>Ga0302326_10007377_pt1 | contig 24478 bp, 21 predicted proteins | sample Palsa_T0_3_FD_202264 | JGI IMG/M metagenome (GOLD analysis project Ga0302326, IMG submission 202264) | Peat permafrost microbial communities from Stordalen Mire near Abisko, Sweden - Palsa_T0_3 | ecosystem: Environmental > Terrestrial > Soil > Palsa > Peat permafrost | place: Sweden: Abisko... | reverse complement strand
ATACCTCCTTGTGCATTCATCACTTCATCACCAACGCTCACATCACCGAATCTGCGCCAACCACTTGGCGTAAGAATTGGGATGTGGACCGCTAGGCTTTTTCCTAAACCCATCTCGTCGGCTAAAATGCCGCCGAAACCGAACTCGGAAAGGTACGCGAGAAAATCCAAGCCGCGCTGCTGGTATCCGCGCAGCGCGCCGTTGTGCAAGGCAGGCGCCTCAACCACCGGGATGCCGTCGAAATTGCGCAGGCGCTCGCGCATCTTCTCGACTTCGGGCGGCAAGGTGACGCTCGCGAAATTATCGTGGAGTTCGTCACGTAGAGCGAGCAACGCCGCGAGGCCGCTATGGCGCCGCTCCGCGATGTCGTGCAACAAGGCGTTGCGTTCGCGCAGCTTCTCGATATCGACGAGCTTGCCGCGGACGTCCGCGAAGCGGCCGTTCGTGGAGAGCAGCGCCGCGAGTTCTTTTTGCGTGAGCGCTTCACCCGAACCGCCGACGAAGACGTCGACCTTGAGTTCGAACCAATCGGAATCGATGCCCGAGCGTTCGGCCGTGACGTTGATCGCGAGTTCGTTCGAGCCGCGTGCGAGGTCGCTCAGGCCGGGATCGAGACGGCGCTCGAGATCGGTCCACTGCGGCAGCACGTCGCGCACGAAATGCGCGGCCCGATCGGCACCGTGGAGGGCAAAGCCGTCGGTCGAACGCGGGACGAACCCGGCGTCGACAAGCCGTGCGCGCAGCCCCGCTGCTTGCTCGTTCGTGAAACGAACGAAACCGTCGCCGTGCGGGGCGATCGCACCGAGGCCGGCGTACGGAGCTCGCGCGCCGCTGGCGCGATCGATGAAGGTAACCGTCGCGATCAAAGCGCCCGAACTCCAGCCGACCGCGATCTCCGCCGTCGGGTCCTTGGGATCGGCGATGCCGAGCGCGCCCCGATCTTCACTCGTGAGGAACGGCGCGACGCGCGCGATCGTGCGCGGCCCGAGCGGCGCGGTCGACAGGGCGCCGTTGATGCCGCGGGCAACTTCGATCGCTTTCCTTGCATCGAAGGTGCCGTCGATCAGATACGCGGTGCGGCGGGTTGCAATCCAGGTGGGGGGCCCTTCCAGCAACAGCGCGTCGCGCGCGGCGACGGGCGCGCCGTCGGCCGTTTCGAACAGCGGCACGAAACCGGACGGCCCCCGCTTCGCGCGCAGCGCGACGCCGCGCAGATCGATCCGGAACTCCGGCAACTCCGAGGGATGGCGCCCAGCCGACGGATCGTCGTCGAAGCGAAGGCGTGGGTGCCGCGAGAGCCGGAACAACGCGCGCGAAAGCGCGCGCTGCACGTTGCGCCCCGCGAAGGCTTCCAGGATCGCTTCGTCCCGCAGCAGCTCGCGATCGAGTTCGTCCCAATCGTCGATCGGCGTCGCGTCCATCATGGCGACGATCGCGGCGGCGTCGCGCGACGCACCGCGCAAACGCGGCGAGTCCAGCACGAGCGACGCGGCGAGGCCCAGGCCGTCGGGGGACGTGAAGACCGACCATACCGAGCGCGCGCGAACCTGCCTCGATTCCACCCGCGGCGTCGGCAGCCAGCTCAGATCGAATTCCGGCGCCGGCGGCGCGGCTTCTTCCACTTCCGTTTGGGAGCGCACCGTCTCGAGCGCGGCGACGACGTGTTCGCAGATCCCGCTGCCGCCGCAGCCGCACGTGGCCCGTAGCGCGAGCGGCCCGGTACCCGTACCCCACTCGACCATCACCTCGTACGATCCGCGCGGATCGCGCACGGTCGCTTCAATCTTCGGATCTTCCACCGCGCGCAGCGTCACCCGCTTCGCGTCGACCAGCGCGAGCGCGACGCGCACGAGGTCGCGCGCGAACCACGAAGCGACCGTAGCGGGCAGGCGCGAACGCCACGTCGCGAACGGGGTCATGTGAATAACGAGGCGATGCCCGCGACGTTACTCGTCGCGGGCATCGGACCGAGCGCAGGCACGAAGCCGGCTACGTGACCGTTAGCTCCGACGTCGAGACGGCGGGCGGCTCGACGGACGGGATTTTCGAGAACCGCAGCTTCTCCGGGTTGTCCGGATTCACTTCGGCTAGGATCCGATCGCCGGCGGTGAAGTTGCCTTTGAGCAATTCTTCCGCCAGCTCGTCCTCGACTTCGCGTTGGATCGCGCGACGCAACGGACGCGCGCCGAACTGCGGATCCCACCCCTTGCGCGCGAGCAACGCCTTCGCTTCGTCGACGACTTCGAGGTCCATTTCTTGGGCCTTGACCTCGCGAACTACCTTGGCGAGTTCGAGCGAGACGATCTTCTCGATCTGTTCGCGATTGAGCTGGTGGAACACCACGACTTCGTCGACGCGATTGAGAAACTCGGGCCGGAAGGTGTGCTTGACCTCTTCCAAGACCTTGCTCTTCATCTTCTCGTACGCCGCCTGATCCATCTCGCCGGATGCTTTTTGCGGGCGGAAACCGATATCGGTCGTCGTCTGCATCCCCGAAGCGCCGACGTTCGAGGTCATGATGATCACCGAGTTCTTGAAGTCGACGACGCGACCCTGAGAGTCTGTCAAACGTCCGTCCTCGAGCACTTGCAGCAAGAGGTTGAACACGTCGGGGTGCGCCTTCTCGATTTCGTCGAGCAACACGACGCAATACGGACGCCGCCGTACGGCTTCGGTGAGCTGGCCGCCCTCTTCGTACCCAACGTATCCGGGAGGTGCGCCGACGAGCCGGCTGACCGCGTACTTCTCCATGTATTCCGACATGTCGATGCGGATCATCGATTCGCTGTCGTCGAAGAGATACTCCGCGAGGCTCCGCGCGACTTCGGTCTTGCCGACGCCCGTGGGGCCGAGGAAGATGAACGAACCGATCGGGCGCTTGGGATTCTTGAGACCGGCGCGCGAGCGACGGATGGCCCGCGTGACGACTTCGACCGATTCGTCCTGACCGATCACGCGCTCGTGGAGCTGCTCCTTCATGCCGAGCAGCTTGGCGGTTTCGGCTTGCGCGAGTTTCGATACCGGAATGCGCGTCCACGAACTCACGATGTGGGCGATATCGTCTTCGGTGACCTTGAGCGTTTTATCGCCCGCCGCGCGTTTCTCGGCCCACTCCTGTTCGAGCCGTTGCTTCTCGAGCCGCAGCTTCTCTTCGCGATCGCGAATGGCAGCGGCTTTCTCGAATTCTTGGCTCTTAACGACCGCTTCCTTTTCGATCTTCACCTTGCGAATCGCTTCGTCGATGGCGCGGATCTCGGGCGGCGGCAGGGTGGCCTGCAGACGGACGCGGGAACTCGCTTCGTCGATGAGATCGACGGCCTTGTCGGGCAGGAAGCGATCGGAGATGTAGCGGTCCGAAAGCTTCGCCGCGGCGACGAGCGCTTCGTCGGTGATCGTCACCTTGTGATGCGCCTCGTAGCGATCGCGCAGGCCTCTGAGGATCTCGACCGTCTCCTCGAGCGACGGTTCGCCGACCATAACGGGTTGGAAGCGGCGTTCGAGCGCGCTATCTTTTTCGATGTGCTTGCGGAACTCGTTGAGCGTCGTCGCGCCGATGCACTGAAGCTCGCCGCGCGCGAGCGCGGGTTTGATGATGTTGCTCGCGTCGATCGCGCCTTCGGCGGCGCCCGCTCCGACGAGCGTGTGAAGTTCGTCGATGAACAAGATGATCTCGCCCGAGGCGGCGCGGATTTCATCCATCACACGCTTCATGCGCTCTTCGAACTCGCCGCGATACTTGGTTCCGGCGACGAGGCCCGCGAGATCGAGCGTAATGACGCGGCGGTCGCGCAGGGGCTCCGGCACTTCGCCCTTGATGACGCGCTGTGCGAGGCCTTCGGCGATGGCGGTTTTGCCGACGCCGGGTTCGCCGATGAGCGCGGGGTTGTTTTTCGTGCGGCGCGCGAGGATCTGAATGACGCGCTCGATTTCGTTGGCGCGCCCGATCACGGGATCGAGCTTGTTGTCCCGCGCGAGGGTCGTGAGGTCGCGGCCGTAGGCGTCGAGCGTCGGCGTCTTCGACTTACCCTTGGGGGCAACCGGCTGCCCTTCCGCTCCAAGCAGCGACGTCGTCTGCACGCGGACTTTGGCCGGGTCGACGCCGAGGTTTGTCAGCACGCGCGCTGCGACGCCTTCACCTTCGCGGATCAAGCCGAGCAGTAAATGCTCCGTACCGATGTAGTTGTGATTAAGCTGGCGAGCCTCTTCGAAAGCGAGCTCGATCACACGCTTCGCGCGCGGCGTGAAGACCATCTCCTGCTGAACCGTCTGGCCGCCACGTCCGACGATCGCTTCGACTTCTTGCCGAACCTTCGCCAAATTGACGCCGAGGGTCTCGAGGACTTTGGCCGCGAGACTCTCGCCTTCCGAGATGATCCCGAGCAGGATGTGCTCGGTCCCGATGTAGTTGTTCCCGAGCCGCTGAGCTTCTTCTTGAGCCAAGACGATGCTGCGTCTCGCTCGCTCGGTAAACGGTTCCCACATAGACATGCTGGTTTAGACTCCCTGTCCGCCTGGAATGCACTGGGCGACGCCCCACGATGTAGTTATCGACTTGCCGGGTTCGCTTCCGTTACCCTTTGTCGATGTAGTGCGCCATTCCAGTTGTGCAGACGTAACCACGCGAGCGGTTCGAAAAGTTTCGCCGTCCTCGGGGAAGCCGAAAACGGCAAGAAATCCGGGGGAACGAACCATTGACGGATTGTCTCACAAAATTCGCCGATGAAACAGCACCCAACAGTCAAAGGTGAGTCCGGGGCGCCGCCGCCTTGGACCAACAGCCAACCATCGGGTCCCGGGGTGCTGCGCTATGGCCTGCATGGTTCGGATATGCACAGGCGAAGCCCGAGACCGATGGAAGTCGGACATCGATTCGAACGCACGGTCCGCTGGACGCGGGACGAAATCACGAGCTACGCCACCCTCGTCGGCGACTCGAACCCGCTACACCACGACGAGGAGTACGCGAGGTCGACCAGATTCGGGGGGCTGATCGCCTCGGGAGCCCAAACGGTGGCCTTTCTCATGGCGCTATGCGGCTCCCAAACGACGAAGGGAGCCGGAGTCGGGCTCGAGTTCAATTTTCGCTTGCTTGGACCGGCGCGGCCGGACGACGACATCGTGTTCGCGTGGGAAGTGACCTCGCGCGAGGCAAGCGAGCGGCCGCGCGGGACGCTTGTCGAACTCGCAGGTGTTGCCCGCGGAAGCGACGGCAAGCCGATCGTAACGGCGACCGCCCGAACGCTGCTCTTCGACGGCACCTCGTAAGAGCCGGGGTCGATCCCGGCAACGAAGACCATTTGGCAGCACTTGGGCGAAGTTCGCGCGCAGCCACCCGGCCTTCTGGGTGAGATGCTCGAAAGGTGTCGGCGCGTCGAAAGGCTCGAGGAGATCGCGCTCTAGGGAGTTGCGACGCGGGCCGCCGAACACTGCCGGGCTATGCCCACACAAGAAGAAGTCCGCGACGCACTGCGCGACGTCCAAGATCCCGAACTCCACATCGGGGTCATCGATCTCGGCCTCATTTATGGAGTCGAAGTTGCGGGGCCGCCCGAGGCCGCCGATGTGAACGTCACGATGACGCTCACCTCGCCGATGTGCCCGGTCGGACCGATGTTCAAAGCCGCGGTGGAATCGAAAGTGCTCTCGCTCGAGGGCGTGAAGAACGCGAAGGTCGACATCACGTTCACGCCGCCGTGGGATCCGCGCACGATGGCGTCCGACGACGCGAAGGTTCAGCTCGGCATCTGGTAGCGCGTCCGTGACGACGAGCGAAGAATCCGCGCACCTCGCAAAAATCGCCGAACTCCAAGGCAAGCGCGCCGAGGCCCTCGCGCCCGCGGGCGAGGCCGCCAACGAGCGCCAGCGCGCCCGCGGCAAACGCACGGCCCGGGAACGCATCGAAGCGCTCGTCGACGCCGAGTCGTTCGTGGAACTCGATATGTTCGCGGTGCATCGCACCTCCGCGTTCGGCCTCGACGAGCGCGAGTTTCTCGGTGACGGCGTCGTAACCGGACGGGCGACGATCGGCGGACGCCAAGTTTTCATCTTCTCGCAGGACTTCACCGTGCTCGGCGGATCGCTCGGCGAAGTCTATGCGGAAAAAATCTGCAAGGTGATGGATCTCGCCGTGCGCACGGGTTCGCCGATGATCGGCATCAATGATTCGGGCGGGGCGCGCATTCAAGAAGGCGTCGTTAGCCTCGGCGGTTACGCGGAGATTTTCTGGCGCAACGTGCAGGCGAGCGGCGTCGTGCCGCAGCTCTCGCTCGTCGCGGGCCCGTGCGCCGGCGGCGCCGTGTATTCGCCCGCCATGACCGATTTTACGATCATGGTCGAAAAAATCGGGCAGATGTTCATCACGGGGCCCGAGATCATCAAGACGGTCACGGGCGAAGACGTGACGTTCGAAGAACTCGGCGGCGCCTATACCCACGCGACCAAAAGCGGCGTGACCGACTTGATCGCCGCCGACGAAGACGAGATGACCGAGCAGACGCAGCGCCTGCTCGCGTTTCTCCCGCAGAACAACCTCGACGATGTGCCGCGCTACGCGACCGATGACGATGCGCATCGTCTCTGCCCGGAACTCGATGAGCTGATCCCCGATTCGCCGAACAAGCCGTACGACATTAAGGAAGCGATCGAAGCGGTCGTCGACGATCGCGATTTCTTCGAGATCGGTGAGCTCTACGCGCCGAACATCGTCATCGGCTTCGGCCGCATCGACGGCGGTACGGTCGGCATCGTCGCAAATCAGCCGAAGTTCTTGGCGGGCGTGCTCGACATCTCGTCGTCGATCAAGGCGGCGAGGTTCGTGCGTTTTTGCGACGCGTTCAACATTCCGCTGTTGACGTTCGTCGACGTGCCGGGGTTTTTGCCGGGAACGGCGCAAGAGTACGGAGGCATCATAAAGCACGGCGCGAAACTGTTGTACGCCTATGCGGAGGCGACCGTGCCGAAGATCACGGTGATCACACGCAAGGCCTACGGCGGCGCCTACGACGTCATGGCCTCCAAGCACATCCGCGCGGATTACAACATCGCCTGGCCGACGGCTGAGATCGCGGTGATGGGCGCAGCGGGAGCGGTCAAAACGATCTTCCGGCGCGAGATCGCCGATGCCGCCGATCCGGCCGCGCGCGAACTGGAACTTATCGCCGATTACGAGCAACGGTTTGCGAACCCGTATATCGCGGCAAGCCGCGGCTATATCGACGACGTCATCGAGGCGAGCAAGACGCGCATCGCGGTTTCAAAAGCGCTCGTGATGCTCGCCGGCAAACGGGTAGAACGGCCGAAGCGAAAGCACGGCAACATTCCCTTGTGAGAGGGTAACGCGGGCGCATGACGAGCGCGGTTACGCGAATCGTCGCGACGGTCGGCGCGTGGTTTATTACCCTTCTCATTTGGATTTTCGGGCGAACCTATCGCTGGTCCGACGTGCCGTGGCTGGCAGGACCCCTCGGCGGAAAGATCATCGGCGACGCCCCGTACGCAGAAGTCGCGGCGCACGAAGATCTCGAGCTCGATCGCAGCGTGCGCGACGGTGGGCTCTTGCCGAATTTTGACGCTTTGCGCGGGCGGGATTTCAATCCGGAGCGCGTGCATCCGCTCGTGCGTGAGTTTTACGAGCACACAGCAGCGTTTTCGATGGACGTGTGGAGCAAGACATACTTTCCAAGCCGCCTCGGGCTCGCGCTCTTGGTGCTGACGATCAGTCGCCAAGTCAACCAGCTCAACTTTCCACTCTCACCCCTCGAGACGGCGCACGGAATATCGAGTGAGATCATCCTGCTGCGCCGCCGTGACGGAAGCATACGGTACACGGGGTGGTTCCGGACGCTCGGCCGGGCGCGTCGCGTACTCTATACCGGATTCTATATGACACAGAGGGCGCCGGCTTCGGCGGTGCCCTGCGTCAAGGTCGTGTTCCCAATGCCGCATGGCAACGCGACCGTGTTGCTGCAACCCGAACTCGGGGCCGGCGGATCGCTGATCCTGAGTTCGCGCGGCCGGCGCTTCGGCGAGCCCGGCTTCTATCGCGTTCACTCGCGTCGCGGAGTTCGCGACCGAGGGCGCGTTCATATCTGGCGCGTCCAAACGCTAAACGAACGCTTCCACGTTTACGTGGACGAACGCGACGTGCTGCGCTGCGACCACACGGTGCACTTCCTCGGCCTGCCTGTGCTCGGCCTTCACTACAAGCTATACCGGCACTAGACGACACCTACGCGGCGCGGCAAGGGCTTTAAGCGGGAAGGAGCCGCGACGCTCAAGGGCGCTAATGGACCTTGATGGGACTTCTAGACGGTAAGATCGCCCTCATCACGGGCGTGGCGAATCGGTGGAGTATCGCGACGGGGATCGCTCGCGAGATGCATCGGCATGGGGCGCAGATTATTCTGACCTATCAGGGGGATCGGGTCCAGGACGAGGTGGAGAAGCTCGCTCGGGAGCTCGGGGGCTCCGCCTACCCGTGCGACGTGTGTTCGGATGAATCGCTGGCGGCGCTCGCGGCGCAAGTAAAGACGGAGCACGGGCGGCTCGACACGCTCGTGCACTCGATAGCCTTCGTCAATAAGGAAGATCTCGCCGGCAAGGTGTACACGACCTCGCGAGCCGGGTTCGCGCTCGCCGCCGATATTTCGTCGTTCTCGCTCATCGCGCTGACGAACGCACTCGTCGACGTGCTCGCGGACAACGCGAGTATCATGGCGCTCACCTATTTCGGCTCGACGACGATCGTTCCGAATTACAACGTAGCCGGCATCGTGAAGGCCGCACTCGAGTCGATCGTGCGCTATCTGTCCTACGATCTCGGGGATCGCGGCATTCGCGTCAACGCGATTTCGGCCGGACCGATCAGCACGGCGAGTTCCCGTCAAGTGCGCGATTTCAAAAAGATGCTCGATAAGGTCGCGGCGGCGGCTCCGCTGCGGCGCAACGTGACGCCCGAAGACGTCGGGCGAACGGCGGTGTATCTCGCCTCCGATTTGTCGCTGGCCGTTACTTCGGATATTCACTTCGTGGATGCGGGCTATCACGCGATGGGGATGTATCCCGAGCCCGTGCGCGCGCAATGATCGTGGAGGTCGCGCGCGGACGCGGCCCGTCGGCGGTGCCGGACGCGGAGGAACTCGCGGCGATCGTCGCGGTGCTCGAATCGCTGCGAGAGCTCGAAGCGGTCGCGGCGCGGCCGCCGCGTTCGCGTTGGCGCGAGGCCGCGCGCAGTTTCGAGACCGACCCGTTGTGAAAAAACTCCTGATCGCGAATCGCGGTGAAATCGCGGTGCGGATCATGCGTTCCGCGCGCGAACTCGGGCTCGCCACCGTTGCCGTGTACTCGGAGGCCGACCGCAACGCTTTGCACGTGAGCTATGCCGATGAAGCGTTTCTGCTGGGACCGGCACAGCCGGCACAAAGCTATCTCAATAGAGAGAAGTTGCTCGCGGTCGCAAAGCGGTCAGGTGCGGATGCGATCCACCCGGGATACGGTTTTCTCGCGGAGAACGCGGCCTTCGCGCGCGCGGTCGTCGCCGCGGGCTTGACGTGGGTCGGGCCGCACGCAGACGCGATCGATGCGATGGGCGATAAAGTGCGCGCCCGCCAAGCGATGGTGGCGGCCGGCGTTCCCGTCGTGCCCGGCGCGACGCGACCGCTCCTCGATGCCGCCGACGCCCTCAAAGCCGCCGAAGAATACGGGTTGCCGCTCGCGCTCAAGGCGTCGGGTGGCGGCGGCGGCAAGGGGCTCAAGGTCGCGCGCACCCTCGAGGAGGTCGCCGGAGCCTTCGCAACGGCGCAGCGCGAAGCCGAAGCGTATTTCAAGAATCCGGCGATTTACGTGGAGCGATACCTCGACAATCCCAAGCACGTCGAGCTGCAGATTCTCGCGGATAAACACGGCAACGTCGTCCACGTCGGGGAGCGGGATTGCTCGCTGCAGCGCCGCCATCAAAAACTCTACGAGGAAACTCCCGCGCTCGTTTCCGAGACGGTGCGCGAGCGCCTCCGTGAAGCGGGTCTGCGCGCGGCGCGCGCGATCGGGTACGACAGCGTGGGGACGATCGAGACCCTCGTCGTGGGCGACGAGTTCTACTTCCTCGAAATGAACACGCGCATTCAAGTGGAGCACACGATCAGTGAGATGACGAGCGGCCTCGATCTGGTCGCGGAGCAACTGCGCGTCGCCGCAGGCGAGCCGCTCGGATACGACCAGTCCGGCATCTCGTTTCGCGGCCACGCGATCGAAGTGCGCGTGAACGCCGAAGATCCCATCCAGAATTTTCGCCCCGAACCCGGCACGATTACCACATACCGCGAACCGGGCGGCCCGGGCGTCCGCGTCGACGCCGCGGCTACGGTCGGCACGACGATTTCCCCCGACTACGATTCGATGATCGCAAAGCTGATCGTGTGGGCGCCGACACGCGCCGGCGCCGGCGCGCGCTTACGCCGTGCGATCGACGAATACGCAATCGGCGGCGTCCCGACCACACTTGGGTTCTTACGCGCCCTGAGCGAGCACGATGACGTCGTAGCCGGCACGTATGGAACGGCGACACTCGAGACGTTCGCGGCGGCGTGGGCACCGGCGGCCGCTGCGGCCGCTTCGAACGCCGCCGCGCCTTCGGCGCAACCGTCCGCCGCATCGGCTGCGAGCGACGACGTGATCCGCGTCGAAGTCAACGACAAGCTCTTTGCCGTACGCCTGATCGATCGCCCCGCCGCGCGAGGCGGCAGCGCGGCGCCCGCTCGAGCTGTCGCGCCGAAGCCCGGCGGCGGACGCGCGCGCAACGGCCGGATCGCGAGCGGGAGCGACATCGTTTCGCCGATGCACGGCGTCGTCATCGAAATCTCCGCCGCCGCCGGGGACGAAGTCCGGCAAGGCCAGGTCGTGGCCGTGATCGAGGCCATGAAGATGATGAACGAGATCCGCGCGCACCGCGCGGGTGCCGTCACGGCCGTCGTCGCGACCGTCGGAAGTACGGTCGAAGCGAACGCTCCAATCTTAACGCTCGCGTAGCAGCATCGACGGCAGCGAGGAGCGCCACGCCGCAGCACGAAACGGCGCAACCTCATCCATTTCGCTCGCAAGGAGTCCCGCCGTGGTCAAAGACATCGCTTTCTCTGCCTATCCCGCCAAAGACGTGGCAAAACTGCGCGCGTTTTATGTCGAAACGCTTGGCGTACCGTTCGACGAACCGATGGAATTCGACGGCGTCGCGGGCTACGCGGAAGCAAAAGTCGGCGACGGATACTTTTCGCTGCTGCTCGATGAGTGGCTCGACCGCCCCGCCGGCAGCGGCGCCGGCGTTGCCTTCGAAGTCGAAGACCTCGAGAAGCTCAGTGCCGACTTAACCTCCAAAGGGATCGCGGTTTCCGAGCCGATGGTGTTCCCGGTCTGCAAGCTCGCAAACTTCCAGGATCCTGAGGGCAACAAGGTCACGCTTCACCAGACGACCGTACCGCACTAACTAGGGAGACGGCGTCGCGCGCCGCACGCGACCGGGGCTTCGCGCGGGTGTCCGAGAAGTACGCGGCATGAGCAGCAACGGGCATCCAAACGAAGCTCGCCGCGAGAATCCGAGCGGCATTCCGCTCGAGCCCTACTACGATATCGAGGACGGTTCCGCGGCGCGCGCTGCGCTCGGCGCGGAGCCGCCGGGAACGTTCCCGTATCTACGCGGCCTGCGCGCCGATGGGTATCGTGCGCGGTTATGGACGATGCGCCAGTATGCCGGCTTCGCGACCGCCGCGGAATCGAACGCCCGCTACCGGTATCTGCTCGAGCGCGGCACGACGGGGCTCTCCGTCGCTTTCGATCTGCCGACGCAACTCGGCTACGATTCCGACGCCGCGATCGCCCGCGGCGAGGTCGGCAAAGTCGGCGTCGCGATCGATCACGTGCGCGATATGGAAACGCTCTTCGAAGGAATTCCGCTCGAGAGCGTTAGCGTCTCGATGACGATCAACGCGCCCGCCTCCATTCTCTTGAGCATGGTGCTCGCGGTCGCGCGGCGGCGCGGTATTTCCTTCGATCGTCTGAACGGCACGGTTCAGAACGACGTGCTCAAAGAATACGTCGCACGCGGCACCTACATCTTCCCGCCGGCGCCGTCGATGCGCCTGGTTACCGACGTGATGGCGTATTGCGCGCGCGACGTTCCGCAGTGGAATACGATCTCGATCTCCGGATACCACATTCGTGAAGCGGGCTCGACCGCCGTCGAAGAGATCGCCTTCACGCTATCGAACGCGAAAGCGTATCTTCGTGCGGCCCGCGATGCGGGGCTCGCGATCGATGCCGTCGCACCGCGCATCTCCTTCTTCTGGAACGCGCACAACGATTTCTTCGAAGAGATCGCAAAATTCCGAGCGGCGCGCATGCTGTGGGCAAAGATCACGCGCGACGAGTTCGGCGCGACGGATCCGCGCTCGCACATGCTGCGCTTCCACACGCAGACCGGGGGCTCGACGCTGACGGCCGCCGAACCCGATAACAACGTCGTTCGAGTCACGATTCAGGCGCTCGCCGCGGCACTCGGTGGTACGCAGTCGCTGCACACGAACGGCAAAGACGAAGCCCTCGCGCTGCCGACCGCCGAATCCGCTCGTCTCGCTCTGCGCACGCAGCAGATCATCGCCTACGAAAGCGGGATCGCGAACGTCACGGATCCGCTCGCCGGCTCGTACTACGTCGAATCGCTCACGGCGGAACTCGCGGCGCGGGCACAGGCTTTGATTGTCGAAGTCGACGAACTCGGCGGCAGCGTCGAGGCGATCAACACGGGCTGGATGCAGTCCCGCGTCGCGGAATCCGCGTATCGCGCGCAGCAGCAGATCGAACGCGGCGAAGCGGTCGTGGTCGGCGTCAACAAGTTCGCGGAAACCACTGACGCCCCGGAGATGGCGTTGCAACGCATCGATGCCTCGGTCGAACGCGATCAGATCGCGCGTGTCCTCGTGTATCGGGGCGAACGAAACCCTGCACACGTTGCCGCGCGTCTCGATGATGTTCGCGCGGCCGCCGAGGGAACGGAGAATCTAATGCCCCGCTTTCTCGAAGCGGTCGACGCCGGGGCGACGCTCGGCGAAATTTGCGACGTCTTGCGGATCGTCTTTGGAAAGCACGTCGCGGAGTCGATCGCGTGAGCGCCCCGAACGGGTGGACGATCGACCACGTTGCCGTGGTCGTGGCCGATCTCGACGCGACGATCGCGTTCTACACCCAAACCCTCGGTTTCGAACAGGCGTATCGCGAAACGATTTTCGAGCAAGGTGTCGAGGCCGTCGGCATTCGCACCGGGGACTCGATCATCGAACTCTTGCGCCCGCTCGACGAGAACTCGCCGATCGCAAAATTCCGCGGCGAGGCCGCCAGCAAGATGCACCACATCGCGTACCGCGTGCGCGATATCGAGGCGGAACTCGCGCGACTCAAGGCTGCGGGAACGCGCCTCATCGACGAGACGCCGCGCCGCGGCGCACACGGAAACACGATTGCCTTCTTACATCCGAAGAGCACGGCAGGCGTCCTTACAGAGTTGTGCCAGCACGGATCTCGCGTAAAGACGGCGTAAAGCCGTCCTCGGGCCTGCTACTTTCGTATAGAACATTCCCCCGGTGGAGGCGCGGCGCAAGGACCGCCGGCCGAATCGACGCAAGTGGTAAGGTACATGTCCCCGCAATTTTCCCATGGCCCGGCCGCGACGCTGTGGGCCGCGGTCGCGCTTACTTGCCTCACGCTGCTTGCGCACGGGCCGGCCGGCGCGGCGGCGCGAGCCGGCGCGCAGGCCCCAACCTTTCGTCTCGAAGGTTTCGACGGCTCGACCGTGACGCTTGCGCGCTTCGCCGGACGGCCGCTCTACATCAACGTTTTCGCTAGTTGGTGCCCGCCGTGCCGCGACGAGTTACCCCGTATCGTCGCGGCACAACAGCGCATAGGCGGACGCGTCGCAATTCACGCCCGCTCCACGCCGGAGGCAGCCGCACCGGCACGCCGCTTCGCGAGCGAGATGCACGCGACGTTTCCAGTCGCCATCGACCGCGGCCGCATGGGCATCGCCTACGGCGCCGTCTCGTTGCCGGATTCGTTTTTCATCGATCGTCACGGCGTCGTGCGCGCGGTCGTGCACGGACCGGTCGACCGGGTAACCCTCGAACGGGACCTCACGGAGATCGCCGGATGAGGCGCGCGCACTTTCTTACCGTTTCCTCGGGTGCCGCGGCAGCCGTTGCCGCCGGCGGCTTTCCGATCTTGGCCGCTGCGAGTTCTGCGCTCGCGGGCCTTGCACCAACGCTGAACGGTCTCCTCGCACCGATGCCCGCCTTCGCGCGGGGCCAGTGGCTGCAGTATTCGTTCGAGAGCGCCCCGGCGTACGTGAAACGCATCGGCTTCGGTATCGAACACACGAGCGCGGGCACTTTCCACACGATCGAGACGCAGGTAGGCGGAACGGAGTACGCCTGCGATCCCAACACGATCAAGAAATCGTACTTGAGCGCCCCGGCTTACGGCAACGTGCTCGCGCCACATGACGTGCGGTTCTTAACGGTGAAGGCCGGCGTCTCGTTCATGCTCGCCGAGGGCACCAAGGAAGACGCGCTCTGGCTGCTCGACACCGACGCGGTCTACTCGACGCACACCGCAACCATCGCGGCCGAATCGTCGGAAACCGTCGCCGTAAAGCACACAAGCGTGCAAGCGAAACGGCTGACGTTGAAGTTCGGCGGCGGCCCGCTGCGCACGATGACGATCTGGCTCGCTCCGAGCCTGCCGGGCGGCGTCGCGAGGCTGGAAGCCTCGGTCTCCGGGCAAGATCCCTTCGCGATGCGCCTGCACGCGCACGGCGCCGGCTATCAGTCGCTCGTCACGGAATCGTTCGACGAGCTGCGAAAAAATCTCATCGGCTAAACGGCGACGTACGTGTAGTGCCGTTCTTGAGCGTCGTTGAGCGCGGCCACGCCCGCCGGTACGAGGGTTGCTCCCGGAAGCAGCGCGGCACGCAGCGCATCTGCAACACTCTCGACGGGACCGTGGACCAGGCCGAGGCCGGCAACCAGCGACTTCGCGAAACCGCCGAGCGCATTGTTGCAGACGAAGAACGCCGCACCACGCCGGGAGAGCGTTGCGATGGACGCGTCACCCCCATTGGCGAACGGATTGCCCGCAGAGACGCTCGCCGAGAGTTCGTCGCCGCGAAATTTGAGTGCTTCGGCAATTCGATATTTCCGCCAGGCTTCGTCGGCGAACGCGAGCGCGACCGAGCTTCCGTACAAGACGCCGAGCGCGTGTAGCGTTCCCGGTCCCTCGCTGCGCGCGATCTCGTATGCGTTGAGCGAATTGCGCATCTGCCCGAGCCCCTCGCCGTCGGCCACGTGCCGGATTCCGAAGACCTGTTTGTGAACCGCGGGCGCGGCGAGTATTGGCCCGACATCGGCAAAATGCAACGGCTGGGCGCTTGCCAGCGCAGTCGCGAGAAAATCCCGGCGAGTCGTCACGTTAGCCACCTCGATCGTTCAACCGTCTCCATCAAAGCACTGCTTCGACGAAGGCCCGGCGTCTCCATCATTTTCGAACGTCCCGAAACGGAGTCGCCCTTTTTATTTCCTGGGCTGCCAACGAACCGCAGGGAAGTCGTCGCCGCAATCCAAGGGGCGCAATCATGATGAGCAACGTGTTGCGCGTCGCGCTTTGCGTGGGCGCACTCATCGACGGTGTTGTCGCGATCTTCGCGCTCTTCTTGCCGCAATTGATGGGACCGCTGTTCGATATTCCCCTGCGCGATCCGGCGGTGACGACAATCGCAGGCGGAGAGTTCCTCGTCGCCGCGTTCATCTACGTAGTGCTGCTGCGCGACCTCGAGCGCTTTCGGCCGCTCCTCTGGCTCGTGGCGCTCGACCAGACTTTGGCGGCTGTGCTGCCAGGCCTCGAGATCGCGCGCGGCCACATCGCTGCGACGTTCAAGACGCTCGCCCCCATGCCGATCAACGCAGCCCTCGTCGTCGTCTACGTTCTCGCGGCCCGCAAACCTCAATAACCGTTTTCGGAGCAGATGCATGCAAAAGATCACGCCATTCCTGTGGTTCGACGACAACGCCGTGGAAGCGGCGGAGCTCTACGTGTCGATTTTCAAGAATTCGAAGATCATCAGCAGCGGAGTGATGATCGTGAAATTCGAACTCGAGGGCCAAGAATTCTTCGCGCTCAACGGCGGCCCGACGTACACGTTCTCCCCCGCGATCTCGCTGTTCGTCGATTGCGAATCACAAGCCGAAATCGACGACCTCACCGAGAAACTCACGGCCGGCGGCGAACAGCAGCGATGCGGCTGGGTCCGCGACAAGTACGGGCTCTCGTGGCAAATCGTCCCCTCAATCCTCGGAGAGCTGATGCAAAGCGACGACGAACGCAAAGCGCAAAGCGTCATGGACGAAATGCTTACGATGATGAAACTCGATATCGCTCGCCTGCAGGCGGCTTACGACCGCGCTTAGCCTTTTCACGAGGGCAGCAAGCGCACGTCGATGGCCGTTTCGAACGTGCGGTCCCAGGGCAGCGTGATCGTGAGGCCGCCGTCGCGATACTGCGGGTAGATCGACGCCAGCAGATCCAGCGCGTAGGGCCACAGCAGCGCGCGGTCGTCGCTCGCTGCCTGGCGCGCGACCTCGGGGAGCAGCAACGTTGTATCGATGCCGCGGGCGCGCAGCAGCTCGTCAAGTTTCGGCCGCACGAACTGGTGGAATGCATAGTCGTCGATATAGCGGTCCAGCATGAACTGGGCGTGCGCGACCGTATCGTAGCATCCCGTGCGCCGGCCCGCTCCCGCGGCAATCGCCGCCGGCAGCGCGGTGCCGATCGTATTCGCATCGGTGTTCCACGATGCAAAGGCGTCGATCTTGCCGGCGACGCCGCGCGCGATCAGGGCCCGCGTCAGATGCTGCTGCTCGTCGCCGGGCACGCCGCTCAGGAACGTGAGATCCGCGACCGCCACGCTGCGGTCCGCTGCGACGTCGGCCGCGAGGGAGTCCTCGAAGGTCGCCTCGTCGGCAACCGCCGTTCCGGCAACGCGCACGTAGAGTGCGATATCGGCGACCGCGCTCGTGCGAGTAGCGCCGCAGGCATGGATGATCCGGTCGATCGTCGCATCGATCGGAACGTACTCGAGACGATCGACCGTCGTTCCGCCGCCGGCGCGTGAATACGTCACGCTCACGGTCGGATCCCAGCGCGCGTTGCGCGCGAACACGCGGGCCAGCATCACCATGCCGAGTTCGTCCGCGCCCGGCTCGATCGCCGCGATGCGCTCGATACCGAAACGCGCGACGTCGCGTTCGAGCGCGGCTACGTCCTTGAGATGGAGGCCGACGGGCCCCGCGTCGTCCTGCCCGATCACGATGCGATCGAAGCCGCCCTCCGCCGCGAGCTGCAGCGCCCACTGATCGACGTTGCGGTTGCGGATGCGCGTATCGAGATAGGTTTGCAGCGCACGCGCGCCGATGATCTCACGCAGGTGCGCGGCCGTAGCCAGATCTTCGGTCGTGACCGGCGGATCGGGGAGGTTCGCGTAGGCTTGGATGGCATCAACCGTCTCGCCCGTCGCGTAATAGTTCGTCGCGAGCCCGAGCCGCGGCACCCCCGTCGGCGCGAGCCGCATGATCGTTCCGAACCCACCCACAAACGCGAGAGCGCGATCGTGCTTGACCGACGCCAACGTCCGCAGGCGTACGTACGCGTCGGAGGTCGAGGTCTCGGGAATGCGCGATGCCACGAGCCCGCCGTACGCTACCATGTCGGTCGAGGCGACGAGCGCGCTCAAACCGATCATCGCATCCCCGCGCAGCCACGCCGCGAGCGCGTCCGTGTCGCCCGGACGCAAATAGTTTCCGATCGTCGCCCGCGGCGGCGTCAGGAGCCGCTGCCCCGCGATCGCGCCGAGCATCGCCGGCAACTGGTACGTGACGGGGCGGTCGTCGAGCGGAACGAATCCGATCGGCGCCACCACGGTTGCGACGGCTGCGGCACGAGCCGGGGACACACAACCGAACGGCGCTACCGCAGCCGAACCGCAGAGCGCGAGAAAGGGGCGGCGGCGCATCACCTAGGCGTCGAAGATCGCTTCGAGGTCGAGTGCAAAATTGGCCGGGGGCTGCCCGCTCGCCCAACTGGTGCGTTCGTAGGGATCGATCAGCAGCACGTACCCTGCGCCGAAGCCTTGTATGCGGCGCGGTTTTTTCTGCAATTTCTTCAGGCTATCGGTTTTGGAACGCAGTTCGATCCACAGATCGGGGACGAGCGGTGCATACGAGTCCTGAACCTTGCGAGGCAGGTCCGCCCACCGCTCCGTCTGCATCCAAGCCCCGTTCGGCGAGAGGGCGGAATGATCAGGGAGCGTAAACCCAGCGCTCGAGTCGAAGGCTTTGCCACCGTAGCTGCGAGCGAAATTGGCAAGCTGGCGCGCGAGTTCGATATTCTTGGCGCTGCCGAGAGACGTGGTCGGACTCATGACGAGCGATCCGTCGCTTTCGCGCTCGACTTGCCAGCCTGGGTTCTCCACGGAAATTCGTTCGAGATCCTCGTCCGAGATCGGCTGGGAAAGACGGACCATCGCCTGCATTTTGCCCCTCCATCCACCCACTTCGACGCTTCCGTCCAAGCCACCGTCCGACGATACGCGGCGACGATGACCCCATTCGTTGTCCGCGCGTTACGCGTCGATGCTACTCCAACTCGACGAGCAGGTCGCCGGCGCCCACGCGTGCGCCCACCGGTGCGAGCACCGATTTCACTTTGCCGTCGGACGGTGAGTGCACGATCGTTTGCATCTTCATCGCCTCGATCGTGAGCAATGCCTCGCCTTTGAGGACCGCGCGGCCTTCAGACGCCGTCACCTTCACGATCTGTCCCGGCATCGGCGCGCCGATTTGCATCGCGTTGCCGGGCTCGGCTTTGCGCGCCTCGGGCTTCACTGCGGCGAGACGCCGGTCGCGAACCGAAACCGTGCGCGGCTGGCCGTTGAGCTCGAAATACACGATGCGGTTTCCGAATTCGTCGGGTTCTCCGAGCGCCGCGTACCGCACGAAGAGCGTCTTGCCGCGTTCGAGTTCGATCGCGACCTCTTGGCCCACGTCCATGCCGTAGAAAAACACCGGCGTTTCGAGGTTATCGACGTTTCCGAAACTTGCCTGATGCTTGGCGAACTCGACGAAGACGCTCGGATACATCAGGTAGGAAGCGAACTCCGTATCGCGGATCGGCCGCTCCAAGAGCTTTTCCGCTTCGGCGCGCGCGGCCTCGAGATCGAGCGGCTCGAGGAGTGCTCCCGGGCGCTCGGTGAGCGGCGCCGCTCCGTTGAGCACCTTCGCCTGCAGCGCTTTGGGGAACCCCCCCGGCGGCTGGCCAAGATCCCCGTGGAAAAAATCGACGACCGATTGCGGGAACGCGATTTCGAACGCCGGATCCTCCACCTGTTCTTGCGTCAACTCGCCAGACACCATGAAGAGCGCCATATCGCCGACGACCTTCGAACTCGGCGTGACTTTTACGATGTCGCCGAACATCCGATTGACGCGGGCGTACGTCTTCGTGATCGCGGGCCACTGGCCGCCAAGTCCCATCGAGTTGGCTTGCTCGCGCAGGTTCGTGTATTGTCCGCCCGGCATCTCGTGCTCGTACACGTCGGAGGTGCCCGCGCGCATATCGCTTTCAAACGGCTTGTAGAAGCGGCGCACGCCCTCCCAATACCGCGAGATTTCCCCGACCGCTTCGAGATCGATCCCCGTGGCACGCGGTCCGTGCGCGAGGGCGGCGACGATCGTGCCGAGATTGGGCTGCGAGGTGAGGCCGCTCATCGAATCGATCGCGGCGTCCACCGCATCGACGCCCGCGTCGATCGCCGCGAGCACGCTGGCGCCGCTGTTTCCACTCGTATCGTGGGTGTGGAAATGGATCGGTAAATCGATTTCGTTCTTGAGCTCGCCGATCAGCCGCCGGGCGGCTTCCGGTTTGACCAAGCCCGCCATATCCTTGATGCCGAGAATGTGCGCGCCGGTCGCTTCGATCTGCTTCGCGAGGCTAATATAGTAGGCAAGGTCGTACTTCGGGCGGCTCGGATCCAGGATATCGCCCGTGTAACACATCGCGACTTCGCACAGCTTGCCGCTCTCGAGCACCGCATCGATCGAGACGCGCATGTTCTCAACCCAATTGAGCGAGTCGAATATTCGGAAAAGGTCCACGCCCGCACTCGCCGCCTCCTTGACGTAGTACCGCACGACGTTATCGGGATAACTCGTGTATCCGACCGCGTTCGCGCCGCGCAGCAGCATCTGCAGCAGGACGTTCGGAACCATATCGCGCAGCGCGCGAAGCCGCCACCACGGATCTTCCCGCAGAAAACGCATCGCCACATCGAACGTCGCCCCGCCCCAGCATTCGATCGAGAAAAGTTCCGGCAGCAGTTCCGCGTAGGCGGGCGCGATGCGGATGATATCGCGCGTTCGCACGCGCGTGGCGAGCAGGGATTGGTGCGCGTCGCGCATCGTCGTGTCGGTGACGAGAACGCGCCGCTCCTCCTTCATCCACTGCGTGAATTTCTTCGCACCGAAATCCGCGAGCCCGTCGCGCGTGCCGCGTGCGAGTTCCCCCCCGCGCAGCACGGGCAGCGCCGGCTCCACACGCGCCTCCGCGCGCGTGCGGCCGCGCACCTCGGGATTCCCGTTGACGATCGTTTCCCCGACGAAACTGAGCACGCGTGACGCACGATCGCGATAGCGGCGCATGTCGATGAGCCCCACGTTCTCATCGAGGAAGCGCGTCGTGACCCGTCCCTCCTTGAAATCGGGATGTTCGAGCAGCGCATCGAGGAACGGGACGTTCGTGGCGACACCGCGGATTCGAAACTCGCGCAGCGCGCGCAGCATGCGCACGCGGGTCTCCTCGAATTCGGGCGCCCAGACGGTCACCTTCTCGAGCAGAGAATCGTAAAACGGCGTGACGACGGCCCCCGCATAGGCCGTGCCGCCATCGAGGCGCACGCCGAAGCCGGTCGCCGGACGGTACGCCGTAATCTGTCCGTAAGTCGGCGTGAAGTTGTGTTCCGGATCTTCCGTCGTCACGCGGCACTGCATCGCGTGGCCGCGCAGCACGATGCCCTCCTGAAACGGCACGCCACACTCAGGCGTGCCGATTGCGGCACCGTCCGCAATGCGTATCTGCGCCTTCACGAGATCGATGCCCGTGACGACCTCCGTAACCGTATGCTCCACCTGAATGCGCGGATTGACTTCGATGAAGTAGAACCGCTCCGCGTCGATATCCACGAGAAACTCGACCGTGCCCGCGTTGTCGTACCCGACGGAGCGCGCGAGCGCGAGCGCGGCGGCCAACATCCCGTCGTGCAGCGACGCTGCGAGATTGCGCGGCGGCGCTTCTTCCACCACCTTCTGGTGTCGCCGCTGCACGGTGCAATCCCGCTCGCCCAAGTGCACCACCGTGCCGTAGGAATCGCCGAGCACTTGGACTTCGACATGGCGCGCACGCCCGACGTATTTCTCCACGTAGATCTCGTCGTTGCCGAAGGCCGCGGCCGTTTCTTCACGCGCGCCCGCCAGCTGATCGCGCATTTCATCGGCGCTCGAAAGCACGCGCATGCCGCGCCCGCCGCCGCCCCAACTCGCCTTGAGCATCACGGGAAAGCCGACCTTTTCGGCGATGCCGACGGCCTCGTCCGTATCGAGCGGTAACGCCAAGCTCGCCGGAACGACCGGCACGGATGCCTCCTCGGCAAGCGCGCGCGCGGCGACTTTGTTACCGAATTTGCGCATCGTCGCCGAGGACGGACCGACGAAGATCATGCCCGCCTCGCGCACCGCATCCGCGAACTCCGGATTCTCGGAGAGAAATCCGTAGCCCGGATGGATCGCATCGACTCTCGCCTCGAGCGCGATTTGCACGATATCGTCGATATCGAGATACGCTTGCACGGGCGAGCGCCCCGCGCCCACGAGATAGCTTTCGTCCGCCTTGAAGCGGTGCAGCGCGAAGCGGTCTTCATGCGAATAGATGGAGACCGTCTCGAGCCCAAGTTCGGTCGCCGCCCGCAGGACGCGGATCGCGATTTCGCCGCGATTGGCAACGAGAAGCCGTCTGATACGAGGCTTGTGAGCGTTCGAGGTCTGCGCCATCGCGACTGTCGTTAGAGCAGGGGTCGCAGAAATCCGCCGCAGGCAGCGAGCAATTCGCGCGCTCCGGCCGCATCGACGCCGCGGCGCTCCATCACGACCGCGATCTTGACGCTGCCGCCGGCCGCGCGCAGGAGTTCCTCGCCGTGCTCCGGCGTGACGCCCCCGAGTTCGACGATCAGCCGCAGCGCGCGCCTCTGCAGCTTCGCATTGGTCGCCACCACGTCGACCATCAGGTTATCGTACACCCGCCCGAGCCGCACCATCGTGGCCGTCGAGAGGGCATTGAGCACGAGTTTCTGAGCGGTCCCGGCCTTGAGCCGCGTCGAACCCGCGATCGGCTCGGCACCCGTCTCGACGACGATCGCGAGGTCGGCCGCCGTCGCAAGCGCGGAGCCCGCCACGCTCGTCAGCGCGATCGTCAAGGCGCCCGCGCGACGCGCCGCATCGATCGCGCTGACCACGTACCGCGCTCCGCCGCCCGCGGAAATGCCGACGACGGCGTCGGCTGCCGCTACTTCTTCCGCCGCTTCGCGCGCGCCCGCCGGGCCGTCATCTTCCGCGCCTTCGACCGAGCGCAACAATGCCTGCGGGCCGCCTGCGATATGAGCGGTCACAAGCGACGGCGCAGTGCCGAACGTCGGCGGACACTCGGCGGCATCGAGCGTCGCGATGCGGCCCGATGTGCCGGCACCAAAGTAATGCAGTCGACCTCCGGCGCGCAGCCTCGCGACGATCGCATCGACCGCGCTCGCGATGAAAGGTGTCGCAGCTTCAACGGCGGCGATCGCTTCGCGTTGCTCGCGCGCGAGCAATGCGACGAGGGGCTCCGCCTCCATGAGATCGAGCCCGCGCGTTCGTTCGTTTGCGGTCTCGGTCGCCGAAACCGGATCGCTCATTCCATAGCTTCGGCAAACCGGAGCGCGGCTCGCGCCGGTTCGTCGCGCAGCCGCACGACGGAGGCGCCCGGAATCTCGTTCGTGATGCGAGTCTCGAGCAAAAACGACAGTAACGAATTATCGCGCAGCAGTCCGCCGGCGAACACGATGCTCGGCGATGCTTCCGAGAGGCCCGCGGCCTTGGCCGCCGCTCGAGCGAGATCGCCCAGTTCCTGAGCCGCGTTCTGCACGATCTTGGTCGAAACGCGATTGCCCTTGCCGGCGAATCCGAGGATGGCGGGTGCGAGCCCGGCGATGCGCGCGACGTTCGGCTCCGCGGCGTACGCGGCCGCGAGCAGCGCATCGCGATCGGGCGCGTCGAGCGCACGTGCCACGAGATCCGTCGTCTCGTCGCGTGCCGCTCGGCCGTCGTACACCCGCGCCAAGAGTTTCGTCGCGGCGAGGCCGATCGCGAACGCGGATCCTTCGTCGCCGAGCAAATATCCCGCGCCGCCGACGCGCACGCAAACGTCGCCGTGCTCCGCGTACGCGACGCTCCCTGTCCCGGCGATGACCACGACGCCGGGACCCTCCGGAAGCGCGGCCCGCAGCGCGACGCGCGTGTCGTCTTCAACGGCGAGGGCGGGCGTCTCGGGAAACGCGAGGCGCAGCGACGCGAGCAGCGCATCGCGCGCCTGGGCCCGTCCGGCTCCGGCGGCCGCCACGAAGAGTGCGTCCGCGGAAGCCCCACCCGCGAGCCGGCGGACCGTCTCGGCGATCTCGAGCGCGGCGGCCGCAATCCCTTGGGAACTCGGCTGCGCGGGACCGCCTCGGACGGTCGTCTCGTAGTGACCGCCGCGCGAGAGGGCCGCGACCGTCGAGGTTCCGCCGGCATCGACGCCGACCGCGATTTTTTCGCTCATCCCGCCCCGTTCGCCGCGCATTCGGCATGCATCTTCGCGAGCAGCCGCGCGAGCGCGAACGGCGCAATTGCGCCGAGCACGGCAGGCCGGCAGGCGCCCGTGGCCCCGGGCAGACTTGCCGGCCGGCCGCGCAGTGTCTCGTACCCGAGCACGGCGAAGGCGATCGCTTCTTTCGCGTCGCTTGGGATTGCGTACTCGTCGCTCGTGTGCAGCGTGCTCCCCGCGCGCTCGAGCCGTTCTCGAAGCATGGTCATCAAGGAACGGTTGCGCGTGCCGCCGCCGCTCGCGATCACGCGGGCCGCCGCGGGGCCATAGTTCGCCAGACTCTGGGCGATCGTGGCAGCCGTGAACGCCGCCAACGTCGCGCAGCCGTCCTCGAGCGAAAGCTGGGCAAAGAGATCGGCGTGTGCCTCGAGCAGCGCTTCGCCGAAGCGTTCGCGGCCCGTCGATTTCGGCGGCGGCAAGGCGAGAAAAAAAGCTTCGCGAGCCACGAGTT
>Ga0302326_10007375_pt1 | contig 24487 bp, 26 predicted proteins | sample Palsa_T0_3_FD_202264 | JGI IMG/M metagenome (GOLD analysis project Ga0302326, IMG submission 202264) | Peat permafrost microbial communities from Stordalen Mire near Abisko, Sweden - Palsa_T0_3 | ecosystem: Environmental > Terrestrial > Soil > Palsa > Peat permafrost | place: Sweden: Abisko... | reverse complement strand
AGCTCGGTCAGATCCCGACGCCCAATGTCTGCGCCAACTGCGATTTCGGCGGCGCCGACGGGCGTCGGTTGTTCATCGCAGCCAAGACGATGCTGTTGGCTGTCGATCTGCGTTGAACCGTTTCTGCTAGCGCCATCACCCATGAAAGCGAAACGACATGACGGATCATCAGGAAAAGCCGACGATGCCTTACTGGCACGTCTACGTTGATGAGGACGGCGTCAGCCGTCAGAAACGCTTCGAACTGTCCGCCTTTGAATTGAAGGGGATCAACCCGAAGGTCGAGCCGCAATGGAGCGACAATATGGAGCCGTCGACGGCGGGGGTGACCTTCACCGTCCTCCCGGTGGGATGGGTCGGCGAGTGGCACCAGAACCCCAAGCCACAGTGGATCGCCATCCTGACGGGTCGTTGGTTCGTCGAGACGATGGACGGCGTCCGGGTCGAGATGGGTCCTGGCGAACTCATGATGGGCGAGGACCAAGGCACGAAGGGGAGCAAAGGTCACCGCTCCGGAACTGTGGGGGACCAACCTTGCACCATGATCGTGACCTCCCTGGATGTCGCGCCGACGATCAATCAACCCGGCCGCTTCAACTAGATGCGCCAGCTTTAGGCCGGACCTAAGCGGGGCGACAGGAGGAAAACCGTCGTGAACCATCGGACAATAGCCGTACTTGCCGTCGCCCTTGGTCTTCTTGCCCCCTGTCCCCGCCTTGGCTGGGTTTCGATGCCCAGCGGCGGACGTAATGAAGGCGGCCGACAAGCCGAATTTGAGTGCCGATGACATGGCGCAGACCGGAGGCGCCGCAAGCGACACGCTGAAGGCCGCCATGCGACACATGCAAACGGAAGGCCTGACGAGCGGAGAAATCGTCGACCATCTTGTCGTCGCCTATTGCGGCCGTCTTCAAACCGAGGCGACCCTTTCCGATGACGAAAAGGCCAAGCAGGTTAGCCGCTTTGCGTCGAGGCTGGTGGCTTTCCTCTACACGGCGCCTGGGAACGAGGAGGACATTGTGGTCGACGTCTCCGTACCCACGCCTCTTTATCAACGGCTGCAAAAGGCGGCCAAGAAGGCGGGCGTGAGCGAAGACGCTTGGGTCAATCAGGCGATCACGTCGCGCCTCGCAAGCCCCGATCAGTCCTTGGCCGACCTCTCATGGCCGCGCGATCTTGGGCCCTCCGGCGAGACGTCATGGTTCTACTTGTTGGAAATGCTCGTCCGGATCTCTCAACAATTCCGCCTTGGCGCCATGCCAAAGTATACGGGTGGCGGAGGTATCGTTGGCTTCTGTCGCCGTCCCCCTTTCTCCTCTGGGAAAGTGATAAGCCGGCAGTTCGAGATGCGGCGTAGGGTTGTCTGGAATCAAAGGCGCGACCGTGACCTCGACATTTCCCAAATCGTCCAGGCGCTGCTGCGCGAGCCCGTCGTTGAGAGTGCGCTTGCCGGGCTTTAATCCGAGCGCCGCATAGAAGCCCGAACTCTTGTCGGCGTCTTTCACGCTGATTGCCGAATGATCGATGCCGAGGGCGATCTGGCCCGGCAATAGAGCGCGACCCCGCCAGCTCGCCGGGACGTCTGACGCAGGAAACTGAAGGAGTTCGAGCGGATGACCGTTGGGGTCATCGAATTTGAACGCCTTGACGCCCCCAGACGATGCCGGCAGCCGCTGCGGCCCGTCGATCGAGATCGGCGCAAAGCGTCGCAACCGCGCGTGAGCCGTGGCGATATCGACGACGACGAGAGCCAAGTGTTGAAACCAGAGCGAGGCGGCGTCGCTGGCCGCGGGATAGGGACGACCGGTCTTTTCGAACTGATCGATCGCCACCTTCTGAAGGCCGATGCTCAAAACCTGTCGCAGGCCGCCGCCCCGCAAGCCGAGCAGACTCAGCTCCTCTGCGGGGATCGGTTGAACGCTTCCCACTACGGCGAAGCCGAGAACGTCGCGATAAAAACCAACCAAACGCGACAGGTCCGCGGTAACGAGGTGAAAGCCGCGGATGCCGTAAAGCCTCTGGCTTACAAGCGACACGTTACAACTCCCCGCGTTGCGCCAGCGCCTCGATCCGATCAGCGGTGCGCAGCGCCACCGCCTGGATTGTGAGCGAGGGATTTACGCCCCCCACTGTCGGAAAAACCGAACCGTCGCAAACCCACAGATTCCGGATGTCCCAGGACCGGCAGTCTGCGTCGACCACGCTGGCGCGCGGGTCGTCGCCCATGCGCGCCGTGCCGCCGAGGTGGTTGGCGTCCTGCTCCTGCCTGAAGGTGTTGCGGACGCCAGCCGCCCGCATGCTGTGCTCCATCTGGTCGAGGCCATGCGCGATGAGCGCCTTGTCGTTGTCGGTCCAGGAATAATGGATCCGCGTGATCGGCAGGCCGTATTGATCCGTCTCGTCGGCGAGGGTGACGCGGTTGTTCTCATCGGCCATGGCCTCTCCGACCATCTTCACGCCCACGCAATGGTTGTAGTTCTTCATGTTTTGAACGAGCGCGTCACCCCAAAGACCGCGCGAGCCGGCCTGCACGCTGGCCCATTCAATCGGCAGCGGACCTTGGCCCATCCAGCAATAGCCGCCGTGGAAGTCCTTGCGGTCGTCATAGTTCCAGTGCTCGGTGATCGTGGTGGAAGGCGGCGCCTTGCTCCAGCGAATCTCCTCCTCGACGTCGCCGAAGACGGCTTGATTGGGCTGGGTCATGAGGTTCTTGCCGACGAGTCCAGACGAGTTGGCCAACCCGTCAGGAAACTTATCGCTGGCCGACATCAAAAGCAGGCGCGGCGTTTCGACGGCGTATCCGGCGACGACGACGTTGCGCGCCTTCTGGAAGCGCCAGGTCCCCTCACGCATGTAATGCACGCCCGTCGCCAGACCCGCGGCGTCGGTCTCCACGCGCCCGACCATGGCGAGATCGCGAATCTCGGCGCCCGCCGCGACCGCGCGTGGAATCCACACAACCAGCGCGCTCTGCTTGGCGTTGGTCGAGCAACCGAAGCGACAGAAGCCGCGATAGACGCAGGGCGGCGACTTTCCATGCGGCGCCGAAACGGTGGCGAGCGGCGTCGGCGTCCAGGACATGCCCATCGCCTCGGCCCCCTTGGCCAAGATCATGCCCGCCGCATTCACGGGATGGGCGCGATAGGGGTAGCGCGGTCGCTTCGGGCCCCACGGGTAGGTCACCGGCCCGGAGATCGACAGGGCCAACTCGGCCTGTCGGTAATAGCCCCACATCTCGCGCCAATCGATCGGCCAGTCGACCCCGTAACCTAACGACGTGCGCGCCTTGAACCATTCGGGCCGGAATCGCAGCGAGACCATGGCGAAATGCACGGTCGAGCCGCCCACGGACTTACCGCTGTTCTTGCCACCCATGATCATCCAGTCGTTGCCCTCGACGATCCGGTTGTCGGTCCAATAAAGTTTGTTCTGCTCCGTCTCGTCGGAGGCGAAATCATCGAGCGGGCGGAAATAGGGGCCGGCGTCGAGCGCCACGACGGAGAAGCCTTTTTCGGCAAGTCTCGTGGCGAGCGTGCCGCCTCCCGCACCCGTGCCGACGATGACGAAATCGACCGCCTCGTCGTCGCGGTATTCGCGCATCGAAGTCCAGCCGCCGCGCTCGAAGACGTCGGGCGCGCGACCTTGGGCTGCACGCGGGCGCGCGAACGGATCGGCGACCGGCCTATCAGACGACACGTTGGTTCTCCCTGCGGGCTTTATCTTCCTTGCCGGGATACGCCTCTGTCGCCTCCCAGGGATCGCGCATTCCCTTATCGAGCCGAACGAAGCCGCGCGGGCTCGCAGGTCCCGCCCAACCGATCTCGCTCCACGCGGTGGGATGGGCGTAATAGGCGCTGACGATGTCGTGCAGTACGTGTTTGTTGAAGAACAGCGCGGAGGGCATGCCTCGCCAAGGCGGGCCGTCGAGTTCGCCTTTCTGCATCCGCCGAAGCAGGGCGTCTTGCTCCGTCGCCGCCAGTTCATGAAAGCCCGCGCGGTGCGCCGCCTGCGCCTCGGCCTCGATCGCGGCGAGCCCGGTTTTCCAGGCCTCCCCCTGCGGCGGAAGTTCGGCGAAACGGTAGCCGTCGCTTTGGTTCTCAAACATCTTTTCATCGACATAAGCAGGGAGCGGCACGGGCGGGCGGTCGCGCGGCTGCGGGACGATCCGCGCGCAGACCGCGCAAAGCGTCTCCCATTCGGTTACGCTGAAGAACCGCGGGCCGGGAGGAACGGCGATGCGCTTGTCGATCGCACGCCGCGTCGGCTCGTTCCAGGAAAGCGTGTTGCGTTTGGCCAGAACATCGTAGCCGGGAAACCGCGATGTCATCGGCTCGCCCGCTCAATCAAGGTCAGCGCCGCAAGGCCGGCGAGGGCGAGGCCGGTGAAGCTCGGCGGCGCCGGGATTGGCGGTCCGTCGACGACGTTCTGTCGCCAGTTCCTCCATCCGCCCATCGCGCGGGAAACGCCGTAGCAATGCAACGCGACCCCCGCCACGCCGAGGACCGAGGTGACCCCAAGCCAGGTCTTCGCCGCCTTGCGGGAACGGCGCGTCGGGCGGAGCGCCGCCCCCGCCAGAACACCGGCGGCGACCGGCGGTAGGGTCACGGGAAGATACATGGCGGGGTTTTGGAAATTGCCGCGAAAATGCATCAGGCCCGCTTCGCTGACCGTGCCCATCAGACCGAGGCTGGTCAGCGCCGCGAGCGTGCGCCCCGCCGGCAGCCCGAGCAGCGTAGCCTCGCCAGTGTGCTTCTCGTTCGCCGCGATCCGGTCGGCGGCGAGACCTACAACGCCGGAAAGCGCCAACGCCGCCGGCGCTCCGAGCGGGGCGCCGTAGAACAGATTCTGCCAGCCAAAGCCGCCGACGCGCTTGGTTACGTTGTAGAGGTGGAAGCCGGCGCCCAAAGCGCCGATCGCGAGCGACGCCACATAGCTCAGGCTCCGCAGCGGGTGGGCGTCCGTGTCGCGCGAGGCTATTCCGTGCGCGCTCGACCCGATGTTCAGCATCGCTGAGATCGGCGGCAGGAACATCGCCCGATTTTGAAAGGAGCCGCGGTAATGTTCTACAGCGCTGTCAAACAAGACCGAGCCGCCCAGTATCGCGGCCGCGGCGTGCAACAACCTGACCGGGCCCGCCGCCGGCGTCGCGGCCACCGGCTCGATAGGCTGGCTCGCTTCCCGTAAACGCGGCGAATGTCGGACATCGTCGCGCGTCGCGTGCATGAGGCGCGCGAGCGGCGGGGCTGTCGTCTTCATGACGGTCCTCGCTTGCGTCGTTCTCCGGAGGGGCAAAGCCAACATCAGTCTTTCCCCGGCAGAACGCTCGCCAGCATCTGCTTGGCGCTATTTTTCAAGACGCTGCCGAGCTCCGGTTCGTCGCCCATCATGGTCAAGAAGTTCTTCGCGTCCTTCATCGTGATATGCGGCGGCAGAGGCGGGACGTTGGGGTCGGCGCGGATTTCGAGGATCACCGGCCGGTCGGCCGCGAGCGCTTCATCCCACGCCGAACCGATCTTCTCGGGATCGTCAACCAAGATGCCTTTCAGGCCGCAAAGTTCTGCGTAGCGGTGATAGGGAAAATCCGGGATGCTCTGCGTCGACTCCGTCTTGCCGTCGCCGAGCTGAACCCGCTCCTCCCAAGTCACCTGGTTCAGGTCCTGATTGTTCAGCACCATGATGATGAAGCGCGGGTTCGACCATTCCTTCCAATATTTGGAGACCGTGATCATCACATTGAGGCCGTTCATCTGCATCGCCCCGTCGCCAATGAAGCCGATCACCGGCCGGTCCGGGTAAGCCATCTTGGCCGCGACGGCGTAGGGCGTCGCGGCGCCCAGCGAGGCGAGTCCGCCGGAGAGCGAGCCCATCATGCCGCGCCGGATCTTGATGTCGCGGGCGTACCAATTGGCGACCGAGCCGGAATCGCCCGTCATGATGACGTTGTCGGGCAGCCGTTTCGAGAGTTCCCAGAAGATGCGCTGTGGGTTGATCGGCTCGGCCGCGACCATGGCGCGCTCCTCGAGCAGCTTCCACCAACTGGCGACGCCTTCCTCGATGGTCTTACGCCACTTGCCCGCGGGCTTCCGCCGCAGCAGGGGCAGCAACGCCTTGAGGGTCACGGCGCTGTCGCCAACCATGTTCACTTCCATGGGATAGCGAAGGCAGAGCCGGCCGCCGTCGATGTCGATCTGCACGCCGCGAGCCTCGCCGGGCGGCGGCAGGAATTCGCTGTAGGGAAAGGCGGACCCAATCATAAGGAAGGTGTCGCAGCCCTGCATGAGATCCCAGCTCGGCTTGGTTCCAAGCAGGCCCAACGAGCCCGTCACCCAAGGCAGGTCGTCAGGAAGCACGGCCTTGCCGAGCAGCGCTTTGGCGACGCCGGCCTGGAGCGTCTCTGCGACGGCGATGACCTCGTCGGTTGCGCCGAGCGCGCCCTGGCCCACGAGGATCGCGACCTTCTCGCCGGCGTTCAGAACTTCCGCGGCTTGTTGCAGGAGCGACATTTCCGGAAGCTTTGCAGGGCTCGCGTAGCCAATCCCGGTATGGGTGGTCCCGTGGATCAGCGGTGGATCCTTGTAGGCGAGCAGTTGCAGATCGTTGGGCAGGATGACGCAGGTGACGACGCGCTTCGTCGACGCGATGCGCACCGCCCGATCAATCAGGTGCCGCACCTGTTCGGGCACGCTGGCCATATGGACGTAGTCGCCAGCCACGTCCTTGAACAGGTTCTGCAGGTCGACTTCCTGCTGATAGCTAGCGCCGAGCGCGGTGCGCGCTTGCTGACCGACGATGGCGACGACAGGCGTGTGGTCGCACTTGGCGTCATAAAGACCGGTCAGCAGATGGATCGCGCCCGGGCCGGAGGTCGCATAGCAAAGACCTACGCCGCCGGTGAACTTGGCGTGGCCGGACGCCATAAAGGCCGCCATCTCTTCGTGCCGGACTTGCACGTAGTGCATCTTGTCCTTGGCTTTCTCGAGTGCGACGTCGAGGCCGCCGACGCCGTCGCCGGGATAGCCGTAAACCCGCGTCAATCCCCAATCGACAAGACGCTGCCAAACGAAATCGCTGACGTTCATGCTCATGGATGTCTCCTGCACGGGCTATCCCGTTGGAGATAACTCGCTAGAGCTGTCGAAGTGCCCCGCAGGGCGTCCGTCTTCTGAATGGCGCACTGAACCAACAGCACGTTATTAGGGGCTCAGCGCGAGGCCGGAACGAGTCGGGATATGCCGCTCCCTCGTCAGGACAAACCTGACTTGCGGAGCTTCCGCCCGCGACACAAAGCCACGTCAGGTAATTCCTGACGGCCGCTATTTTTCCGGACGCGAATGGGTGGAGGGCGTACAACCAGTCTAGATGATGGGCAGGTCCAGGCGCATCACGGCGATCGCGCCACCTGGATGTCCGCCGACCCGAGCCCGATCTTTTATGAGCGCCTTGCATTCAGGAGATCTAACGAAGCATCCTTGGGCCGGGCTCTTTGAGAGCGCACGGCCAAACGCCTCCGGCAAGCTCCACCCGTGGCCGCTTTCATTAGCGGCCGCCTGCATTCCTCTATTGTTGCTGGCGGGTTGGATGGTATATCAATCCGCAAGCCAGCAGCGTTTGGCCTCGCTTCGCATTGCGCAGGAAACCTTAGACCGGATCGGCGAGCGGATTACGGCGGAGATCGCGGCTCAACTTCAGGTCGCTCAAACGCTGGCCCTCTCGACCTCGCTCGATCAGCCAGACCTTGCGGACTTCTACCGAGAAGCAGAGCGCTTGAAACATGCGCGCCCGCTTTGGACCACGATCGAGCTCGATGATCTCGACGGATTACAGCTCGTTAATCTGCTGCGACCGCTGGGGACCGCTTTGGGCCCGGCGGCCGACAGGGAAAGTTTCGACGCCGTGCTTCGGGATCAGGCGCCCGCGATCGGCGGCGTCGGGCCGATCGGTCCGGTGTCGGGTATGCGGCTCGTGGCGCTCCGTGTGCCGGTGATCCGCGACGATAAGCTTCGCTATGTTCTGACCATCGAGATGGCGCTGGATTCGGTGAGCGCCCTGATCCGCAGAACGGGTCTTCCGCCGGGATGGGTCGGCGCCGTAGCCGACCATCGCGGCAACCTGATTGCGCGCAACTTTGCTGCACATACCGACGAGGGACAGCTCTCGACGTCGTCGATGCGAGAAGCGATCAGAAACTCCGCCGGCGGCTTCTACAAGGGCCATACTCTGGCGGGCACAGCCGTCGAGGTCGTCTTCCACACGCTTCCGGAAACGGGCGATTGGTCAGTTCATCTGGGGATACCCAGCGAGGAGCTCAATGGGCCGACCCGTCGCGCGCTTTACGCCGTCGGCGTGGGGGTCCTCATTAGCCTGGCGCTAGCGGTGGTTTTGACCTCGATCGTGTACAGAGCCATTGCGCGCCGGCACACGAGCGAAAGCCGCCTTGCGGAGGCCGCGCTTGCGGCGAGCGAGGAGCGGGCGGCTCTTGCCGTCACGGCTGCGGAACTGGGGACTTGGAGATGGGACATCCGACGGGATCGGATCGCGGGATCGGAGAGATTCTGCGCCTTGCTCGGGCTTCCTCCAGATAGTGGTCCTAAGTTCGATTGGTCGACGCAAACGTTTTTCGGCTCAGTTCATCCCGATGACCGCGAGCGGGTGCGCATGGCGTCCGAGGCTTGCATTGTCGAGGGCAAGCCCTTTGAGGTGGACTTTAGAATCGCCGCACCGGAGGGTCCGCGCTGGCTCCATCTCCGCGGCCGCGCCAACAGTGTCGTGGAGGGCCGACCCGCGGAAATTTACGGCATCGTCGCCGATATCGGCGCGCTCAAGCGCGTGGAGGCGGAGCGGCTCGATCTGCTCCGCCGCCTTGCCGACTCGCAAGAGGAGGTGCAGCGGCGCATCGCGCGCGACCTGCACGACCAGGTCGGGCAAACCGTCACGGGGCTTTCTCTCGGGCTCAAAGGAATGGAGCGCGCGCTCGACAAATTGGACGGCGAAGTTACGTCCGGCGGCCGTCCCCTTGGCGAGGTAGTGCGATGGCTTCAAGGATTGACGAGCGATATTGGTCGCGACCTGCATCGAGCCGCGGCCGATCTTCGTCCAGTCGCTCTCGACGATCTCGGTCTTCCACGAGCGCTCGACGCCCTGGTGGCCGACTGGAGCGATCGTTATGAGATCACGACCGACGTGCAAATCGTCGGGGCGATCGAGCCGCGCCTTGCTCCCAAGATTCAAACAATCCTCTATCGCGTCGTGCAGGAAGCATTAACCAATGTGTTGAAACACGCCCGTGCGCGCAACGTGAGCATCGTATTCGAGCGACGGCCGCAAGAGATCCGTATCGTCATCGAAGACGATGGCGACGGCTTTGATGTCGAGAAAGTTGAATGTCGCGCCCCTGGAGAGACTGAGGGAGCCAGACGTCCCCTCGGCCTGTCCGGCATGCGGGAGCGCTTGGCCACGATTGGCGGTGTTCTCGACATCGAGTCCACGCAGGGCGGCGGGGCCACTCTGTTCGTCACGGTCCGACTCGACCAAAATCCTTACGTATCGGAGCCGTCGTGAACCCTATCCCCTCCGAAGCGCCGCGCATCCGGGTCGTACTCGCCGATGACCATCCCGTCGTTCTCGCCGGCATAAAGGCGCTTTTGGGCGCGGCCCCGGAGATTGAAGTCATCGCGGAGGCCACGGACGGAAACACGGCGTTCGAGCTGATCCGCTCCGAATTGCCTGATGTCGCGGTGATCGACGTCTCGATGCCTGGCGTCAGCGGCCTCGAACTCGCGCGCCGTCTGTCCGAGGCGTGTCCCGCGGTGCGGGTCATCGCGCTGACTGTGCATGAAGATAGGGCTTATGTGCAGCCGCTTCTTCAAGCAGGCGCTCGCGGTTATCTCCTGAAACGTTCGGCCGCAGAAGACCTTGTGCGAGCCGTGCGGGCTGTGGCCGGCGGAGGCATGGTGCTCGATCCCGCGGTTGCCGAAAAAACGCTTTCCCCGCACGCCTTCGGCGCAGATGGCGCAGCGACGACCGTCGAACTCAGTCCGCGCGAGGCCGATGTGCTGCGGTTTACGGCGCAGGGTTTTGGCAACAAGGAGATCGCGGCGCGGCTCGAAGTGAGCATCAAGACGATTGAGACATACAAGGCGCGCGCGTCGGAAAAGCTTGGATTGCGCTCGCGCGCGGCCATCGTGAGATATGGCGCGGCGCAAGGTTGGCTCGAAGGTCTGAAGGATCAGAGCTGAGCGACCGGACGACTCGTTGAGCTGAGCCGAGGTCCGCGTATTCGCGGCGGCGGCGTGATGCCTGTCAATAGGAAGACCGCGCGAAGTCCCCAGCTATTTGGGCCCTTCATAAGATCGCCTGACCCGCCATGATTGTGAGGACAACGAAGACCAGGAAGATGACGATCGCAACAGCGAATAAGATCTTGGCAACCCTGGCCGTCGCCGCCGACACGCCGGAGAACCCGAAAAAGCCGGCGACCAGCGAGATCACAAAAAATATCAGAGCCCATTTCAACATGACGTGGTCCTTTGGTTCAATCTTCCCGAACGCGCGATTTGCGCAGCGGCGATTTGAAAACTTCGGCTAGGGAGATCCCACGTCGATCCGCCCCCAGGGCAGGGGGCGGCTGATTTGTCACCGACGCATAGATATGCGCGGCGGATATGCGCGGCGCGCGTCTATCAAGAGTTCTTCTTGTAGCTGAATGCCGGCGCCGCCTTCAGATTGTCCTTATTCGTGTCAACGACCGCCCTCATGGTCCCGTCCTTGTCGCTGACGGCGATGCTGGCGGGATCGATCAGTACATAGTGCTCGCCCATGCCGAGGAAGCCGCCAACGCTCACGACGACGCCTGTAAGCGTCTTGCCGTTGTCGAGCACGAGGTCTTGGACCTCTCCGAGCTTCTCATTCTGGTTGTTGTACACATTCATCCCGACGAGCTTGGACGACATCATGTCCGCCGGGGCCGTGGTCACGTAGTGGGGCGCTACGGTCGCGTGATCGGCCATGGTGATGCCGCCCGTAGCGGAGTCGGCCGCAAACGCGGACCCGGTCATGAGGGACGCCGCAGCAAGCGCGGCGAGATAGAAGCGGTTCTTCAATTTGTTCTCCTGTAGAAGACGTGGCCCTGTAGGCCGATAAGCGGCATATTGGCGCTCGCAGCGGCCGCCATCAGTCGGGGATTGCGGCGCATTTGTCAGGCAAAACCTGACAATTCGCATTCGGCGCAGCCACGGCGGTTTGTGGCGCCGAACCCCGCCGTCGTTCTCTATCTCAACGGCGTAAGCGAACGCGCGCTGCCTCGCCGCCGCGCCGCGCTGGCGCGCACGAGCCGGTAAAGCGGCGGCTTGCCCGGTACTCCCTCAGCTCGTGCGGTCCCCGATCCTCCGGGACGAAAAGGCCCCCGACCTGGCGCTGGTGCAGCCAGCTAGAGCGTTCCCCCGTTGATTTGAATCGAGTTGAGGGCTTCAGGGATTCCCTTTGCGATTTGGACGAGCGATTGTGTGGCTTGCGTGATTCGGAGGTTGAGCCATGTCGCGAGGCTATTCGCTTGATTTGCGTAAGCGTGTAGTCGCCTTGGTCGCCGAGGGAATGTCGAAGAGTGCTGCGGGCCGGCATTTGCGGATCGCGGAATCCTCAGCGATCAAATGGCTCAAACGTCTGGAAGAGACGGGAAGCCTGGCCGAGAAGCCGGGAAGAAAGCTGGTGTGCTCGCCGCTGGAGGCGCATGCGGATTGGTTGCTGGCCTATATCGATCGCCGCAAAGACGCCACGCTCGCCGAGATCGTCACTGCCATATTCGCGGAACAGGGCGTGACGATCACCGACAGCTCCATCTCGCGTTTTTTCAAGCGTCGCGGCGTGACCTTTAAAAAAAAACTCTGCACGCCAGCGAGCAACTGCGGGCCGACGTCGTCGCAGCGCGTGAGGAATGGCGAAAGGCGCAGCCTACGCTCGACCCGGAAAAGCTGGTCTTCGTCGATGAGACGAGCACCAACACGCAGATGACGCGACTGCGGGACGCTGCAAAAAAGGCGCACGGCTGATTGACTACGTGCCCCATGGCCATTGGAAAACAACGACATTCGTGGCCGGACTGCGCAATGACGAGATCGTTGCGCCGCACGCGGCGGCCAATGTTGTCGCAGCAAGCTGGAACGGGCCCCCCGTCGAGGGCAGCGGCCAGAAGAATCTTGCGGCGATGGCCGAGCGTCGCGATTCCGAGGTCCTTGAGATCCTGGTCGGACAACGTCGAGAGGACCGAGAGATCTACGCCCTCGGCGACAAATGCTGTCGCATATTGCCCAAGTCCAAGGCCGCTGAGCCATTCCGCGACGTCCATTGCAAACTCCGTCGCCAGTCCGGCAACTCCAAATTGCAAGCCGGCTCGTGATCTAAACTTAATGCTACACGATAGAAATTCGAAAGCTTCGGACTCAGGAGTGATCGTGCGAACTGTGCTGCCGGTTTGCACCGACCTATTTCCTGATGCTGCCGTGGGAGCGAAGCTATCCGCGATAATCTTCCGCTTCTCGTCCGCCGGCTAGATTCGTCGCCGTAGCCTCGAAGCTTTCGGGCCGTCGCCAGGTCCACGCGGTCTCATCGATAGTGTCCGCGAACCTTTATGGCACTGTCCCATCTCGTAGCGCGCGCTGGTCTGTTCGAACAGGACGCTCGACCCATCGCTCACACTGAGCGGGGTAGGCGTATCATGTGCTGCCCAGGATACCGTCAGGCACCCAACTGATTCAGGACCTTATCGAGGAAGGCCTTTCGGCCGTTCACGCCATGAAGCCGGACGGCGACAAGATCATGCGGCTGCATGCACAGACCGCGACGATCGAAAACGGTTTTGTTCATTTGCCGACGTCAGCGCCCTGGCTCACCGACTACCTCCACGAGCTGACTATCTTCCCCAACGGACGTCATGACGACCAGGTTGACTCGACGGCTCAGGCGCTCGCCTGGACAAAGCTGCGACCGCCGGGATGGGGGACATTTGGATACTACCGCCTTCTATGCGAACGCCTCGAGGCCGAGCGAATTGCTGAAGCTACAATGGTTCGCCTGCGCATACCGGATGGCGTAACGTACGTGCATACATTTTCCGGGAACCCAATCCGGGCGACAAGCAATCGGCCGGGCCACCGCATCATCGAATTGTCCGCCGAGGACGCAGCGCCTCTGAAGCGCGCAGGCTGGACGGAGGTGGAACGTTAGAGAAAGGTCGGGAAGCAGGCGCCGACGATGAGCGCCAGCCACACGCTCGATATCAGATCGTTTGATCAGGCGACCCGCTGCGACGTGCCTGTCGAACAGCCGATGATAACGCACGACACATTCCGGTTCGTGTCCGGCTATGTCCGCGAAATATGCGAGCGGTTTAGCCCGACGGAGCATCAAGCCGAGTTCTCGGTTCGTATGGACGACATACGGCAACTTGCGAAGGCGCTCGGGCAACATCATCGGCAGTCTGCCGCCGCAAAGTTAAAAAAAACGCGCTCAAACCTCACCGGAATCGGCAATGGGTAATCCCGCCGGACGCCAACGCCGGCTTCGTCGCCGCCATGGAAGACGTGCTGGAAACCTACCAGAAGCCACGCAATTCCGATCGTCCGCTCGTGTGTCTGGACGAAACTTCCAAGCAGTTGATCGTAGAGACGCGCGCGCCGATCCCCGCCAAGCCCGGGCAACCCGCCCGGCACGATTACGAATACGAGCGCAACGGCGTCGCCAATCTGTTCATGATCTTTGCGCCGCTGGAAGGGTGGCGCCGCGTCAAGGTCACCGACCGCCATGCCGCCCCCGACTACGCACAGGTGTTGAAGGAACTCTCCGACAAGCATTTTCCCAACGCCGAAAAAATCGTGCTGGTCCAAGGCAATCTGAGCACGCCTACGGCGCCTCACTCTACACCGCCTTCCCCGCTCCCGAAGCGCGTCGCTTGGTCAACCGGTTCGAATGGCATTACACTCCCAAACATGGAAGCTGGCTCGACATGGCCGAATCCGAACTCGCCGTGCTGACCAGCCAATGTCTTAGCCGCCGCATTCCCGACAAGCAGACCCTCGAACGAGAGATCGCCGCTTGGCAGGACCATCGAAACAAACATCATGCAAAGGCCGATTGGCAATTCACTTCCGAAAACGCGCGGGTCAAGCTGAAGAGGCTCTACCCCCAATTCGAGTGACTCGGGCGACTAGGTGTTCCTGATGTCCGCCCTTGGCCTCGGCATCGGCATCCGGAGTGGCGCGCGGCGGCCGTCAGGTTGGCCAATGGGCCGAAATAGCAGCGGAGGGTTGCCCCTCCCTCCGGGTTAAACAAATATTTAGTCGACGCGTTTCCGTTGGCGAAATATTTATTGTAGCGCCGATGAAAACCCCGAGGCGTCTGGCGCCCGAGAGACAAGAGCGTCCCGCCGGGTAAGGGAGGAGATTCGTGTCCAAAGACGTTTTTGACGACGATCAACTATCCGCCATGAAGCGGGCGATCGATCAAATCATGCAAACGACAGGTGAGGGGGCTAACTTGAGTCGACACGAAGTTGCGCACGCCGTTTTCGTCGCCGCGTGCGAAGATGGCGAGTTTGATGCGGCCAAGGTAACGAGAATGGCGCGCAAGCGCTTGGGGCTCAGCGTGATGAGTGAGGCTCACTCGTAAGGGGGGGCGCCGATCCATCCCAAGGCCATGCCTGTGATCCTGGCGACGCGGGATGAGATCGAGCTTTGGCTGACGGTGCCGGCGAAAGGCGCGCTCGCGCTGCAAAGACCGCTGCCCAACGCCGCGCTGCGGATCGTGGCGCGAGGCAAGAAGGAGGATGGTCCCGACGGAGATTGAGGACGGTGAACGGCGGGAACCGACCCAAGGCAGACATTCGCGTGCCGACGACCTCGCACGTTCAGCGGAGCTCGGACTTCGCTTCAATCACTGCGGCAGCGCGAAGGCGACGAGCTGATCGCTGACCTTCGGCGAGAGAATGGAGTTTCCGCCAACCGCAAACGCCACATATTCGCGGCCCTTGTAGGTGTAGACGGCCGGCAGCGACACGGTCGGTGCGTCGACCAGCCAGCGCCACAGTTGCTTGCCCGATTTCAGATCGTACGCCCGCACACGGCTGTCCATGGAGGCGCCGATAAAAATAAGCCCGGTAGAAGTTATCACGGGCGCGCCGATCGTAACCGTGCCCCAGGAATAGGGCATGTAGAACCCGTACTTCTGGATCTCGCCAAACGGTTGGCGCCACAGGAGCTTGCCGGTGTTGAGATTGTAGGACGACAGCGTGCCGTAGGGCGGCTTCCAGCACGGCATCCCCAGCCAGTTCGCGAACATCTTGAGTTGCACACCGTAGGGCGCGCCGAGTTGCGGATAGGTGTCGGCGCGATCCTCCTTCTCGGCTTCGGCGTAGTCCTTGCGGGGAATCAGCTTGTAGACGAAGGCGACGCTGGAGGAGTTGACGACGAAAGTGTTGCTGCGCGGATCGAGCGCGCCACCGCCCCATTCGACCCCGCCGGTCGAGGGTGGATAGACGATGGTTCCTTGCAGGCTCGGCGGCGTGTAGATGCCTTCGTTACGGTATCCTTTCAGTTCCGAGCTGCACCGGCCGCCGCTGAGGAGATCGGCGAGCCAATAGACGCTTGGCATCTTCTGCGGGACCGTTGGCGGCGGAATCATGGGTTCGGGCTGGGTCGGCGCGGTCGCCTCGCCCGGCACGTCGGTCTGCGGCACCTTGACCTCGTTGAGGGGAAACACAGGCTCGCCCGTCAGCCGGTTGAGCACGAAGATGAAGCCCTGCTTGCTTGTCTGCACGAGCGCTGGGATCGTTTGCCCGTCCTTGTTGATGTCAAGCAGCGTCGGTGTGGAGGCGAGGTCGTAGTCCCAAAGCTCATGATGGGCGAGCTGGCGGCTCCAGACGACCTCTCCCGACTCGGCGTTGAGTGCGACGACGGCATTGGCGTAGGGGTACGAGTCCTTACGGTCGCCGCCGTAATCGTCCGGGCTCGGCGGGCTGGTCGCGATGAGGAGAAGGCCGTGGTCGGCGTCGACGGTCATACTCTGCCACACGTTGATTTTGCCCGTGCGCTTCTGCTGATCGGGCGTGAGCGGGTCGAATTGCCATTTCAGCGCGCCTGTCTGGGCGTCGAGCGCGAATACGACGCCCGGCGGTGTCTTGGCGAAAGCCCAGTCCTTACCGCCCCAGCCCACGAACAACTTGTCCTTGTAGACGGTCGGTGGCTGCAACAGCGACATGGGAAACACGTTGTTGACCGTGTTCCATTGGTTGACGTCGACGGCGCCGTCCTTGCCAAAGCCGCCGCAGACGCGGCCCGTGTCGGCGTCTATCGCCCAGAGCTTGCCCTGCATCGTGCCGGTATAGACGATTTTCTGGCAAGGTTGACCGGCGGCTGGCTCTGCGGCCTGCCAATAGGCGGCGCCGCGCGATTTTAGATCGGGTTGCGTCACCGCCTCCAGCTTCGCGTGCGGATCGAACGCCCATTTAAGCTTGCCCGTATCCGGCTCTACAGCGAGGATGCGATAAAACGGCGTGCTGACATAAATCGTATCGTTGACGAATAGCGGCGTCGCCGACCAGACGGTCGCGGGAATCCCATGTTCGTGACCTGCCTGTCCCTCGCCGACGGCGGCGCCCTGGCTGAAGTCGCCAGTGTGCATCTGCCAGGCGGGCTTGAGCTGGCTCACGTTGTCAGGCGTGATCTGCGAGGAAGTCGCGAACTTCTGCGCACCAAGATCGCCGTTGAATGTATACCAGGTCTGCTTGTCGCCCGTGGTCGAGGCGGGTGCAGGATAGGAATAGGGCGCCGCCGCATTCGTGGCGATGGGCGTGGGCGTCGAGATCGCTGCGGGAGCGGGGTTCGCGCTCACGGCGGGAGAGGGCGATGTACCCGGCGTCGCGGAGGGCGCGTCGGGCGCGCTTTGCGCTAGGAGAAGCGGCGCGCCGAGGAGAAGCGCGTAGCGGCCCTTCATGACATTGCCTCCGCGCTCGGGGGCGGGCGCGATTGGCCGCCCGCGAAAGCGCCGAAGAGCCAGGCGATCAACACAGTGACCATGAGGCCAAGCAGGACGCTCGCCTCAAGCATGTACGCAGCAAGGCCGGTACCAAGAACGTCTAGGAGGATGAGAAACGTGAGTATGGTGCGCGCCCATCCGTGGGCAAAATCCGACGAAATGGCCGCTGAGGCAGCGAGCATGAGAAACGTGGATATCACGACAAGGACGACTCCCGATGTGCCGTCGATGCCGTTCTCTGGCGTGAAATAGTCGATGAGGGACATAGCGAAACTCAGCGCCGAGGTGGCGACTAGCAGCCACCCGACGCTGCGCAACGCGCTTCGAAGAGTCATTCGACCGCGCCTCCCTGCTGAGGTGCTTCCGCCCGCCGCGCCGCGTGTTAGCTTGAGCGTTCGCTTCCGCAGCCATGTAACGCGAAATCGTTTCGTTCGTTCCACGGGAACGCCGTTAAAGACTTAAAGACTTTTCAACGTCGCGAAAAAACGTCGCAAAGGGGGTTGGCGATCAGTAAGCCCCAGAAGTCATGATTGACAACATGCAATATCTGTGACGAGCAGCGCCGAGCCGCCCAATTTCATTCGAGCCCAGTAAGGCCAAGCCAATGACTCGATGTGCCGTCCGCATCGACGCCGCTCGCGTGCGTCGGCAGGGCGGAGGACGCAAATCTCTGACGGACATCCCGGTTTACTCGGCGATCTGAACACATTCGTCAAACCCGACGGGCGCGGCGATCCGATGTCGCGACTGCTTTGGACCGGCAAGAACCTGCGCCGGCTCGCGGATGAACTCAGCGGTCACAAGGTCAACCACACGGTCGTCGGCAAGCTGCTGGAGACGCAGAAATTCAGCCGACAGGCGAACAGCAAGACCCGCGAAGGCGCTGTCAATCCAAACCGCGACCCGCATTTCCAGGCCATCAAGACGCCATTCGCGGGTCAGAGCCAATGTGTTACGACCAGCCTTATATATTAGCTATTCGCGCAGCCAAATGAGATTTGACGCGAGCGCGCACTCGCCGGCCCGTGCAACGCCGAGTACGCGATAGAACCTGATGCATCCTAGCGCTGAGACCAAGGTATTGAGGACAAAAGCGGTTGGCTTGATCGCGTCGGGCGCGAAGCCAGCGAGGCCCAACAGGGCTACATAAGCCGCGCCACCGGCCTGTCCGACAGCGGAATAGAGCACCGCGACCGCAGCGAGCGCTATGGCAAACGAAACGTCAGTCACGCATGTGCAATGACATTGACATGTTACTAACGGCAACAACAAACCACGTAAGCGCTACATTTGAAAGCGATCCAAAATTGTAAACGATCCAAATTGTGGGCCGATATAGTTGTTCGGGAATAGCGTACACATTTTATCATACACATCCCTTGATGCTGCCGATCGAACGGGGAACGCATGTCTAGCTGATACGTTCGCACGTCGTGCTAGGTCAGAGGAACCGAACGGATGGCGCAGGATGACCTCTCTCGGTCGCCGACCAGGCGGACCCTTCTCGCGGGGGCGGCGGGGGCCGCCGCGTCCTTGCCGATACTAGCAAATGCTACCAGTCCCAAACCTTCGGCGGCTTCAGCGAACGCAAATGCAAACGTCAGTCTCGCGCTAAATGTGAACAAGCGCGCGTGGCGCTTAACCCTTGATCCGCGAACCACTCTTTTGGACGCCCTTCGCCATCATATCGGTCTGACCGGATCGAAAAAGGGGTGCGATCACGGACAATGCGGCGCATGCACGGTCCTTGTCGACGGGCGCCGTGTTCTCAGCTGCCTAACCCTAGCCGTCAGCGTTCAAGCGCGCCCTGTGGCTACCATTGAAGGCTTGGCGAGCGACGAGCAACTCCACCCCATGCAAGCCGCCTTTATCGAGCATGACGCTTTCCAATGCGGCTACTGCACCCCGGGGCAAATCATGTCGGCGGTGGCCTGTGTCGAGGAGGGTCACGCGCGCAACGACGAGGAGATTCGGGAGTACATGAGCGGCAACCTTTGCCGCTGCGCCGCTTATCCCAAGATTGTCGCCGCGATCCGCGACGCCGCAGCGAAAATGAGGGCGTAGCGCATGCGCCCATTCGATTATCGTCACTCCGCGAGCCGCGCAGAGGCGATCCGCCTTGCGGCCTCTCAATCCTCCGCTGTGCAGTTCCTTGCGGGAGGGACAACGCTCGTCGATCTTATGAAGCTCGACGTCATGCAGCCGGCGATTGTTGTCGATATTAACGGCTTGGCGGACGAGCTCAGCGACATTCGGCTGGACGGCGATGAGTTGCGGCTGGGAGCGTTGGCGCGAATGTCGGACGTCGCCGATCATCCGGACGTGCGGCGCGAGTATCCCGTGATTGCCCAGTCCTTGCAGTTGGCCGCCAGCGCGCAACTCCGCAACATGGCGAGTCTCGGCGGCAACGTGCTGCAGCGGACGCGATGCCCCTATTTCAGGGATGTCTCGTGGGTCGCCTGCAACAAGCGCAATCCTGGCTCTGGGTGCAGCGCTATCGGAGGGATCGCGCGGAGCTTGGCCATCCTGGGGACCAGTGAGGCCTGCATCGCCAACTATCCCGGCGACTTCGCGGTCGCCCTGGCTGCGCTCGACGCCAAGGTTGAGCTGCAAGGTCCCGCCGGCCGCCGCGTAATCGCTTTCTCAGATCTACATCGCCTGCCGAGCGACGCCCCGCACGTCGAGACGACGCTATTGCCGGGCGAACTGATTGTCGGCTTCAATATCCCGACCGCATCGTGGACCCGCCGCTCGCTTTATTTAAAAATTCGCGATCGGAAGTCCTACGAGTTCGCCCTCGTCTCCGCCGCTGTGGCTTTAGACCTCGATGGGGACGTTGTCCGAGACGCGCGCATTGCCCTCGGCGGGCTCGCGACCAAGCCGTGGCGTTCCATTGCCGCGGAGGCCTCGTTACGCGGTCAAAGGTTGACCGCAGACTTGGCCCGCGCCGTGGCGGAAGTCGCCTTGACGGACGCTCGCGCCGAAGGCGATCGTGCGTTCAAGGCAGAGCTCGGACGCCAGACGCTTGTTAGAGCGCTGCTGCAGTGCGGCGCGATGGAGATTTAACATGCTCGCCGACGTTGGACTGATTGGCAAGCCGGCCGTACGGACTGATGGACCAGCCAAGGTCACCGGTGCGGCGCGCTACGCTGACGACGAGCCCGTTCAAAACGCGGCCTTCGCGTGGCTCGTCACAAGCTCGATCGCGCGCGGCCGTATCCGCGCGATGGACCTCATCGCGGCCCGCGCTGTCCCAGGCGTTCTCGATATTCTCACGCATGAGAATGTTGGCCAAGAGGTCAAGCCGCCGATGGGCCCTGATCAGGGCGCCACCACCACCACGCTGGAGAGCGATCGAATCTGGCACGACGGCCAGATTATCGCCGTCGTGGTCGCAGACAGTTTTGAGGCCGCGCGGGAGGCTGCTTACAAGGTTCGCGTGGACTACGAGACGGAGACATCCAGCGCCGGTTTCGACAGTCCGGGGGTCGACATCGAGCGCAAGATCTCACAACAAGGCAAAGATCCAACGAAAGGCGACGCGTCAGCAGCGTTTGCAGAAGCGCCGCTCAAAATTGACGCTCGCTATTCGACTCCGACCCAGCATCACAACCCCATCGAGCTCTTCACGACGACCTGCGTCTGGGAGGGCCCGAACCTGACGATTTATGAGCCGACCCAAGGCATGTACGGCTTGCGGGGCGCGGTCGCCAAGCAGCTTGGAATCGAGCAGGACAGGGTCCGCACTGTATCACGCTACGTCGGTGGCGGATTCGGCTCGAAGGGCGCCCCGGGCGCGCGCACCGCCTGGATCGCGCTCGCCGCCAAACGCCTGGGGCGTCCGGTCAAGCTGGTGCCGACGCGTGCTCAGGGTTTTACTATCGCCACCTATCGCGCCGAAACACGACACCACCTGCGTTTGGGCGCCTCGCCCGACGGCAAGCTTACCGCGCTTATCCACGAAGGTTGGGAGGTCACCTCACGGCCGTCCAAATACAGCGTCTCCGGTGTCGACTCTACCGCGCGCATGTATGCCTGTCCAAACATCGCGACGGCGGTGAATGTTGTCCACGCCGACCGCAGCACTCCAGGTTACATGCGCGCGCCGCCCGATACGCCGTATATGTTCGCGCTCGAATGCGCCATAGACGAACTCGCCTACGCGCTGAGTATGGATCCCGTCGAACTTCGACGCGTAAACGATACCCAAACCGACCCTGTGGACGGCAAACCATTTTCCAGCCGCTCGCTGATGCAATGCTTCGATCAGGCGGCCGAGCGGTTCGGCTGGATCCGCCGCAACCCCCAGCCTGGATCGATGCGCGACGGCGATTGGTTGATCGGCTGGGGTTGCGCCACCGCGACCTATCCCTCGAACATCGGACCCGCAGCGGCGCGGCTCTCGCTGACGCCGCAGGGAAAGGCCTCGATCGAAATGGCGGCGCATGAAATCGGCACAGGCGCATACACCACGATTGCCATCGTCGCCGCAGACAGGTTGGGATTGCGGATCGAAGACGTCAAAGTGTCGCTCGGCGACAGCGCCTATCCGCCGGTGCCCACGGCCGGTGGTTCAAACAACGCCGCCTCCACGACGAACGCCGTGGCGAAAGCATGCGAAGAGGTCCGCAGTCGACTCGCAGTAGCCGCTGTTCAATCCAACGGCATTTTCGGCGGCGGAGATCCCACATTTCTGAAGTTAGTTGATCGCGCGCTCGTCGGTCCCGACGATCGCAGTGAGGCCTTGGCGGATGCCTTGGGTCGCGTGGCCGGCGGCGCGCTCGAGGTTTATGTCGAGAATATTCCGGATGGCCTTCCGGCCAAGGCGATGGAGGGTCTTTATAAAGGCCAGATGGCGATGCTGCGCGGCGGCGCGCGGAAGGATGTCACGGCCTACGCGTTCGGCGCGCATTTCCTCGAAGTACGTATCCACCGATTGACCCGTGAAATCCGCACGCCGAGGCTGGTCAGCGCCTTCGCCGCCGGCACGATTATCAACCCGCAGACCGCCTACAGCCAATACATGGGCGGCGCCATTTGGGGGATATCGTCAGCTCTGCACGAAGCTACCGACATCGACCCGCGCCGGGCTTCCTACGTCAACCGGAATTTGGCCGACTACCGCATCCCCGTGAACGCGGATATCGAGCAGCTAGATGTGATCTTTGTCCCCGAAGAGGACGGGCGGGTCAACCCTCTCGGCGTCAAAGGCATTGGCGAGATCGGCATCGTCGGCATGAACGCCGCAGTCGCCAACGCCGTATTTCATGCAACCGGAAAACGCATTCGCGACTTGCCGATACGCATTGACGATCTTGTTTGAACGGATCCGTTCGTTACACCCGGTCAAGCAGCCTCGCTAGGAGCGCACGTCGAGGGCGACGCGTTCGCGGGCGAACTCCGCACATTCGTCGCGGTTGCAGGCGAACGGATCGAGCGCGGTTGGAAACGGGCGGCCGCCGGGAATGCAGTTCCAGGCTTGGTCGGTCAATGTCTGAAAGTCGGCTCCGCCTCGGTCGTGCGATAGGGAACAGGCACAGCGGCGACGTGACAGGAGACCGCCTCGCGGACCTTCTTGACAATCGGCATCAGGGTCTTCGGACCGCGCCGGCAGTTAAGGCCGACAACATCGGCGCCGCCGGCCTCAAGCAGCTTGCACGCCTCCACGACGGGTACGCCGTATGGGGTGCCAGATATTTGACCCCATCCATAGACCCCACGAATGGGTGCATCACCACCACGCCAAAGGAAAACAATGTCACCGGTTTCCATTCGCGCGCGGTAGCGCGTTGCAGTCCATTGGACCGGCGAGCTTGTCGACGCGCTCAATGCGGCCGGCTTTGTTGTGATGCGAAAGCCGACGATGGATGGCCATTCGCAACTCTGGAAGGCCACCGAGCGCCAAAGCCTTCGCCTTGAACGGAACTCGGCAAATTTGCCGAGTTGTTACGCCGCGCCCCGCAGCGGCGACAATGTCAAGAGTTGCAGCCTGCTACGCCTGCGACGATCGTTGGCTCCCAGGTCGGGCCGCCAATCGCTCGCGCGCCAGTCTCGCTAACTCGGCCGAATCAAAGTTTCCGCCTTCGCGGGCGATTGCGAAAACGGCGTGCGCGACCTGATTCCGCTTTAGGTTGGTCCCTTCGCCTTCCATGATTTGATCGATCGCCCGTGTCATCGCGGACAGTTCGGCACTATCAAAAACGTCTTGGGACACGCGGCCGCTCCGTAGCCACAGGCGGGAGCGCGATCAGCTCTCTGGCGCCGGATGCCTCGTAAGTTTCATCGGCGCTATGTCGGGTATTCCACTTAGGGCAAGTCGTGTCGAATCACGTTCGCTTGGCGCGTTTCTGCAACGCTATTTGAGCAGCTTCTGCCCCGTGTCCCCGACGATGGGCATGAACCGCTTGGCGAGCGCCCGTATAACGAAGGGGAGCTGCGCACGCAGCTCGACGAATCTCTCCTCGACATCGATCGTGCCGTGGATAATCTGCCCGAGCGCCGTCACCCAGAAGCTCAGCCGATTGACGTCCCATTCAAAGTCCGAAGCGTACAGACACTGCCAGTACCGCGCCTTCACCTCGGCAGCGGCGCCGGCGATCCGACGCTTGGCTTCGGCACTGCCCAAACTATGCGGGATGCGCAAGATCAGATCGTTGTCAGGCATGTGCAGGCGCGCCTAGGTCTCCTCTCTTGCATAAAGAAACGGGACGCTCAAAAGGTCCGCTCAAAGCGTAGCAGCGTGCATCGTCGGGAGCGCCAACATCGCCTCAAGCCCGCGAGTGAGCTCGAGGAAAGTGACGCCGGTTTTCTTGTAGCGATAGTCCGGCTTGAAGATGATGCCGAGCGCCGCGCTCGCCGCCGCGATCAACTTGCCGCTGTCGGCTGTCGCCATGGGCAGCCGTACTGCTTTCGAGGCGCTGTATTGTCGCTCTTTTGGTTTGAAGCTGTTCGTCTCAATCCAGACGGCGAGGCTTGCGGTCGCCAGGTTTTGGCGGCGCATTTTTTCGGCGGCGCGCGCCGTGCAGATCGAGACTGCCTCTTCCAGGCCGCCCCGTGTTTCTACTGCCTGCCCGAACGAGCGTGAGGCCACGGGGCTTTTGCGGTCGGGCGTGACTTCCTCGAGCTCGATGCAGGGGAGGCCGCGCAGCTCAACACCATGCGCTCGAGCACGACGCTGAATCGCTCTCGAATCAGACGATGATCGGCGTCGCGCAGCTCGAGCGGTGTCGTGATCCCGATTGCGTTGAGACGCGCGGACAGGCATCCGGCAATGCCCCAGAGATCCGTGAGAGCTAGCCAACCTCATACTCAGCCTCGCTTTCGCGGCGCGGCTCAGAGTCCTTCGAGACATCGCGTGCGCGCGGGACTCTGGTCTGGCGAGCCGGCGGCCCGCTCGCTTGCGCGCAACGGTGAAGCGAGGCCGAGACGCCTTCGGGGGTATCGGAGGTCGAGTTGCTGTAGGTGC
>Ga0302326_10007374_pt1 | contig 24488 bp, 18 predicted proteins | sample Palsa_T0_3_FD_202264 | JGI IMG/M metagenome (GOLD analysis project Ga0302326, IMG submission 202264) | Peat permafrost microbial communities from Stordalen Mire near Abisko, Sweden - Palsa_T0_3 | ecosystem: Environmental > Terrestrial > Soil > Palsa > Peat permafrost | place: Sweden: Abisko... | reverse complement strand
TGCCTTCCGTCAAGTCCGATCCAGACGTGCTGTTACACGGGTGATCGTTCTGTGGGTTGGGGTCCCCGGAGTATCGAGCGAGTGTTCTGCGCTTGCCCCAGATCGCCCCTCTCTTATGAGCGGGTCTCGTGCTGCTGCTCTCGGCCCGGGCATGGGTATTAGCGTGCCCTCCGTGGCATCACTGGACGGTCGGGTGGCCGTCATCACCGGCGGAGCACGGGGCCAGGGCCGGTCCCATGCGGTGGCGCTGTCCGTCGCGGGTGCCGACATCGTGCTGTGGGATCTGCCGGGCCCGATGTCCACGCTCACATATCCGCTGGCCACGCGCGATGACCTGGAAGCGACGTCCAAGTTGGTGTCCGAGCAGGGTCGCCGCTGTCTCGCCCTTTCCGTAGATGTGCGAGATGCTGATCAGGTGGACGCCGCGGTCTGCCAGACGGTGGAGGAGTTCGGCCGGCTCGACATCGCGGTTGCCAACGCGGGCGTGGTGACAACCGGGCCATTAGTGGACGTGAGCGACGAGGCGTGGGAGGAGTTGGTGGACACAAACCTCACCGGGGTGTTCCACACGTTGAGAGCGGTCGTCCCGCCCATGCGCGAGCAGCGGTGGGGTCGGATCGTCGTGACCTCCTCGATGGGCGGCCGCATGGGCATCCCGGGCCAGTCTGCGTACAACGCCACGAAGTGGGGTGTGATCGGTATGGCGAAGTCGCTCGCCCTGGAGCTGGCGAAGGAGGGCATCACGGTCAACGTCGTCTGTCCTACCACCGCCCAGACACCCATGGTCCAACCGGTGCCAGGTGAGGATGTACCAAACGAGTTGATAAGGCGGTACATGCGGAGCAATCCCATCCCCCAACCCTGGATCCAGCCCGAGGACGTGACGCGGGCGGTGCTGTATCTGGTCGAGGAACCCGGCGTGGTCACGGGCGAGGTGATGGAGATCGGCCTTGGAGCCAGCGCTCGCATGCCCTGACCATCGGTCTCGACGCTTCCGGGCTCCTATAACCACTCGTGTAACCTCGGCACTCGCCAAACCTCCAGCGGAACGACGAACTCACCAACTTCAGACCACCTCGAGGAGGTGGCCAGCATCGGCGCCCGAGAGGTTGCTGAAGCCTGTATTTCGCCAGTGGCCTCCGACCATCCCAGCAACCGCCGGCCCAGATCAGCTCGCTGACTGTCACGCCTAGCACCAGCACGAAGTGCTCGCACTCAGTCGCAGCTTTGACCACCACCGCCACCCCGATGGACATAACCTGTTGCCAGTAGCGTCGAGCCTTACGGAGGTGGAAGAGTGTCCTCATCCGGGCCACGTCTGAGCATCCAAGAGTCCCTTTATCCTGACCTAACTTGCTTTGGATGCGGACACGCCAATCCCGATGGATTCCATCTCCGGAGTTATCGCGACGGTGACCGCACAGTGGCAACGTTCACTCCGCGTCCCGAGCATGACAACGGGTTCGGCTTCCTCAACGGCGGGATCATCACGACGGTACTCGACTGTCACACCGCTGCAGTTGTCATGTGGGAGGCCCATCAGCGCGGTTGGAAGGCCGAGCACGGAGCACCCGTCCCATATATCACGGCCGGTCTCGAGGTGAAGTTCCTGAGGCCGACGCCATTAGGCCCCGTATTGTCCTTGCAAGCTGAGCCGCAGGAGGTCTCCGAATCCGAGATCGTCGTGAATGCGGAACTCGTCTTCGACGAGAAGCAGCGGGCGACGGTGCGCGCGCGGTGGTTGCGATTCCGCCCTCGCTGACTCGTGCGGGTTCGGGGTATCCCCGTTCGCTCCGAGCGTCCCAAAGGGGGCAGAACTCACCTCTACGAACATGAGTAACGAGGAAAAAGAGGAACTCAGCGAAGAAATCCCGTCCTTCGCCGCTGACCGGAGAATGGGTCGGCATGGGAACCCGGTCGGCAGAGGACTGTCCAGTGCTCTACCCCTTGAGCTACACCCGGATGGGCGGCGGGACTCGAACCCGCAACCTATGGTTCCGAAGGAACCCCTGCCTGCGCATCAGGCCGACTCGACTTTCAAAGTGCGGGACAACCGCATAGGCATCGTTGGCTGCGAGGCCAGGGTCCGAACCCGGAACCTGCGGATTAAGAGTCCGTTTCGGGGGAGTCCAGGGAGTGTTTTCCAGTGCTGTGACCTGCGGGTTTGTCCACCCGCAGTCCCTCTAGTAACGGCATTTCCGCTCCGTGTTGCCAGGATTGCGGGTTGGATAGTGGGTTGCGTCCACAGGGTTCACGGCCTGGCGACCTGTTCTTGTCGCGAGTGCGTGCTGCATGGGCTCCGTCGGCACTCCTCCAGTCCAGGTGGCGCCCGATGAGTCGGTCGCGGGCCGGATCAAAAGCGCGCACGATTGTGAGGATCGCCACCGCGGACATCGTAGATCACGTTCCAGTTGTGTTAGTGAGGCCAAACATGGAGCCTGTTACGATGTACCTCGTGGCGAGTTGGTACTTCCCTTGGCAGAGGCATCGTTGAAACGGTCGCCACTTCAAGACGTCAGAACACCACGGCAGCAGCAGTTCATCGCCGCGGCGGCGCGGCTGTTCTCTGTTCATGGCTATCACTCAGTGGGCATCAACGACATCAGCGCGGAGCTAGGCCTTTCGGGCCCAGCGATCTACCGGCACTATAAGAGCAAGGAAGCGCTGTTGATCGCAGTATTCAACGACGTGATCTCATCGCAGTTGGAGCAGGCCCGCGATCTCGTGTCTTCGATCGTCGACGCTCGCGAAGCCATGGACGCGATCATCCAGAATCACATCGATTTCGTGTTTGATCAGACAGAGAACTTCCTCCTCTGGCGGACCGAGTTTCGCAGCCTGCCCGAGGCCGACAGGCACCGGTTGCGCTACCTACAGCGTTTGTACACCGAGGAATGGGTGCGCACAGTCCGGAAGCTTCGTCCCGAACTCGACGATGACCGGATCCGGGCGATATGCGATGCCACCATTGCCTTACTTCAGTCGCCGACTGAGTACCACAGCGCGTTGGCTCGCGAGGACCTGGCAGCGCTTCTGGCCAGTATGGCCACCCACGCGCTCATGTTCGGCGGTGTTGCCCCTCCGGACGCGGCGGCTGACCGAGGTACCACGAACGGGGAGAGCCGGTCCGTCCCCAAGCGGGTTTCAGAGGCGGGGGGTTCGAAGCGAGTCGCTAACCGGGCTGCATCCGCGCCAGCCAAACAATAGCTCGACAAGTGCCGAATCTTCGGTGATGTTAGTGACTGTTAATAACCATGCCAATCGCCCTTTCGTCGGCTTCGGGGGATAGCATCAGGCCGATGGGGGAATGGGACAGCGGCCAGGCATCGAACGGTTTCGAAGGATTGCCCTCGGCCAGAGTCCATCTAGGGCCGATAGATTCCGGCTCGTTGCTGCGATGGCTAGGCCGATCGGTCCGCAACTCGGATGTCGTCGTCTGGCCGCTTGTGCTCCTTCCTGATTTCCTCCTCGCGGAGGGGGCCATGCCAGCCGACAGCGTCGAGCGTTACCATCACGTTCGCTGGGAAACACCGGTCCCCTCAGGTCCGTTCGAGGCGGTCATCCAACCTACCTGGGTCAGAGGTCGGGGCGGCCGCACCGAGTTTGAGCTCGTCATCCATGCGGAGGTGGGTGGGCGGGCGGTCGCGTCCTCGAGAATCGTTTGCCTAACACAAGCAATGCTTCCGTCGGCCGGCAGCCCGATCGTGGCTGAAGCGCCCGACCCTCATGATCTCGTGGCGGTCCGGTCGATGACCGTTGATGATGCCACCGTGCAGGAGTTCTGCGACGCCAGCCGAACGAAGTACGCCGTTACGACCAAGATCAAGGAAGCTCAGGTTCTCGGCTTCCGGAATGTCCTGGTCCCGGGGCCCCTGTTGACGATCATCCATATGGCCGATGCCCTGTCTGACCGCACCGGAGGGTCAATCGGCGTATGGTTCAAAGGGCCGGTTACCGCAGGAAGCGCGATGCTTATGTGCAGATCGGAGAGCGAACAGGCTGTGTGGTCACTCCGCTCGGTCGGGACGGGACGACCCACGACGCTCGCACTAATCGAGCAGCCTCGCCTTTAGCAGCGGTGAAGTGGCTTTTGTCGCCATGGGGTGAAACGAGGAGCTGGCTCAGCGAAAACACATTGTCAAAGGCAGCACAACAAGTGCCCGATGTCACGGATCCTTGCGCCGATAATGTTAGTCCGGCATAACTTTCTAGCTTGACCGCATGGTAGCCTGCCCGAGGAGGGTTGGATGGCTAAGCGATCGGCAGCTTCAGATTCCAAGAGTCCCCGCCAGCGCCAGTTCATCGTGGCCGCAGCTCGGCTCTTCTCCACTCGCGGCTACCACTCGGTGACCATCAACGACATCAGCGCAGAGCTCGGCCTCTCGGGCCCGGCGATCTACCGCCACTATCCGAGCAAGGAAGCGCTCCTCGTCGCCGTCCTGGACGAGGCGGTTACCTCCCACTTGGAGGAAGTCCGCGACATCGTCTCGTCGACGGGCGACCCTCGCGAGACGCTCGATGCGATCGTCGATCACCACATCCAGTTCGTGTATGACCAAACCGAGAACATCGTCACCTGGCGAACCGAGTTCCGGTGCCTACCTGAGGCGGACAGGCACAGGCTGCGCTACTTGCAGCGTCTCTACACAGAGGAATGGGTGCGGGCCATCCGTAGTCTCCGAGCCGAACTGAGTGACTACCAGCTCAGAGCGATCTGCCACGCCGCCATCGCTCTAATCCAGTCGCCGACCCAGTTCCACAGTCCGATACCACGATATGAGTTGGCCCCGCTCTTGAGCCGGATGGCCATCGAAGCTCTCCTGGCCGACCCCGGCTTGGCTTCCCCATCCCACATCGGTGCTAGCGCGTAGCAGTGTCGGACGAGGAGCCGGACTGTGAAGGCAGCACTCTGCCCAGGGAAGCGATGAGTTCATCTCGACATCAGCTTCAGTGTGAGTTAGTATTAACAAACTTTTGCAACCCGAGCACCAGCCAGGATGGGTTCGGCCGGAGGGAATTCTGATGACGGTCTACTTGAGTTCAAATGAGATCTCGAAAGGCCCGCCATGCCAGCCCTGACGTCCCGAGTCAATCAACAGAGTGAGGAGTACCAGACCAACCTTGCCCATAACGCCGGCCTCTTAAAGCTGCTCGAGGAACAGCTACGGCTGGCTCGCGATGGCGGAGGCGCTGAATACACGAAAAGGCATAAGGATCGAGGGAGACTCCTGGCCCGAGAGCGCGTCGACCTGCTGGTCGATCCGGGTTCGGCGTTCTTGGAACTCTCGCCGCTTGCCGCTTGGGGCACCGAGTTCGTGGTCGGTGCGAGCGTCGTGACCGGCATCGGGGTGGTCGAGGGTACTGAGTGTGTCGTGATCGCAAACGACGCCACGGTCAAAGGCGGGACGTCGAATCCGTACACCTGGAAGAAGATGCTTCGGGCGATGCACATCGCCAGGCTCAACCGCCTACCTGTCATCAATCTGGTGGAATCGGGAGGCGCAGATCTGCCTACTCAGGCCGACCTGTTCGTTCCGGCCGGTCAGCTCTTCAGAGACCTCACTCAGCTGTCCGCGATGGGAGTCCCCACAGTGGCTCTCGTGTTCGGGAATTCGACGGCCGGTGGTGCCTATGTCCCGGGGATGTGTGATTACACCGTGATGGTCGATCAACAGGCCAAGGTGTTTCTGGGCGGACCTCCCTTGGTGAAGATGGCTACTGGCGAGATCGCGACCGACGAGGACCTCGGCGGCGCTCGAATGCACTCTTTTACCTCCGGCCTCTCGGACTACTTCGCCCGGGACGAGCTTGATGCCATCCGTATCGGAAGGCGGATCGTGGCGACCTTTCACTGGCGAAAGCTCGGAACGAAGCCGGGCCCAGTCCGAGCTCCGCTGTATGACCCGGGTGAGCTTCGCGGGATTGCTTCGGCCGACCTTCGGGTGCCCTTCGACTCTCAAGAGGTGCTCGCCCGGATTCTCGACTCGTCCGAGCTCGACGAGTACAAGCCTGGCTACGGGACGAGCTTGCTGACCGGCTGGGGGACGCTGCACGGATACCCAGTGGGCGTGCTCGCTAACGCGCGTGGGGTGATCTTCAGCGAGGAGGCCAAGAAGGCGACTGAGTTCATCCAGTTGTCCAACCAGGTCGACACGCCGCTGCTGTTCATGCACAACACGACGGGGTACATCGTCGGAAAGAGCTTCGAACAGGGCGGGATTATCAAGGACGGGGCGAAGATGATCAACGCTGTCGCGAACAGCTCGGTGCCCCACCTGTCGGTGCTCATGGGCGCGTCTTACGGAGCTGGGAACTATGGTATGTGTGGGCGGGCGTACGACCCACGCTTCTTGTTTTCGTGGCCCAACTCCCGTACGGCCGTCATGGGCCCGCAGCAGTTGGCTGGCGTGCTTTCGATCGTTGCCAGGGAAGCGGCTGAGGCCGCCGGACGGGAGTTCGATGAGGAACGCAACGCAACGAGGTCGGCCAAGATCGAGGAGCAGATTGAGAGGGAGTCCTTTTCGTTCTACATGAGCGGCAAACTCTACGATGACGGAGTCATCGATCCCGTTGACACCCGGACGGTCCTGGGTATCTGCCTTTCGGCCTGCCACAGCAGCGTGGTAGAGGGACGGCGCGGTTTCGGTGTATTCCGAATGTAGCCGTGATCCGTAAAGTCCTCATCGCCAACCGCGGGGAGATTGCCCGCCGGGTCATACGAGGTGCCCGGAGTCTCGGCATCCGAACCGCCGTTGTGTATTCCGATGCTGACGAGTCAGCTCTCTACGTGCTGGAGGCCGATGAATCCGTGCGGTTGTGCGGAACTCAGGCTATAGATACCTACCTGGCGGCCGATCTGCTGCTCGACGCCGCTATGCGCGTCGGTGCCGATGCGATCCATCCCGGGTACGGATTTCTATCCGAGAACGCTGACTTCGCCGAATCCTGTCTTGCCATGGGGATTACCTTCGTTGGGCCCCCGCCGGCCGCGATTAAGAAAATGGGCGACAAGCTCGGCGCCAAGGAAATCATGGCCGCGCACAACGTGCCGTTACTGACGGGCGTCACCGTGACCGGTGACGCCGACGAGTCGCTGCTGGCGGCTGTCGCTGACGTTGGTTTCCCGGCGATCATCAAGGCCAGCGCAGGCGGAGGCGGGCGCGGTATGCGCGTGGTGCGTCGACCCGACGAGTTGCAGTTGGCGTTGGAGAGTGCTCGCCGTGAAGCGCAGGCCGCGTTCGGTGATCCGACAGTATTCGTGGAGAGATTTCTTTCGCCGGCCCGGCACATCGAGGTGCAGGTCGTGGCCGACAGGAGAGGGCAGGTAGCAACGCTTTTCGAACGGGAATGCTCGATCCAGCGGCGTCACCAGAAGCTGGTCGAGGAGTCCCCGTCTCCGGCTGTCGACGAAAATCTCCGGTCCCGCCTTGTCGCAGCGGCAGAGACGGCGGCCCGGGCTGTCAGCTACGAGGGCGTGGGCACGGTCGAGTTCGTGGTTGGTGAGGACGGAACCTTCGCTTTCTTGGAGATGAACACCCGTTTGCAGGTCGAGCACCCCGTCACAGAAGCCGTCACCGGCATCGATCTGGTTCGCCTGCAGTTCAAGATCGCCGCCGGCGAGCTCCTCGGACGAGAGGTCTTCGACGCCCAGAGTCGCGGTCACGCGATCGAGGTCCGGTTGTGCGCCGAGGACCCGGCGGCCGGGCATCTGCCTTCCTCGGGGACGTTCTGTCTGTTCGAGGTCGGTGGCCCAGGAGTTCGGGTGGACTCCGGAGTCGCATCGGGATCTGAGGTTTCGCCTTACTACGACTCCATGGTAGCGAAGGTCATCGCGTGGGGCGACACGAGGCAAGAAGCCGCGAACCTGCTGGCCGACAGCCTGGAGCGCTCCCGCATCCACGGGATGGCGACCAACCGAGATTTGCTGGCTCGCATATTGCGTAGCGAGCAATTTCTGGCCGGCGATACCACGACCGACTTCCTCGACAGAGTCCCTGGCCTGACTGACCCCCTGACTCTGTGGGAAGGCCACGTCCAGCACGCGTCGATAGCGGCGATTGCCTTGGACCACTCCAGCCAACTCGCCCGGCCGGTCCAGTCTGCTATCCCGTCTTCGTGGCGCAACAACAGAAGCGGGCCGGAGCCGTACGACTTCGTACTTGATGGAAAGCCGCTCCGGGTCGAGCTCGATCGGATGGATCAATCTCTTTCTGTCCACGTGGACAGTGAACCAATCGACATCAGGGTGCATCGGGTATCCACCTCCACTATCGACGCCACTTCGGCCGGCGTGCGTCGCCGCTTTCGGGTGGAGGTACTCGCAGGTCAGGTACTGGTGGACAGTGGCTTCGGCGCGTCAACCTTTGTCATCGGGGACCGATTCCCGTTGGTCCAGGAGATTGTCGCTCCCGGAGGCCTGACTGCTCCGATGCCAGGAATAGTGGTTCGGATAGTTGCCGCAGTGGGTCAAATGGTAGAGAGCGGTGATCCGTTGCTCGTCTTGGAGGCAATGAAGATGGAGCACACCATCTTCAGTCCCGCGACCGGTACCGTCGCCGCACTCAACGTGGCAACAGGTGATCAGGTCGAGCGGGGGGCGGTCCTGGCCGCAGTGACCGAGACCGCCGAGTGAATCGGCCGATGACAGCGCTTCTAGGAGAGGGGTTGGGGTGAAGGAGTTGGTGTTTTCTCGGTGTTTGATTCCCGCGGCCGAGCGCAATGCTGATGCCATAGGGTTCACCGATGCCGGGTCCGGTGAGGGGGTCACGTTCGGTAGCCACTTGAGCCAGGTATCTCGTCTGGCCGACGCCATGGGCACGGAACTGGGTATCGGTCCGCTGGATCGGATTGCCGTGCTCTCGGCGAACGGCCTTCCCTATCTGGATGTCTGGCACGCGGCGCTGCTCGGTGCTGGGGTTATCAATCCGCTCAACCTCAGGTTCTCTCCTGAAGAGCTCGCGTATGTGCTCGCTGACAGCGAGTCGAAGGTCTGCTTCGTCAGTCCTGAGTTCGCCGAGGTCATCGGTTCGATTCGAGATAGAACATCGCTCGAGCAGGTGGTGCTGCTCGGCGGCGTCGACGCCCCAGCCGACCTTCGATATTCCGAGCTCATCGACAGCGGGGAGGAACGCCTCCCAGCCGAACCGGACGAAGATCGGCCGGCCGTCCTTATCTACACCGGGGGAACGACAGGTAAGCCCAAGGGAGTGATCCTCGATCAGCGGGCCGAAGTTCTCAACCAGTACCACTTCGCTATGCGGGTTCCCTGGAACGCGGATCAGCCATTTCTGATCCAGACGCCTATGTTCCACGGAGCCTCGATGCTCGGAGTTGCAGGTGCACCCATGTTCGGCGTGCCGAGCGTCATCCTCCCTGCGTTCGAGCCGGGCGCGTCGCTGACCGCGACCGAGTCCTACCAGATCGGGATCACCGTACTCGTCCCGACCATGATCTCCATGCTGCTCAACCACCCGGAGTACTCACCCGAACGGCTTAGTTCGCTCAGACGCATTGTGTACGGAGCCTCGCCCATGCCGCGAGCGCTGCTGCAACGTCTGCTGGACGCGCTGCCCTCGACCGAGATCATCCAGGGTTACGGGATGACCGAGGGATGCACGATACTCACCACCCTGAGTGATCAAGAACATCGCCAGGGTGCTCGACTCAACTCGGCGGGGCAGCCCTTGCCTGGTGTGGAGCTAGCTGCGATCGGACCTGAAGGGCAGGTGCTGGAGGCTGGCTCAGTAGGCGAGATATGCGCTCGGGGCGGGAACTTCATGGTCGGGTACCTCAACCGGACGGAGGAGACCGCCCAGGCCCTTCGCGACGGTTGGTACCACAGCGGAGATGTCGGTTTCCTCGACGAGGAGGGTTTCCTCTTCCTAGTCGACCGGGCCAAGGACATGATCATCAGCGGCGGTGAGAACGTGTACTCCGTTGAGGTCGAGGACGCCATCGCTTCCCATCCAGAGGTGCTCCAGGTGGCCGTGATCGGAGTGCCCCACGAGACATGGGGGGAAGCCGTCCACGCTGTCGTCGTCGTCAGGCCGGGAGCGCAGGTGTCCGACGCGGACATCATCAGCCATGCCCGCAGGAGTATTGCGGGCTACAAGGTGCCGCGCTCAGTGGAAGTCCGTACCGACCCGTTGCCACTGTCAGCGGCGATGAAAGTACTGAAACGTGAGCTTCGCGCGGCCCACTGGAAGGGGATGGACCGAGCCATCAACTAGACGCCCCCCGACGAGCGGCTGGTTCCATGAGGACAAGGAGATCCGATGACTTTGACGATCGATCAGGAAGATGATGAGAAGCAATTGCTCCGCAAGAGCGTGTCTGACCTTGCGAACAAATTCGGGCACACCTACTTCCGGGAGCTCGCGCTGGTTGACGGGAGAGCCCATGAACTCTGGGAGGCTCTGGCGGACGGAGGCTTCACCTCGGTCAATCTTCCGGCGGAGTTCGGCGGGGGCGGCGCTGGGATCACGGAACTGACAATCGTTTGCGAGGAAGTCGCAGCTGCTGGATGCCCGCTCCTGCTCCTCATCGTGTCGCCAGCCATCTGCGGGTCCATCGTCAGTGAATTTGGGACCGAGGAGCAGCGACAGGTCTGGATTCCCCGATTGGTCGGCCAGGCGGGCAGACGGTGGAAGATGGCCTTCGCCATCACCGAGGCCGATGCAGGCTCGAACTCGCATCGGGTATCCACCACGGCGGTCCACAAGGACGATGCGTGGCTCATCAACGGTTCCAAGACCTACATCTCGGGCGTCGACGAAGCCGAGGCTATCCTCGTCGTCGCTCGCACCGGCTTCGACGAGGAGCGCGGTAGAGGTGAGTTGTCCCTGTTCGTCGTCGACGTCGATGCGCCGGGGCTCTCCAAGCAGCTCATTCCTACCGAGATCGTTGCCCCCGAGAAGCAGTACGCCCTGTTCTTTGACAACGTCGCCGTGAGCGACGACAGGCTCATCGGCACGGCCGGCCAGGGCCTTCGCCAGGTGTTCACCGGACTGAACCCCGAGAGAATTACCGGCGCGGCGATGCTCAACGGGATCGGGCGCTATGCCTTGGACCGAGCCGCCGAGTATGCGAGGGGGCGATCGGTCTGGGACGTGCCCATCGGCACCCACCAGGGGATAGCCCATCCGTTGGCGGAAGCCAAGATATATCTCGAGCTAGCCCGGCTCATGACGACGAAGGCGGCGCATCTTTACGATGCTGGTCTTGATGCCGGAGAGGCCGCCAACATGGCCAAATTCGCGGCCGCGGAGGCTGCGTTGCGCTGCGTCGATCAGGCCATCCAGACCCACGGCGGCAACGGCATGTCCCGAGAATATGGCATTGCCAGCATGTGGGGGATGGCTCGACTGTTGCGGATTGCTCCGGTCAGCCGGGAGATGATCCTCAACTACGTGGCCCAGCACAGCCTCGGATTACCGCGCTCCTACTGATCGCAACCCCGACTGCTGGCCCGACGCGCCAGACCATTGCTTCGCGAGGATGGTCACGGCAGTCGCAAGGAGGACGATTCCGTAACTCTCGATGGCGACATTGCGGATCGAGAACCCGTAAGCACCCCATGTAAGGGCGTCAGCAATGGCAGCCCACCAGGTTGCTGTTGATAATCCAACCAGATCTGAGCTGCGAAGCACGGTAGAGAGTTGTGGACCGCACGTGACGATCACGGTCCCGGCGAGGGCCGCTCCGAGCTGGCCGACCAGAGCGGCCCCCAAGACGCTACCGAGCCAAGCGACGGCCGCGGCCACATCCAAGCGATCGACCGCGCTTCTCAACAGGATCACCGTCCAAGCTGACGTGGCCACGGCGGGAATGGAGACGAGCCAGACGACGGTGATGTGAGCCGACAGTCCGTATGCCAACCAGGCGCTGTCTGCAATGAGAGCGTTCATGGCGGCCAGCGCCGATACGCCAGCGACCGTGCCAGTACGGAAGGTCCGGATCGGCTGGGGCAGCAGTCGAGCCAGATAGATTGACGACGCCCAGGCAGCCAGGTAGTCAGCAGTAGTCATCCAGCTCCAAACCTCCGCCCGGATCGTAGGTGAGACCACTCAGCCGAGCAACAGGATGTTAATCATTGCTAAGCTAGCATGAACCGTCGGCCTTGAGCTACTCGGCACCCGGACCTCTGCTATCCGCACTACTGGGTACCAGGAGTTAGTAGTTGATAACGTGGAATTCATCATTCAATCCGTAACCAGATCTGATAAAGTAAAAGAAATACGTCCTTTTGGTCACAAGTGGGCCAAGGCATGAGGGGAGGCGCAGTGGAGACAATCGTCTGCTCGAGGTCCTTCGACTCGGACCTGAGGGCGATGGTCGATAGGTGCCGGTCGCTCGATTCTCGGGAACTTTGGCCCGGGGTGGTCCCAGACGCGAACCTTCCTAATGCGCTCTACTACACAATCGGAATCCGGCTCAAGTCTGCTTCGATGACCGATATGCAGGTCGAGGAGAGACTCGGACCAGAAGAGCAGGAGGGCGACGCCATAGTCTTTGCCTCGGCGCACCGATGCACCTGGCCCGACCTCGTCGTCAACGCCGAAAGCGAATACCGCTTCCATCCAGGAAGCCCGAACGTGCTGCAGTTCACCTACCGATACGACAATCCCGGATCAAAAATAGTGAAGGGCAAAGACCTGCCGGCATTTCGTGGAGCGCTCGAAAAGGTCATAGGTCGGTACCTGGATCGGCTGACCAGCGCCGTGTTGGCCCGTTAGCGCCAGCGCTCACCGGTCCCTTACCGACGCCACTGTGGCGTCCCAGCCATCGAGTGCGTCGATGAAGAGGGACCGGACGCCAGCCACTTTGTCGTCCAAGTTGGCACGAGTCCACTCTTCCACGCCTATCGGAGGCAACACTGCAACATCGATCTGCCCCGACTGGATAAGTCTCGAACCACGCCACTGGAGGTCGCCGGCGTTGCGGATGACAATCGGTACGATCGGTACCCGACCCTGCATCGCCAGGTGAAAGGCCCCTTTCTTGAATCGCCCGACCCGCGGGGTGACTGAGCGGGTTCCTTCGGGTGCGATGGCGATCGAGTAACCCTGGCGAAGCCGCTCCACCACTGGCTCCAAAGTAGCTTTGGTTTTTTGGGAGTCCGCTCTATCGACGAGAGCCACGTTTGTAAGCCATGCAAACTGGGCGAGGATCGGGACCCGGCCCATCTCCTTTTTGGCCACACCGGTGAAGTCGCTCCGGATCAGCTTCAGCGCGATGAAGCCGTCGAGGAGGCTCTGGTGATTGAAGATGAAGACTGCTGGTCTCGCCGACCACAGGTTGTGCTCACCGACGATCTTCAGTCGGACTCCGGCCAGAGAAAGGCTCAGATCGCCTCCCAGCGCGAATGTGAGGTTGGCGGCATCTCGCCTGCTCCTGTTGAGCAGACCGACGGTGGCCCCGACGCAGCACGAGGTGAGCAAGCCGCTATACGCGGCGACGGTGCGAGCTGCGTCGGACGCCCCGGGCCGTGGCCGGTTTGTGAACCGCTGGATGGCCCACGACCGCTCGTTCGCCACTCGTTCCAGCTCCGATCCGGGGTTTACCGCGGTGGGGTGACCGGCCGTCGCGAGGAACTCGATGTCCTCGTTTCCGTTGGCGTAGCTGTAGCTGCGCTCGAGGTCGATACCTTCGGTGGCCGCCAGCGATCTGACCGCGTTGGCTTTTGCCACGCCCCACAGAACTTCGCCGTCGATCTCACCCGTGCAGACTCCGCCCTGCTCCCCAAGGCGGGTGCAGACCACACGGTCCACTCCTAACTCCTCGGCCAAGCCGTCAACTTGGAAGGAGAGGGCCGAGCTGGCGATAACCACCAGGTGACCGCGCTTTTGGTGGCTTGCGATCAGACGGACGGCTTCGGGGAACAGACGGCCTCCGAGCGCGGTCCTCGTAAGTCGCCGGCCGAAGTCATCCAGCTCGGCTACGGGCCGGCCACGAAGGGCGAGTACACCTGTCCGCATGAAGTCTTCGATACCGGCCTGGCCCATCGCGACCTTCGCACCCGACGCGACCAGTTTCAGGGCTTCACTCGGGCCTATGTCACCGCGCCGAGCCCGATCGGCCAACGCGGCGAGGGCTGAATAACCGTCGATCAAGGTTCCGTCGAAGTCGAAGATGGCGGCAATCCGGGTCGGTTCGGTGCGGGTCCGGAGCTGGGGGGAGGTGGTCAATCAGGTGATCCTCGTCTCGAAGAGGTCCAGGGCAGGGGGTGCTCGGTGGGGCGCTGCAGATGAGGAAGGCAGCGAGTGCAGCGGAGCTATCCGTTTCGCTCGGTCGAGTTGTTCGATGTCCCGCAGACGCTTCAGAACGCCCCGCAACTCCGCAGCGAAGGCCAGCCTGGCCTTGTGGACCTCGCCGCCTCCAACTATCAAGCGCCGATTCTCAGCCAACTCGAACGCAGTCTGGAACAGGTGGACTGATACCGCTTCTGGGCTGGTGACGAGACTCTGCATGCGATATTGGCGCCCAAGCGCAAGGCATTTCCTGATCACCTCTTCGCCGTCGGCCGGCTCCGTCCCGAGCATCGCCAAGTGGTCAGCGACGATGGAATAGGCCTCCACGAAGGATCGGAGTGTTCGGTTGGCGACGAGCACCGGGGAAGCGGCGAGACTGCGCCCAGCGTCGCGGAGGCCGGTGCCGCCGATCAGCAAGTCGGGCGTTACCAACGCCAGCTCGGTGAGCAATTCCTCGCGGAACTCTCTCTTCTCCGGAAAGAAGAACTCGAACTTGAGGAGATCGCGCAGGCGCAGGGCCTCAGTCCAGGCGCGTTCAATGGAGTCCTCTGACGAGCCAGCTGCTGCTGGTGCCAACAGCGCCACCTCGAGGATCGACCGAGTGACGAACCAGTGGATGATCGAGTTACGGTAGAAGGCCGCTACCATCTCTTGGTTTGGGCCCACCCGGTAGACGCGGTCGATTCCCCCGGCGTAGGACTCCACCAGATCGTGACGCACCAGGTGCTCGAGGGTCTGTTCGACGCTGTTGATCGAAGCGAGGTCCCGGGCATCATCGGCTAGTGGGATACCTCGAGCGAGGACATAAGCGAGCACGGGCGACGTCACCTTGTCGACTTCTTGGAGCGTAAGGGCACGGTCATCTGCGCCAAGTAGGGCGAAGAGGAGGACCGCCGGCGCAGTGACGAGGGTGGCGCGATTGATCCTTACGCAGATCTCGAATCCGATCTTGCTCCGTGCCAATCGACGGGTGGCGTTATCCGCCGAGCCGTCGTCGGCGCTGAGATTGCGAAGCATCTTTCCCAGGTTGACGGGTTCGCCGAACTTGACGTGCACCGACCCAAGGTCGCCTCGTTGCATCCAGGCATAGCGGAGCAGCCATGCCAGCCCCTCACCTCTCTTGGCGTGCCCCTTCGATTCGGTGGTCATGCCTTTCGCCTCGTGGAGCAGGTCGTAGACGATGGCTGTAGGGACGGCGTAGAGGTCGTCGAGCGAAGACTCCTCGACGGCGTCGGCCAGGTACGTGAGGAGCCCGAGCCGAGGGGGGAGCAGTTTGCCGGTTCTCGACCTTCCACCTTCGATGTACCACTCGAGGTTGAATCGCTTAGAAACCAAGAAGCCGAGGTAGCGCCGGAGGGTGAACCGGTAGACCTCGTTGTCCCGGAAGCTTCGACGGATGAACACGACCCCGACCCTCCGTCCGAGCGGACCAATCGGCCAGAAGGCCATGTTGATGCCGCCGAGAGTGTGATTCTGAGCCATGCCGTTCTCATAGAGGAGAGATGCCATGACGTAAGGGTCGAGATTGGAGCGGTGCGAGGGCAGGAACACGAGGGGGTGGCGGGTGCCAAGCTCCCGGACGCAAGCCAGAGAGGTCTGGTCGACTCGCAACTGGTACGCGCCTGAGTAGAGTCGGCGCGCCCACCTGGCCCATAGGTCGACTACGAGCTTATGTTGCTCGCTCGCCATCTCGTCCAGGTAAGCCCGGACGTCGGCAACGACTCCCTCGTCGCTCCGGCTGAGCGTGGCGCAGAGCCTCTCGAGACCTTCTGAGAATCCCCGGCTTGTCATCACCTCGTCGACTACGGCCCGAGGAGACCGGTACCTGTCCCCGCGGATGCGCAGCTCGGATCGATGGAGGGTGATATCGGCTTGACGTGCTACGAAGGCTGCGAAATCGGCGCCTTTCTGGCCAGGCTTTCCGGATCTTTCGTTCCAGCGCGATCGAAGTTCTCCGAAGCAAGCTGGTTCGCCGACGAGAACCCGGCAGCGCCGCGGGTTCTTGGCGAATATTCGTCCTTGGGCTTGTCCGCGTGCCCAGCCGCCGAGAAGTCCCGCGGCCAACTCTCCCGCTCTTGCCGTTGCCGCGGAGCTGATCGGCAGCCATGCGATTCCCACGGGAACGATTAGGTCGTTCGCTCGCGCCGATCGGATGGCGTCGGTAATGTCGTTTGTCAGGGTGAGGTTCCACCCGGCCGCCCGGAGGGCCTCAGCCCAAGCCTCGATGATCCTTCGATCGACCCGGGTCTTGACTCGTGAGATCGCAAGCACTGGTGCGGCTGGTTCGGGAGGCCAGAGAGCGCCGTCGGGTTCGACGACATCGACTGATTGTCCACCGACCCGGACCGAAGCGCTCACGGGGCTGACTCTGCGAGGGAGCTCACTTCGGAGAAGCCATCCTTGAGGTCGGCGACCAAACGATCTGGGTCCGGCACCGCGTCATTGTCGGTGGCGATGCCGACGTAGCACATTCCCTCTTGGGAGAACAAGGTCGCCATAATTGCGCAGCCGGGCACCGGGCCGAAGACGTACGTCGCGGTGATGCGAGCCCCAGCCAGGTGGGCTGGGCGGTCGAGACCAGAGATGTTCGAGGCTTGAAGATCGATCCCACTTGACATGCGCATGGCCAGTCTCGCAAGTAGCGCGCTCGGCAGTCTGCTGGCGATGGGCGCGGCGACCCCCACGAGATCCAGGGCCGGCTCCTCCCGGGCTCGCGTGACTCGTTGATGGACGAGCTTGATGCGCAGCGACGGGTCTGATTCTCCGGCTGGCCCAGCGATCATCGCGGCCGCAAACCGGTTCCCGCCGATTGGGTGATCTGGAGATCTGAGGCTGACGGGAAGAGCCGTCGGGATGTCTGCTGCCTCTATGCCGTGCCATCGGTGATAACGCCCGAGGCCGCCCAGCAGGCCGGCGAGGTAGGCATCGTTGATTGTGCCTCCGGCGACCTGTCCGGATCTCTTCAACGCGGACAGCGGGATTTCGATGGTTCGCAGTCGCCGCGACATACCCCTGTGACGGAACAGGGGAGAGGGCCGACCGGCCTGCGGAGCGGCGACCCGGGCCAGAGACTGGGCGTAACCCACAACGGACTGGAGTGTCTCGGGGAGGCTGACGACCTGGCCCCCCCTGGACAAGATGCCGGCGGTCATCCTGGTCATGTCTCTTGGTGCATGGAGTATGGCCGTGCGGACCCGACGGACCGCCAACCCCGCCGGTCGAACGTTTTCGGAGGGCGCGAGTGGGGGGGTTGGTTTGTCTGGAGTCGGCCCCCGACGGGTGCTGTGAAGCAGGTCGAATAGTTGGACGGTCCCCTGGCCGTCGGCCATCGAGTGATGGAACTTGAGCAAGTAGGCGCCTTTACCTCCGGCGAGGCCGTCCACCAGGACCGCCTGCCACAGGGGGCGGGCCGGGTCGAAAGGACACATGTGAAGGAGGGCGGCGATATCGAGAACGCCGTCGATCCCGTCGTCTGCGGGCAGACTCACGCGGCTGAGGTGGTACCCGAGGTCCAGGTCGGTCGGCACCCAGATTGGCGGCCCAACGTGGAGTGGGTCGTCGACGACCCGGTACCGAAGACGCGGCGCCACGTGAGTGGCCCATTCGTGCGCTCTCACGACCCGATCCCAATCGGGCACTTGGTCGAGCACTTCCAACACCACTCCACCCGACCGCAACCTCGGATCTATTTCGGCCCGCCAGATGGTGGCTTCGAGATGATTCATTTCCGTCTGGGCCCCCCAGCCCGGAGCGGGATCAGAGTTGGCCGTCACACTGGAGTGCTCCGAATAACTGGGGCATGGGCGCAACGACCGCATCATGCGGTCCGATCAAGGATCCAGCTGATGAGCGCGTCGATGACGGTGGCGCCGACCGGCTCGTTGAAGATCTCGTGGTACAGGCCGGGCCAGAGGCGAGCGACCAGATCCTCCGATGAGACGCCGCCTACGACGTCCCTGAGAGCCTGGGGTGGTATGAGCGCATCGGCACTCCCCTGCATCACCTGGATCGGGAGGGTCAGTTCCCCGAGACGGGCCACGATCCCGCCGATCGAACTCATTACGATCAGGAGGTTGCGAGGCGGCGGTCCCAGGTATACCAGCGGGTCGGACTTGTAGGCCTCGACAACCGCCGGGCTGCTCGAAATGCCGTCGGCGAGAGACAGGGGCGGAATCTCCTCCAATTCGACCAACGCCAGCATCTCGGACGGGATGTTGATCGCCGGAGCCGAGAGTGACAGGCCAGCCAGTCGGTCCTGGTGCGCTAGCGCGTAGGCGATGGCTATGGCGCCACCGAGGGAGTGCCCGAGCAGGAAAGTCGGCCGGTCTGGTCCGCTCGCGGCAACCAGGTCGACCACTAGGTCGAGGTCGCTCACCGACTTCTCCAGGGATCCGACATCACCCCGTTCACCCGATGAGCGTCCGTGGCCCCGGTGGTCGGGCGCCCAAACCGAGATGCCGGCGGCTACGAGTTGCTCGGCCACATGGCTGTATCGCCCGCTGTGCTCGGCATAGCCGTGCGCGATGACCAGCCTTGCGCACGGCAGGGGCGATTGCCACGCTCGATAAAAGATCTCGCCACCTAGAAGGTGACCCTCAGAACCAGACAAGGCGACTCCTGTGGGGGACGGTGGGCACCGAATCGGCCCAACCGACGCCCGGTTCGGGACATTTGCCACTACCGGAAGTTAGCTAAAACTAACATCGGGAGTCAATAGGCCGTCGCGATAATCACGAGACTTCACACCTATAGCGCCATGGGGGTGAGATCGGCGAAGATATCTGGAATGTGTTGACATGTTAGTTAGTCTTAGCTAACGTGAGTCGCAGTTGGTTGCCGAGATCTGCGGCCTTCTGGGGTGAATCAGTCCGCTGGAGGCCTAACTGCTACGAGAACCCACAAGGGGGGACGGTGTATCGCACTCTGGGCCGAGTCGACTGGCGGTCGAAGAAGAGGAAGAGGCTCGGGTCGGTAGCATTGGTCGCCGCCTTGGCGCTGACAGTGGTGACTGGTTGCGGCACCCGCCTGCCCGACTCCAGCTTCGTCGGTGCCAACGCGGGTTCCGGCAGTGGCAGTAGCGGCTCGTCGGACCAGGCGCTCTCCGGCGGCACTTCGTCTGGGTCTTCCGGAAGCTCAGGCTCTCTCGCCTCAGGCTCGGATGCGAGTTCGGGCTCCTCTGGCCCGGCGTCGACCGGCTCGGGTAGCTCGACCGGTGCAGCGATCAGTTCGGGCTCTGGATCCACCAGCGGCGGGTCGTCGAACGGTGCTGCCAGCGGCCGAGGCAGTTCCGCCGGTGGAAGCAGTTCCGCCGGTGGAAGCTCCTCGACTGGCTCATCCTCGGGTGGCTCGAAAGGCTCGTCCACCAGCGGAAGCTCGGCGAGCGGAGGCACTACGACGGCATCGTTGCTCGACGACCCCATCTTCGGCGGCAATGGCGCTTGCTCTCCGGCTACCGGAACACCCGTGAACATCGGCAACGTCAGCACCCTGTCGGGCGTGCTCGGCCAGCTCTTCGAGCCTGTGGTTCCCTCCCTCCAGGTATTTGTCAAGGCTCAGAACGCTTGTGGCGGCCTCGACGGCCATCCGATACATCTGGTGATCGAGGATGACCAGGACGATCCCTCGACCGCGGCCAGCGATGCCCAGAACGAGATCGAGAATGATCACATCCTGGCCTTCGTGGGCAACATCCAGGTGCTGACGATCAGCAACATGGTGTCGATCGTCAACAGCACCCATGTGCCGATCATCGGTGGCGACATCACCAACAACACCTGGTTCTCGAGCCCGTACATCTTCCCCGAAGGGCCTCCTCCGGAGGCGATCAGCTTCGGGTACCTGCAGGCAATGACCCAGATCTACCACGACACGAACGTCGGTGACGTGTACTGCCTCGAGGTGCCCCAGGCCTGCGAGCAGATCAACGCGGCCTTCCTGGCCTTGGCCCCGCAGTTGGGCGCCACAGTCAAGTCGAACATCCAGATATCGATCGTGTCACCGAGCTACACCTCGCAATGCCTCACGGCGCAGTCCGACAAGATCCAGGCTATGGCGCTCACCGTTGACGCCGCCACCCAGGGCCGGTACGCAACCAGCTGCGCGTCGGTCGGTTACCACCCGCAGTACATCGCCTACCCGCTCGGCGTGGGTAACCAGAGTGAGTTCTTCGGGAACGCAAACCTGGGTGGAACCTACGTTCCCCTCAACACGTTCCCCTGGATGGACGACGCGACGTCCGCCGAGCAGTACTACCAACAGCAAGTCGCCAAATATGACCCTGGTTTCACTACGGGCGACGCCGCCAGCCTCGGCTGGACGTCGGGGGCGTTGCTGGTCGCAGCCAGCCAAGACCTGACCTCCAGCCCGACGTCGGCGCAGTTCTTGCAGGCCCTCTACCAGTTCAAAGGTCAGTCATACACCACGCTCGGCGGCATGACGGCCCCTCTCACCTTCAACCAGGGCGGCCTCCCCACGGTGCCGTACTGCCTCTTCGCTGCCGTGTCCAACTCCACCAACACGGGATGGAACACAGCGAAGTCCGTGGACCACGCCGTGTGTACCAATCTCACCGCCCCTGACTCCCCCAAGTAGCGCGGATCCTGAAAGGACCATGCCTGATGCATAGGAACAACCCTCGGAGCGTCCACAGGCTGGCTGTTAAGGCTGTGACGGTGGCAGCGGCGACCAGTGTGGCTTGCATGTACGGTTTGGCCGGGACGGCGTCAGCCTCTGCCGGCGTCGTATCGTCGGCGGGTCAGACGCCGGCGGTGGTGGGCCCGCTCCTCGATTTCTTCTCCTTCGGCGACAACATCGGTCTCCCCCTTGTCTGCGGAACCGCAGCCGCAGGTGTAGGTGACGGGGCCGCCCAGTACGGCTTCGCCCAGGAAGCGTCCACTCTTATCGACGCGATCGACAACTTCTGCAGCACAGCCAGCACCGACGGTGCCGACTACATCGCGGAGGGTCAGGCGACCGATTCGCCGTTGGCCGGCTTCAACCCCGTCGCCAACCCGATGCTTCAGAGCACCGGATCGTCCGTCTCCGAGTTCGGCACGACGTACGGCACTGCGTTAGCCCCCTTCGGACCCACAATCGCGGGCCTCGGCGGCACGATTGAGTGGTTCGAGGGCAGCTGAGTCAAGCCGACCTTACATACGTTACTCAGGAGGAAAAGTGGATATCGCCAAGCTCCTTCGGTCTCAATGGGACCGCTCAGGTGCGATCGCATGCACCTTAATAGGAGGAATGTTTCTTCTGCTCGGTTGGATCGGCGTCAGCGGCACTTCCTATCTGGCCAAACAGCTGCCATACATCATCTCCGGTGGCATCGGAGGGGTCTTCTTCCTCGGTTTGGGGGCGACCCTCTGGATCTCAGCCGATCTTCGAGACGAGTGGCGGAAACTGGATCGCATCGAGGAGGCCCTCCTGGACGGCACGTTGCGTTGGAGTGGGCCCGGCGAGTCTCCCTTAGCGTCCCACGGTGACAATGGGCACGCCCCACCGCGGGCCGCGGGTGGGAATCGATCAGAGCAGGGCGCTGAACCGTGGGCACCCGAATACTTTGACCAGACGTCGGAGACCCCAATCCTCGCTGAGGCTTCCGCCTCCCGGGTCCGGTCGGCAGACAAGCGGCGCCCGCGTGCTGAGGGGTCGGTGTCGAGGATGATCGTCGTGGCGCGAGACCCAGCGGTAGTGCCGGCCCAAGAGGCCAGGCTAACCCGGACAGTCGCCCGGAAGGCCCCCTCAACCGGTTCTCGCCAGGCTAACCGGGCATCCGGCAGCAGGGTTTCGTCTCCGTCGTCGCCGGCCAAGACGGCTCGGACCCGCCCGGTTAGGGCCGAGGCGCGTGGTAAGCAGGACGACGCGAAGTGATCCAAGCCTCTTCCCTGGCTTCGCCCATGAGGGTGGAGCTACAACCCAGTGCTGTGTCGGCCTGGACCACTCGTGATCTGGCCCGGTGGGGCGTCTTCGTAGGTGCAGGAGCTAGTGCCTGGATGGTGGCGTGGTACCTGGCGTCGGGTGATCGGACCTTCGGGAGCCAGATCGCCCCCGTCGATGTGGCGGTCATCGGACTGGTGGTCGCCTGCGCCGCCGACATTTGGATCCTGCTCATGGGCCGACGAGCTATCGGCGTGAGGCGTCGCCTGCTGGTCGGCGAGGCCGCCCCGCTGGCGACCGGCACATCGGTTTCGGCCGTTGCGTCAGCGAGGCCTGGGTCTGATGAGCTTGTAGGCCAGACCGGCTTGCGGCATTTCCACCGGGCTGACTGCCCGATGGCTCGCAACAAGACCTGGTCTGCGGCGGAGCGCCACGAGCACGAGCACGCCGGCCGCCGCCCCTGCGGGATCTGCCAACCGTGACTCGCCTTTTGGAGTACCTGGTTCCAGGTATTGCCGACGGATCCATCTACGCAATCTGCGCCCTTGGGTTGGTTCTCACCTATAAGACGTCGGGGGTCTTCAACTTTGCCCATGGGGCTCTGGCCGCAGCCGCGGCCTACGCGTTCTACCAATTCCGCAACCGGAATCATCTTCCTTGGCCGGTCGCAGCCATTCTGGCCTTGATCATCGTCGGTCTCATCGGCGGTCTGCTCCTCGAGCGACTCGCCGGGTGGCTATCGAGCGCGCCACCGGTGACCCTCGTCGTGGCGACGGTGGGACTGCTGGTCTTCCTGCAGTCACTGGCAACTGCGGTATATGGAGCATCCAACATCGACGACTTCCGACCGTTCCTTCCGCAGTCGGGCTTCCATGTCGGGCACGTGACCGTGTCTGGCAGCGACATGATTATCGCCGCCTTGGCCTTAGGAACGGCCGTAGGGCTCTATTACTTCTTCCAGCGAGCCCGGCTCGGGGTGTCGATGACTGCGGTCGTCGACGACCCGAACCTGCTGAGCCTGCAGGGTGTCAACCCGGCCAATGTCCGCCGGATCGCCTGGATCTTGGGTGCGACGTTCGCAGGAATCTCCGGAGAGCTTCTCGCTCCCGAGTTGGGTGTCTCGGTCAATGACTTGATCCTCCTGGTTATCACCGCGTACGGCGCCGCAGCCATCGGGCTCTTCGACAGCCTGCCGCTGACCTTCTTGGGAGGCCTGCTCATCGGAGTGGCCGTTGACGTCCTTCCGGCTTACCTGCCCAGCTCCAACGTGACGTTGCAAAGCCTTCCGAGGAACATCCCATTCCTCATCCTCTTCGCCGTCCTCGTCTTCGTGCCGGCCCGCAAATTCACTGAGCGCGGCATGCGCAACGTGAGACGCCTGAAACCGATTCGACAGTACAGCCTAACGGTCATGGGGCCAGCCATGTCTCTGGCCGCGGTTGGGTTGATAGTGCTTCCCTTCGTCATCAACAGGGCGAGGGTCGACCAGTACAGCGCCGCTCTCGGCTATGCGGTCATCTTCGCCTCGTTGGGTCTGATCACCTGGACCTCTGGTCAGATCTCGTTGTGTCACCTGGCCTTCGCTGCGATCGGCGCTTCCACGATGGGCCACTCGTTGAGCGCGGGGGTGCCCTGGATATTCGCCTTGCTGTTCGCTGGGCTGATCGGTATCCCGGCCGGGGCCATAGTGGCGATCCCCGCCAACCGGCTGTCGGGGGTGTATGTGGCCGTGGCCACATTCGGATTCGGCATCCTGATCCAGCAGATCTTCTACCCGACGTTCTTGATGTTCGGGGTCCTCAACAACATCGCCGTGCCTCGCCCACATGTACTCGGAATCGGGTTTACGGGAGACCGCGCGTACTACTACCTCTGTCTGATCGTGACGGCTCTGGCCTGCGCATCGATCCTCGTCGTCCTGCGAAGCCGGCTGGGCCGGTTGCTCCGCGCCTTATCGAACTCGCCGGTCGCCCTCGACGCTCACGGGGCGAACACCAATCTCATCAGAGTCGTCGTCTTTTGCTTCTCGGCCTTTCTGGCGGCGATCGGCGGTGCCCTCCTGGCCGGCGTGCCCCAGTCGGCCAGCGGTGCGACCGGCGGCCAGTTCGACTTCACGGTCTCTTTGGTCTTCGTGGCCATCTTGGCCTTCTGCGGTCGGCGCCCCCTGATATCCCCGTTCATCGCCGCCTTCTTGTACGAGGTCATCAAGATCTACCCGTTCTTCGACAACGAGACGGTTCTCAAGTACCAGGGCGTGGCCTTCGGTCTGCTCGCCATCATGGTGGCAGTGGCCCCGGGTATTCAGGCCGGACGCCTTGCCACTTCGAGACGGTCCTCGGAGCGCGACCGCAGTCCCGTGAC
>Ga0302326_10007373_pt1 | contig 24489 bp, 17 predicted proteins | sample Palsa_T0_3_FD_202264 | JGI IMG/M metagenome (GOLD analysis project Ga0302326, IMG submission 202264) | Peat permafrost microbial communities from Stordalen Mire near Abisko, Sweden - Palsa_T0_3 | ecosystem: Environmental > Terrestrial > Soil > Palsa > Peat permafrost | place: Sweden: Abisko... | reverse complement strand
GACCCTGGCCCGCAACCCCGACGGCACCACCACCGCGTGGAACCGCGACCGGACCAAGGTCCTGCGCAGCCACAGCCCGCCCGCCCGCGCCGGATAACACCCCGGCCCCCCGCGGCGCCGCGCAGCTTACCCGCAAACCGAACCCGGCACAGCAGCGTGAACCGCCCGCGCCCCGCCCGCCAGCACGTTCCTGCCCGGCCGCGGCACCTACCACCAGAACCCGGTCGCGACCAGCCAAAACGCATTGACCCTGACCTTATCGGCAAAGACCAGCAGGGCCCCGGTTGTCATCTTTGACGACGGTAACGCTTCTGGTTTTCGGCCCCAGACCAGGAAGGTCAGGTGCGGCATCACGAGCGTGCGCGGGGCATCGAGATGTTCGCGAACCGCCCGGTCGATCTCATCCAGCTCGCGCTCGTCGGCCAGTCCCATGTCCAGGATCATGGGGCGCATGCTGCGGACCAGGTCCGGGCGGATCGCGCGGCGGGAATCGCTGGCCCGGTAGACGCCTGCCCGCGCTTCGACACCGATATCGTCCAGCCCCGCCGCGCGATACAGCTCGGTCAGCCGGCGGCCGATGAGAAGGTCGGCGCCATTTCGGCTGAAGGCCGCCTGGAAGATGTCGCACATCCGGGTCCAGGCAGGGTGAGGCGGGTAGCACAGCGAGTACTCGGCATCCACCTCCATGCTGGCGATCCAGCCACCCGGCCGGGCCAGCCGGGCCATCTCGGCCAGCACCACGGCGGGTTCCGGAACGGTCACCAGAACGGTGCGCGCGTGCACCAGGTCGAACGATCTTGACGGCAGTCCGGTATGCCTGGCGTCCGCCATCATGATCTCGACGCCGGGAAGCCGGCGCTCGGTGGCGAACTGCCTGGCCATGGCGACGTGGGCCGGGTCGGCGTCCAGGCCGACGACGCGTCCCCCCGGCGAAACCCGCTCGGATAGCAGCTCGAGGATGCCGCTCGGCCCGCAGCCGAGATCGATCGCGCTCTGACCCGGTCGCAGGCCTACCCGGTCGAGCAGCGCGGCGCTGTCCGCCTTCAGCTCGTCGGACTGACGCCGAAGCCGTGCGCTTTCTGCCGGGTCGCGCCCCAGCGCATAGACATCAGTGGCGGACGGTGCCGCCATCGCGGCCGTGGTGGTCCTGGATTCCGGCATGCTCCTCAGCTCCTGTGTCATGCGCCGGGACCCGGCGCGTAGCGGTGCGCGAGACCGGAGCTGACCGCGGTCAGCAGCAGCGTCCGCTGCGCCTCGTTGACGGTGTCGACCATGGACGGGTCGTGCAGGCCCGGAACGCAGACGACCTCGCCGAGACGCAGCCCGGCCAGCGCGGCACCGACCACCTGATCGGGCGGCATGACGGGGAACGGGAGCTCGGACAGATCCAGGCCGGCCAGCGCATGGAACTCGGTGTCGATCAGGCCAGGGCAGCAGACCTGAACCTGAACCCCAGTTCCGGCCAGCTCGCCCGCCAGCGCCTGGGTGAAGGCAACCTGGTACGCCTTGGCGCCGGCGTACAGCGCCCGGTACGGCAGCGGCTGCGGCGGCAGGCAGCCGCTGAACGCCAGCAGCGACGCCAGGTTGATGATCGCCCCGGAGCCGCGCTGGACCATGGGCGGAATCGCCGCCCGGGCCAGCCGGCTGACGGCCATCACGTGCACGCCGACCAGATCAGCCATGACCTGCGGATCGACGACGGCGAACTCGCGGTAGCCCGCGAATCCGGCGTTGTTCACCAGCAGGTCCGGCTCGGCGTCGGCGATCGCCTGCTCCAGCTCCGCGACGTCGCCCGGCTTGGTCAGATCCGCAGTGCAGGTCTGCACGCTCACCCCGTGCTTCGCGGCCAGCCGTTCGGCGAGGGCACTGAGCCGCGGGCCGCGCCGGGCCGTGATCATCAGATCCCAGCCGTCGGCGGCCAGCCGGCAGGCGAATGCTTCCCCGACTCCCGAGGACGCTCCGGTCACGAACCCGTACATGGCAACCTCCGCAGATATCCGTGGCTGTCGCGCCACAGCTGTATTGCCTCATCAGCCCGGCAGGCCCGGCGCAGGCTCACCGGAACCTCTACGCGGAAGGAAAGATCACGAGCGGCCGGGCCGGCACCCGCCCTTGCGCTTGCAGACGGGGCGGCAGTCATCACAGTTGCGTACTCGCCGCACTGGGGACAGGCTCCTGCGCCACCACGGAAGGAATACAGGCACCCGCAAAAGCAAGCAACGTCAGCCATCATCGGCATCCCTTTGTCATGGCTGCGACGATCTCAGAGGCCGCTTGTCCGCGCGTCAGGGAAATCCCTACTTGTTAACACCTCGCGCAGGCGCCGATAGGTGGCAGAGACGGCGCAGCGACAGGCCAGACGTGACCTGGCGCCTACTGCGGGATCGCGGTGAACAGGTTCCAGCTTCCGGCCCCGGCCAGGTCGACGCCCCCGCGGGAGCGGAACGCCAGGGAGGAGCCGTAGACAGCATCTCGCACGGTCTGCGTGACCAGTACCTCGCCGATGCCTGCGTGGGCGAGCATGCGCTCGGCGATTTGCACCGCGACGCCACGGATTTCGCCGTCGGGGAAGTTGTCGATCTCGCCCGCGTGCACTGCTGCGCGGGCCTTGACGTCAACCGCGCGGGCGGCCGCGCAGATACCAAATGCGCAACGCAGGGCTGCACTGGGCGCGTCGAACGTGGCCAGCACGCCCTCGCCTACGGCTTTCACTAGCCGCCCTCCGTTGCTCCTGACCGCCGCGGCGACCTCACGGTTGTGCGGCGTCAGGGAGACGGGCTGGTGCTTGGCCCCCGGCCCGGCGGCATCGTCGGTGAGGTTGATGATGCCGGTGCAAAGGACCGCGCTGAGCGTGCGCACCGGGGCCAGGGCGGAGTCTGCCGCGCGGTGCGGCGCTACCCGCCGGGACAGTTCGGTGCGCGTGCGGACGCCAAGCTTTCGGTACGCGCGCGAGAGGTGCACCTCGATTGTCTTGGGGCTCAGGAACAACCTGGCCGCTGCCTCGCGATTGGTGGCGCCATCGGCCACCACGAGCGCGACCTGGAGCTCTTGGGGGGTTAGCTCGTCGCGTGCGGACGCGTCGGGTCGGCGCAGGCGAGCGCCGCTGGCGCGAAGCTCGGCCTGAGCGCGCCGCTCCCACGGTTCGGCCCCGATCGCGTGGAAAATGCCGAGCGCGCCGCGGAGATGCTCCCGCGCCTCCGTCCGTCGCCCCGCACGGCGCAGCCGCTCCCCGTAGACCAGTCGCGTGCGAGCCGCCTCGAAGCCGGAGTGGATCGGCGCCGCCGGAACCTGCTGATAGGCCGCATCCAGAAGCTCGGCCGGGGCGACGAGCACCCGGGCACGAGCCACCGCATGGCGTCCCCAGGGCGACTGCGCCGCGGTTGTCCGCTGCTCGAGCTCGGCCAGCGCCGCTTTAGCCCCTGCTGTGTCGCCGAGCCGCACGAGCGTCTCGATCCGGTCTGCGGCGTACCGGACAAAGCCCGGATGCCGCAGCGGTCGCAGCAGGCGGTCCGCCTCGTCCAGGGCGCTGAGCGCGGGCCCGTCCTCGCCGGCGCCCAGCTCTAGTAGGCCAAGAGCCGCCTGGGCTTCCGCGGCCGCCCAGCGATCATTACCGCCACAGCTCTGCTCGGCGCGAAGGACGTGGTCGCGGCAGCGCTGCTGCAAACCGAACGCGGCTTCGACGGACGCTACCTGCGCGAGGGCCCAGCCCGGCCACGACGCTCTTCCCTCCTGCGCCAGCGCCAGCGCTTCGCCTGCGGTTCTGAGCGCTGGCAACATGCGCCCCTGGCGCAGCTCGACAGTCGCGCGGGTGCGCAAGCTGTAGCACAGCGCGGGCATGTGTCCTACCCGCGTCAGCTCCGCGATGCTGTCCTCGAGCGCGGATTGTGCCTCCTCTAGCTGGTCCGCAGCCGACAGCACCTCGCACGCGTACGCGACCTGCAGATCAGCTTGGCCGTCAGAGACGGCGATCACGCTGCGCGCCGCCTGCAGCGCCGCTGGCACCCGGCAGTCGGCGAGCCGCTGCCAGGCGAGCGTGGTCAGCACCTCACGGTCGCCTGCCCCGAAGTCGCGCCAGACCAGCCCTTCCGCGCGATCGGCCAGGTCACGCGCCCCGTCAATGTCCAGGGATGACCAGGCCCAGTCCCAGGCCACGGCGAGCATCATCGCGGCCTTGCGCGGGTGGCTCGCGGCGAGCTCGCCGGCCCGAGCGACCAACGGCCCGAACAGGGGTTGCGGACCGGAACCGGAGGTTGCGACCCACCAGCGCGCCACCGTGATATCGCCGGCCAGCTCCGCGTCCTGGGTAATCTCCTGGCCGCGATCAAGGAGCGCGTCCGCCTGGCGCAGCTGCCCGTCAAGCCAGGCCGCCTCCCCGGCGAGCAGCAGCCGCCTGGCCCGCAGTTCCTGGTCCGGGGTGACTGAGGCGGCCCGTTCCAGCAACCTGGCCGCGCTGGCGCACGCGCCGCGGCGACGCGCCGCGAGCCCGGCATCGGCCAGGTCACCCGAGACGTCGTTGTCCGGTTCCGTCCTGGCGGCGACGAGGTGCCAGGCCCGCCGGGCGGGATGCGCCTCCGACAGGCCGGCCGCCAGGGCGCGGTGCGCGGCGCGGCGCTCCTCGTCGGTCGCAGCACTGTAGACGGCCGAACGCACCAGCGGATGCCGAAACCCGATCCGGCCCCGCTGAACACGCACCAGCCCGATCCGCTCAGCCTGCTCCAGGCCGGACGCAGCGTCAGGCGCGGCACGCCGTACGGTCTCAATATCGTCGCTGTCGCTCGCCGCCGCGAGCAGCAGCGCCCGGCGGCCTTCCGCATCCAGCCGCCCGACCCGGGCCAGGAACGCCCGCTCCACGCTCGCGGTCACCGTGAGCTGATCATCCAGCGGCCGCCGCCCCGCCCGCTGATCGGCATCCAGGACGCCGGGAAGCTCAAGCAGCGCGAGCGGGTTGCCCGCGACCATGTCACACAGTGCCCGCACCACCTCGGGTTCCACGTCGTAGCCGGCCCGGCCGACCAGCTCCGCCGCCGCGGCCAGGCCGACACCGCCCAGACGCAACTGCGGAACACCGTGCATCTCAAACGGCTCGCTGGACCGCGCGCCCAGCAGGACCCCGATCGACTCGTCTTCGATCCGCCGGGCCACGAAGGCCAGCGCATTCACCGTCTCGGTGTCCAGCCAGTGCGCGTCATCGACGATGACGATCAACGGCTCGCGCGATGCCACCTCCGCCAGCAGCGCCAGCACGCCCGCATACACAGCCAGCGCGTCGGTCCCCTCATCCTCCCCGGCCCCGAGCGCCAGCTTGATCGCCCGCGACTGGCGCGCGGGCAGCGCCTCCAGGCCCCACAGAACCGGTCTGAGGAGTTCATGCAGCCCCGCATAAGGCAGCGCCGCCTCCGCCGCCACCCCCACGATGCTCAGCCGCTTCATGGCGGCCGCCTGTCGCTCGGCGTACTGAAGCAGGGCAGTCTTGCCGATTCCGGGCTCGCCGAGCACCGCCAGCGCGCGGCCGGCTCCGCCGCGGACCTCAGTCAGCAGCCTGTCGATCTGTGCAGACTCGCTAGAGCGGCCAACCAGCATGTGGCGAACCTAACCCGCCCAGCTCGCCGAGTCACTAACCCAGGCGAAGGCCGGCCTCGGCGTCCGGTCAGACTAGCGGGGGGACCTGGCCGGAGATGGGGATTTCCAGCACCGTCGGGACCTGCTTGGTCCATGCCGCCGTGACGGCCTGCTTGAGCGTATCGAGATCTGCGACCCGGGCGGCATCGCAGCCGTACCCCCGGGCGATCGAGACGATGTCCAGGCCGGGAACGTCAAGACCGGGGACACCCGGAGCCTGCTCAAGCCTGGCGAACGACTTCAGGATCGCGTATTCACTGTTCTGCACGACCACGATCAGCATCGGGAGCCGCAGCCGCGCCGCGGTCCAGATCGACTGGACCGAGTACTGGAACGAGCCGTCCCCGATGACCGCGATGACGGGCCGGCTGCGGCCGGAGTCGCGCTCGGCCAGCGCGATCCCCACCGCGGCCGGGAGGTCCCAGCCCAGCCCGCCGCTGGCGAACGTGTAGAACGTGTCCGCCTCGGTGACCGGCCATGCCGTGTGCAGGTCGGGCAGGTTGGACGGGCTCTCCTCGACCAGGACGGCATGATCGGGCCGGAGCTCGTTCAGCGCCGTGAAGACCTGCGCGGCGGACAGCACGCCGTCGCTGTCCCCGGTCGCCGCCGCCGGGTCGTCGGAGATGTGCAGCAGCCGGAGCCCGGGCGGCAGGTACGGGCCGGCCACGTACGGGTAGTACCGGAACACCGGCGCGCCCAGGACCAGGGCGACATCGTGTCCGGCCAGCTTGTCGCTCAGCGGCCCCATCGCGAACGGCAGCCCGCCCACGTACAGCGGGTGGTCTTCGGGGAACGGGGCCCGCTCGGAGGCCGGGGCGGCCCAGACCGGGCGTTCAGCGCCTCGGCCAGCGCGATCGCCTGCTTCCATCCGTCCCCCCGCGCGATGGCCGCGCCGTAGATCAGCACCGGGGCCGACGCGTGCGCGATCACCTCGGCGAACTCGCGCAGCCGGTCCGGATCGGGTGCGACCCGGGTGGCGGCCGTGCGTACCACGGCGGGCCCGGCGCAGGGCTGGTCCCAGTCATCCAGCGGCAAGGACAAGAACACCGGGCCGGCCGGCGGCTGGATGGCGGTGGCGATCGCGCGCATGAACGCGGCCGGAATGTCCTGGGCCCGCACCGGCTCGTACGCCCACTTGACCCACGGGCGGGGCAGCATCGTCGCGTCCACGTTGGTCAGCCACGGCTCCATCAGCAGCATCTCCCGCGTCTGCTGCCCCGCGGTGACGATCAGCGGCGTCTTGTTCTGGAACGCCGTGAGCAGGTTGCCCATCGCGTTACCCAGCCCGGCCCCGGTGTGCAGGTTGACCAGCGCCGGGCGGCGCGTGGCCTGCGCGAACCCGTCGGCCATCGCCATCACCGAGGCCTCCTGCAGCCCCAGCACGTACCGGAAGTCGGAGGGAAAGCCGGCCAGGAACGTCTCCTCCGTCGAGCCGACGTTGCCGAAGATCGTCGTCAGGCCATGCGCCCGGAGCAACTCGTAAGTGACGTCCCGCACAGTCGTCTTGTCGGTTTCTGTCTTTTCGATATCGGTGGTCATTGAAGCGTCCTCGTCATAGGAGCTGGTCGATTGTGATCGGCAGGGAGCGAATGCGGCGGCCGGTGGCGTGGAAGACCGCGTTGGCGATGGCGGCGGCGATGCCGACTAAACGGGTGCGCTGCAGCAGGTTCCCGCCGATCGTGGCCATGTTCCGCAGCTAGACCGAAGCGCTAAGCAGCAGCGCATCGCGGACAAATCCACGATGCTGGCGTACGCGCCGCAGCGGCAGATGTTGCCGCTCATGAACTCCCGGATGTCCTCGTCGCTGCCCGCTCGCCCCTCGCCCAGCAGCCCGATCGCCGACATGATCTGCCCGGGCGTGCAGTATCCGCACTGGAACGCGTCGTGGCGGATGAACGCCTCCCTGCACCGGGTGGCGAGTTCCATTTCTGGCCAGGCCCTCGATGGTCACCACCTCGCGGCCTTCGCACTGCACCGCCAGGGTCAGGCAGGACAGCCGGCGCTTGCCGTCGACCGGCACGGTGCATGCCCCGCAGGCGCCCTGGTCGCACCCCTTCTTCGTCCCGGTGAGCCCGAGCCGGTCCCGCAGCGCGTCCAGCAGCGTGACCCGCGTGTCGACCTGCAGCCGCTCGGGCCTGCCGTTGATCCGCATGGTCACGGCGACCTCCGGGATCGCCCCGCTTTCCGCCGCCCCGAACGGGCCCGGCATCTCGCCTTCGGCCAGCGATGTCTTGGCCGCGGTTATCTCCGCCATGGCTCTTACCTCGCTTCCTTCGAGGTTTGCGCCACTGGGTTCGCGCCGCATGCTGTCCAGCTTCGCGGCTGGGTCCGCTTATGTAATCGCGGTCAGCCCCCAGCCCGGCTACCTGCCACCAGGTATACGGGGATTCCCGCCAGCAATAGCGGGCCCGAGCGGGTGACCGACGTGCCGCAGGACCGCCGGGCCGAGCCACTGGGCGGCGAGCAGGGCTAGTTCAATCTGCAGGCGGTCCTGTCCGACGGGATGGCCGAGGCTTTCCTCGGCCTTGCCGATCCGGTACCTGACGGTGTTCTTGTGCAGGGTCAGCCGTTCGGCGGCGGCCACGAAGCTGCCGTTCTCCTGCAGGAAGACACGGAGCGTATCGCGCAGCATGGCGTGCTGGGCGTCGTGGTCGGCGAGCGCCCCGAGGGTCTCGATGACCCAGGCCCGGATGAGCTCGGCCGAGCCGGACATCAGGGCCAGCGGCGCGACCTCGGCGAAACTGGTCACGGGCTGTCCTGACCCGCCTGCCGCCAGCGCCACGGCCTGCGCGCCCAGAGCCTGCTGGTGGGTGCGGCGGAAACCGGAGACCCCGGAACCGGGCGAGCCGAGGGCGAACCGGATCCCGGATTCTGCTCCGGCGGCGCACCCGCCGAAGGCGTCTTCGGCGCCGAGCGGGAGCCAGGCCCACGCGCTGGATTCGTCTTGCGGCAAGAACACCGGCCGGCCCTTCAGGCCTGCCTGGCGGGCCAGTTCCGCGGTCGCCTGCTCCAGCCCGGCCAGAGCGCCATCGCCCGGCGCCGCTGTGCCGGTCCAGCACACCACGCCCACGTGGTGCTGCCGGAGCCGGTAGCCCAGGATCGCCTCGGAGGCAGCCACGTCGACCCGCTCGCCCCGGATCAGCGCCTGGACCCGGGCGGCCCGGGCCACGCTGCGGTTACGCAGCCAGTTCTCCTTCCCGGCCTCATAGGCCGACAGCACTTCCTCGGACACCTTGTCGATGTAGGCCGAGGTGATGTCGGCGATGCGCAGCCCGGCCGCGCTGACGATCGAGGCGTTATCGGTGCTGCGCCCGAGCTCCTCCAGGCACCAGTCCTGGAAGCGGGCCGCCCCGATCCGGTAGGCGCGCAGCAGCGCCGAGGCGGGCACGCCGCGCTGCGCCAGCCGGCGGGCGTACTCCTGCGCCGCCGCCGGGGCGTGCACGTTATCCAGCTCGATGCCGTGCTGGATGACGTGCAGCACGGTCGCCACGTTCTCCCCGACACTGGCCTCAAGCAGCGCCAGCACCCGCGTATCGTCGCGGAGCTGCGGGATCTCCCGGACGATCAGGCCATACACATCGGCGGACATTTCCGCGGTCCGGGGCGTCAGCGACCGGCACACCTCCGACGCGCTCTGCACCACGGGCGCGCTAGACCTGTCCACCCGGCGAATAGTACGCCGCCGGCCTCGCAGCTGCCCAGCCGCCGAACGTCAGGGGAGTGGTCAATGAAAACAATTAAGCCGAACGGACCGTGGTTACACGGTCCGCCTACCACCTAAGCGAGGGCTCACGTGGCGCTGATGGGCCGGACGCGAGAGCGCTCGGTGCTCCCTGCCGCATCGAGGGCGCCCAGGCCGGGCAGGATGATCTGCATGCCGCTTACTTTCTTCGCTTCGACCGCGCACCTTTCCTGAGCTCGCCTGCGCCGTCGCGGGACAGATCGGAACGGAGCGGCCGCGGCGCCGCCCCGTTCCGCATGCTTCCCACTGTGGTTCAGAGGGTGATGACGACTTTGCCCTGGGCGTGGCCGTCCCGCATGTAACCGATGGCCGCGGGGGTCCGGCTCAGCGGGTAGGTCTGGTCGATGACTGGCCTGACCTGGCCGGACTCGATGAGCTTGGTGAGCGCGAGCAGGTCCGGTGTGTTCTCCGAGCAGATCAGCGTGGTCAGCGTCTGGCCGGTGAACCGGGAGAGGAGCAGCGCCCGGAGCTGGCGGTCGCTGCCTGCGAGCCATCGTCCGCCCGTCTCGCCCCCGACAATGACCAGCGTCCCCCGGGGATCCAGGACAGAGCGGAGGTGCCTGAGCGGACGGTTACCCCCGATGTCGAGGATCACGTCGTAGCGGCCCCCTCCGGCCGCGATGTCCTCGCGGGTGTAGTCGATGACGTGGTCCGCACCGAGGGACCGGACCGTGTCTATCTTGGCCGTGCGGCACACGCCGGTGACCTCGGCGCCGGCTGCCTTGGCGATCTGCACGGCAAAGGTCCCTACGCCGCCGGACGCGCCGATGATCAGCACCCGGTTTCCGGCTTGCACGTGCCCGCGGTCGCGGACCGCCTGCAGGGCCGTCAGTGCCGAGACGGGGACCGCCGCGGCTTGGGTGAAGGTGAGGTCCGCGGGCTTGGGCGCTAGCTTGTCCGGCCGGGCGCTGGCGTACTGGGCGAAGGAGCCGTCGGCGATGCCGAACACCTCGTCGCCGACGTGCAGGGTCGTGACGGCTGGGCCGGTCGCCTCGACCCGCCCGGCGACTTCGCGGCCCCGCACGGGGGTCTTGGGGGCGCGGATCCCGTAGCCTGCGAGGCGCACCGGGTAGGGCAGGCCGGTCATCAGGTGCCAGACGCCCCGGTCCACGCCGGCGGCGTGCACGCGCAGCAGCACTTCCTCATCGCCGATCGCGGGCCGGGCGATCTCTTCCAGCCGCAGCACGTCCTCGGCCTCGCCGTAACGGTCCTGGGTGATCGCCTGCATGGTCGTCCCGTCGGTCGTCCGCTGCCTGGTCGTCATGGTAGGGGTGTTCATGAGAGTTCCCTTTCCTGCTTGTCGTTGATCTCGGAGGTCTGAACCGGGGTCATGCGTCGCGGTGTGCCACCCGGAGGGAGGCCGCGCTCAGGGCGATGGCGGCGTATACGGCGAGGACCACGAGGGCGGCGCCCGGGCGCAGCAGCCCGGCTGAGCGGTGGACCGTCACGGCCGCCTGGGTCGCGATGCCGGGCATGTACTGACGCCAGCCGGCCGGAAGGAACTGGCCGACGGTGAGTCCCCCGATGATGATCAGCGCCAGAGTGGTGGCCGCTCCCGCGGTGTGCCGGATGAGTCCGCCGATACCCACACCGATCACGGCGACGAGGCTCACGGCCACGGCGCCGAAGACCATGGCCCGGAGGACGCCGGGATGGCCGATGGTCACCGCGACGTGCTGGCCAGCGAATATCCGCTGGCCGAGTTCGAAGCCGGCGAGGTTGGCGAGCAGCGTCACGGGGAACGCGAACGCGGCCGCGGTGGCGGCCTTGGCCGCCAGCACGAACGGTCGGGCGGGCATGGCGCTGAAGGTGGACCGGATCATCCCGGTCGAGTACTCGGCGGTGACCGTCCGCACGGCGAGCGTCCCGAGGACGACCGCGGCGATCATGACTCCGCTCATCGAGGCGCTGGTCGGGTCGAACACCTGGCGCTGCTGGGCCGTCATGGCGTGCCACTGGCTGATCTGTGAGAGGGCCACGGCGACGCTGAAGCCGATGCCCAGGGCCAGGGTCAGGGCGGCGGTGCGCCAGGTGGAGGGCAAGGTGCGGAGCTTGGTCCACTCTGCCTTAAGGATGCGGGCCTTGCGGGTCCGGCTGATCGAGGCGGCTCGCGCCGGGCGGGCGGGGGTGCGGATGCGGGTCGTGGCGCTCATGTCAGGCTCCTTTCGCTGGTGCCGGATAGCTGGCCGGCGTGGTAGTCGGTTTCGTCTCGGGTCAACTCGAAGAACGCTTCCTCGAGCGACGTGCCGCGCACGGCGAGCTCGAGCAGGGTGATGTCGTCGGCGGACGCGACTGCGCCGATCGCGGCGGAGTCCAGGCCGGTCACGATCATGGCGCCGTCCGGACAGCGCTCGACCAGGGCGCCGCGGCGGGTCAGGGCAGCGGCCAGGTCGGCCGGCTGCAGGGCCCGGACCCGGACCCGGACGCTCGGGGTCGAGTTGCGGTTGACGAACTCGTCGGTACTGGCGTCGGCGATGATGCGGCCCCGGGCGATGACGAGCAGGTGGTCGGCGGTCTGTGCCATCTCGCTCATCAGATGGCTGGACAGGAACACCGTGCGGCCCTGGGCGGCCAGCGATTTCATCAGGTTCCGGATCCACACGATGCCGTCGGGGTCCAGGCCGTTGATCGGCTCGTCGAACATCAGCGTCTCGGGGTCGCCGAGCAGGGCGGCGGCGATGCCGAGCCGCTGGTTCATGCCGAGCGAGAAGGTGCCGACCCGTTTTCCCGCCACGTCGCTGAGGCCGACGAGCTCGAGCACCTCGGTCACGCGGCGGCGGCCGATGCCGTTGCTGTCGGCCAGCCACGCCAGGTGGCTGGCGGCGCTGCGGCCACCGACGATGGCCTTGGCGTCCAGGAGCGCCCCTACCGACCTGAGCGGGTCGGTCAGCTCGCGGTACGGCTTGCCGTTGACCAGCACGGAGCCGGAGCTCGGCGTGTCCAAGCCCAGGATCATACGCATGGTGGTCGACTTGCCGGCCCCGTTGGGGCCCAGGAAGCCGGTCACCCGGCCGGGCCGGACGGCGAAGGAGGCTTCGTCGACGGCGACCGTCGTGCCGTAGCGCTTGGTGAGGTGCTGCGCCTCGATCATTGTTCGTCCTTCCCTTGAGGTGCTGTGGTCTTGGCCGCCAGCCTGCGCCGGGGAACTGAGACGGCACTGTCGCGGCGCTGAGGCGGGACCTATGGTGGCCTCATGCAGGTGCGGCTGTTCGGTGAGCTCGAAGCGGTAGCCGACGGCGTGCCGGTGCCGGTCCGCGGCGCCAAGCAGCGGGCGCTGCTGGCCCTGCTGGCGCTGCAGCGGGGGCGGCCGGTCAGCGCTGACCGGCTGATCGACGCGCTGTGGGGCGACGGGCAGGCGGCGAACCCGGCCAACGCCCTGCAGGCCCAGATCGGTCAGCTGCGCCGCGCCTTCGGGGCGGCGGCGATCCTCACCAGCGAAGCCGGCTATGCCCTCGCCGTGGGCCCAGATGATGTCGACGTCGTCCGCTTCGGGCAGCTGGTGGCGCAAGGGCGGCGGCTGGCGGGAGACGGCGAGGCGGCACTGGCGTCAGCCGCACTGGGCGAAGCGCTCGGCCTGCGGCGGGGTGAGCCGCTGGCCGAGTTCGCCGACGCCGGCTTCGCTGACGCCGAGCGGGCGCATCTGGACGAGCTGACCCTGGAGGCGGTCGAGGTCAGGGCCGGAGCTGACCTGATGCTGGGCCGCCACGGGGAGCTCGCCGGCGAACTGGAGCCGTTGTGCCGGCAGCACCCGCTGCGCGAGCGGCTGTGGGAGCTGCACATCCTGGCCCTGTACCGGGCCGGACGGCAGGCCGAGGCCTTGCGCGCCTACACCGAGGTCCGTGACCGCCTGGTCGGCGAGCTGGGCATCGACCCCGGTCCGGCCCTGCGGGAACTCCAGGCCCGCATCCTGGCCCAGGACCCCTCGCTCGCCCCGGCCAGCGTCCCGGCCAGCGTCGCAGCCAGCGTCCCGGCCAGCGCCCTGGCCAGCCCGGCTCCGGTCCCGGCGGCCGCGCCGCCGACGCCAGCCGGGAACCTGCGCGCCCGGCTGAGCCGCTTCGTCGGCCGCGACGCCGAGCTGACCCAGCTGCGTGCGGCGGTCCGCTCCAGCCGGCTCGTCACGCTGACCGGCCCGGGCGGGGCGGGCAAGACCCGCCTGGCGGTGGAGGCGGCCGCCGCCCTGGGCGAAGACCACCGGGATGGCGCCTGGCTAGTCGAGCTGGCCGGCGTGGCCGGGCCCGACGGGGTGGCGGCGGCCGCGGCCGCCGCGCTCGGGGCGGGCGCCGCTGCCCTCCCGGGCGCTGCGCCCGCGGGATCGACCACGGACCTGATCGTGCGCTACCTGGCCGGACGCTCGCTGGTCGTCGTCCTCGACAACTGCGAGCACGTGATCGGCGAGGCGGCCGCGCTGGCCGACACCCTGACCGGAGCAGTGCCAGGTCTCCGGCTGATCGCTACCAGCCGCGAGCCGCTCGGCGTCCCCGGGGAAGTCATGGTGCCGGTCGGCGGCCTGGCGCCGCTGGCCGCCGTCGAGCTGTTCGTCGATCGCGCCCGGGCGGTCCGTCCCGGCTTCGGCCCGGACGGGCCGGCCGGCGCCGTCATCGAGGACATCTGCCGGCGGCTGGACGGCCTGCCCCTGGCCGTCGAGCTCGCCGCGGCTCGCCTTCGGGCGCTGCCGCTGGCCACCCTGGCGGAACGCCTCGAGGACCGCTTCCGGCTGCTCAGCCACGGCGCCCGCACCGCCATGCCCCGCCAGCAGACACTCCGCGCCGTGGTGGACTGGAGCTATGACCTGCTGTTCTCCGACGAACGCCGCCTATTCTGCAGGCTGGCCACCTTCACCGGCGGCTGCGGGCTCACCGCGGCCGAGGCGGTCTGCGCCGACGAACAGGTGCCCGCAGGCGAGATCCTCGATGTCCTGAGCCGGCTGGTCGACAAGTCCCTCGTCATCGCCCCCGATGACGCAGGGGAGGCCCGGTTCAGCCAGCTCCAGACGCTGTGGCAGTACGGCAGGGACCGGCTGACCGAATCCGGCGAAGCCGACACCATGCGTGCCCGCCACGGGGCGTATTACCGGCAGCTGGCCGGGCAAGCCCACCAGGGTCTGCGCGGCGCGGCCGGGCCGATGTGGCGGGACCGCCTCGTCACGGAGTCGGGCAACCTGCAGGCCGCGCTGGACTGGTACATCGCCGCCGCCGATGCTGACACGGCGCTGTCGCTGACGTCGGGGATGGCCTGGCTGTGGTTCATTACCGGTGACTTCCTCGAAGGAGCCCGCTGGCTCGGTGCTGCTCTGGGCGCCGAAGGGCCACGCCGTCCCGAAGTGGAAGCAACCGCCCGCCTCTGGCACGGCTACTGCGTGGGCATGTCAACTGACCCGGCGGCGGGCGTCATCGAATGCGAGGAGGCCGTGGCCGTCCTGAGGGACAATGACGACCGGGTTCGCCTGGCGGAGGCGCTGGTGGTATCCGCGACGGTACTGGGGTTCGCGCATCATTTCGGTCGGTCACTCGACGCTTTGAGCGAGGCGCGGGACCTGCTGGAGGTGGCCGACCACGGCTGGCTCCTCGCCGTGCACGACCTGATCGTGGCCTGGAACCTGGTGTCGCAGGGGCAGCTGGAAGACGCCGAGCCAGTCGCCCGCTCGAGTCTGGAACGCTTCGACGCCGCCGGCGAGGTCTTGGTCGTGGTGTCTCCGCTGAATGCCCTCGCCAGCATCGCCGAGGCCCGGGGGGACCTCGAGGCAGCCTCGGCGGCCTACGAAGCGCTCGTGGAGCGATGCCGGGCCACCGGCCAGCCCCTTCAGGTGCCGTTCAGCCTGGTCGCCCTGGCCGCGCTGCGGGCCAGGCAAGGCGATGACGCCGCCGCCGACAGCCTGTACGCCGAGGCGATCGACTGCAGCTTCAACCCGTGGGTGTCGGCCGACGCCATGATCGGCCAGGCGGCAGTCGCACGTCGCCGCGGTGACTTGCCGCGGTCCCGGGTCCTGCTCGACGCGGCGGCCCATCACTACCGGCACATCGACCTCCCGGCCGGCCCGCCTCGCGTGCTCGCCGGCCTGGCCTGGTGGGCGCTCGCCGCCGACCACCTCCAAGACGCTGCCGTCTTCGCCGCTGACGCCGCCGAAGGGGCCTCGGCGAGCGGAGACCCGGCCACCCAGCTCCTGGCCGAGACCGCCGTGGCCGCGGTCAACGCGATCGCCGACCCGAGCCGTCACCACGTCGAAGCCTTCGTCGCCCTCGCACAGCGACGTGCCCACGGGCTGGCGTACCGCTCTCTGACCGACGAGCCAGACGTGGCCGCGCTCGCCGCCCGCCTCGGCTGACCTCAGCCTCACCTCAGTGCCGCTTCAGGCCGCGCGGGCACCCTGGCCGTATGCCGCCATCGCCAAGCCAGCGCCCCAGCCATCATGATCATCTGCCCGCCACCGGGCCCGCGGTCGAGGACCACGGCCGGGTGGTCACCACCAACGCTGCGGCGGCCGCGTGGTACCGGCGAGCGCAGCGAGCCGCCGACCCGTCCCGGGCCGCCGTGGCCCTGCGCCTCGCCGTCACGGCCGACCCGGGCTTCGCGCTCGCCGCCGCCGATCTGGCGGCCATCACCGGCACAGTTGGCCGCCATCCCGGTCGCCGGCCGATGAACTGGGAACGCCATCACATCGAAGTGGTCAGCGCCGCGGCCGCGGGCCAGTTCACGCGAGCATCTGACCTGCTCCGCGAGCATCTCGCCAGTGTCGGCTGCGACCCTCTCGCCGTCCGGATCACCGCCCGGCTCCGAGAGCCTATGGCGAGGGACGACGACCTAGACGATCTGGCCAGCCAGCTTCCCGGTTGCCACGCCACCCCGTGGCCGGGCTCCCCTTGACGCCCTGGCCTTCGCCTTCCTCATGCCGATAAGCAGAGCCAACATCGAGATCATCTGACCGAACGGACGGCCCTCGAAGGACGCCGAGCGCGAATGCCTGTCCGCCATCGCTTTCGCCCTGGAAGGCGATCCCCGGGACTACGACACCGACTCCGAAACCCTCGCCTTCGACGTGAACGTGGCGCCAGCAGCGTAGCCAGCCAAGGCCCCACCGCAGCGGCTTCGAGCTACGATCGCCGGGTAGAAGCGCATCGAACTCAGAGCGCTCCCTGCGGCATGTTCGTGCGTTCAGGTGCTGGCCGTTTCATCGGTTAGCGTCTTTCCAGCAGGTGGCGGACGCGCTGAGAGAAGAGGCTGCGATGACGACGCTGGAGCCCGGGGCCACCCCGGGAATGACTTATCTGGCCGAGGGTGACATGGAGTGGGACGCGCAGACTCCGGCTAGCCGCCGCAAGATCCTGCGCCTAGAGGAGGACCTGTACGTGGCGATCGTCCAGTGGGACGCGGGGTTCGAACTGCCCGGAGTTGACGAGCACGGCGGGGAGGAGATCGTCTACGTGCTCGACGGCACCTTCGCCGATCAGTACCGCAGCTCCGGGCCGGGCACCGTCATCCGCGGTGAGGCGGGCAGCTCCCACCGTCCGGGCACCCCGGACGGTGTCACCTTCATGGTGGTGCGCTCACTTGCGCCCGGCGAGCGTGACCGCATAGCCGGCCACTGACGCGAGCGACGCCGCTCCCCGTCAGTCCCGGTGCCGTCCGGATCGAGCAGGAACGATGTCACGGCGGCGGCGAAGCCGCCGGGATCCTCCCAGAACAGCAGGTGGCCAAGGCCGGGGAAGATCACCAGCCGGGCGCCCGCGATGCGGCTGGCCAGCAGCTTGCCGTTACGAGGGTTGACGACGGTGTCGGCGTCGCCGTGCAGGACCAGCGTGCGGGCCCGGATCCGTCGCTGTCCCAGCTGCCCGGCGTAGCGGGCCCCGGCCTTCGCCTGAGCCGACAGGACCTTCCGGTCCGCCGGCCGCGCGCCCTGCACGTCCATCAGGCGCTCGACCAGGGCCGGATTGTCCTGCACGGTCGGCGCTGACAGGGCATTTTCGATGTAGCGGCGCCGCGCCGCCTCTACCGGCATCCGGCGCGTGGACGTGAGCAGCCGGATCGAGGCGGCGGGCATGGGATAGGTCAGGGGCCAGCCTGGCGCGGTGCAGGCGAGCACGAGCCCGTCGACTCGTTCCGGGCGGCTGATGGCCAGTTCCTGGGCCACCAGGCCGCCCAGGCTCGCCCCCATTACGTGGGCCCGGCCGATGCGGGCGGCATCGAGCACCGCGGCGACGTCGCGGGCCATGTCGGCGACGGTGAACGAGCCATCCGGCCGGTCGCTGCGCCCGGTGCCCCGGTTGTCCACGAGCACGAGCCGGAAGCGGCGCCGCAGCATCCGCAGCACCGGATCCCAGCCGGAACGGTCGAAGCCCATCCCCTGGATCAGCACCAGCCAGGGCCGCCGCCGGTGCATCGTTCCCTGCAGCTCATAGGCGATGCGCAGCGTGCCGCTGCGAGCGTACCTGGTCCTCCGGGGTCCCAGCGGCCCGCCGGCCGCCCTGCGGATGGTGCGTATATCAAGCATATGCAAACTATATCAAACACACGGCGCCGCCGGCTGGTTACCCGGGCGGACGCCAACTCCTGGAGGCCCCTGGAGTCAGCTAACCCGCCGGCCGATCCCTAGGTCTGGGCAGGTACAGGTCGGTGATCGTGCCCTCGAACGCCTCAGCCGCCAGGGCGACGGTCTCGGACAGCGTGGGGTGCGGGTGGATGGTCAGGGCGATGTCGGCCGCGTCGGCGCCCATCTCGATGGCCAGCGCCGCCTCGGCGATGAGGTCGCCGGCGTTCGGCCCGACGATGCCGCAGCCGATGACGCGGCCGCTCCCCTCGTCGAACAGCACCTTGGTCAGCCCTTCGGACCGGCCGAGGGTGAGCGAGCGGCCGCTGGCGGCCCAGGGGAAGACTCCCTTGCCGTACTCGATGCCGGCGGCCCTGGCCTCGGTCTCGGTCGTCCCGGCCCAGGCCACCTCCGGATCGGTGTAGGCCACCGAGGGGATGGCGCGGGCGTCGAAGAAGCTGTTCTTGCCCGCCGTCACCTCGGCGGCGACCTTGCCCTCGTGCATGGCCTTATGCGCCAGCATCGGCTGGCCGATGATGTCGCCGATGGCGAAGATGTGCGCCGCGCTGGTCCGCTGCTGCTTGTTCACCGGTATGAAGCCGCGGTCGTCGACCGTGACGCCGGCGTTCTCGGCGCCGATCAGCTTGCCGTTGGGGGTGCGCCCGACCGCGACGAGGATCCGGTCGAAGGTATCGGTCGCGGGTGCCTTCGGGCCGTCAAACGACACCACCAGGCCCTCGGGCCGGGCTTCGACGCCGGTCACCTTGGTCTTGAGGTAGATGTTCTCGTACCGCGCGGCGACCCGCTTGGCCAGCGGGCTGATCAGGTCCTTGTCCGCCCCGGGGATGAGCTGGTCCATCAGCTCGGCGATGGTGACCTTAGCGCCGAGCTCGTGGTACACGGTGGCCATCTCCAGGCCGATGATCCCGCCGCCCACGATGAGCAGCCGCCCCGGCATCTCAGCGAGTTCCAGTGCGCCGGTGGAGTCGATGACCCGCGGGTCCGACGCGGGGATGAACGGCAGCGTCAGCGGCTCAGAGCCGGCCGCGATGATCGCCTGCTCGAAGCCGACCGTGGTGGTCCCGCCCTCGGCCAGGTCGACCTGCAGCTGGTGCGGCGAGGTAAACCGCCCGTAGCCGCGGATGGTGGTGACCTTGCGCTGCTTTGCCAGGACGGCCAGGCCGCCGGTGAGCCGCCGGACCACGCCCTGTTTCCAGGCCCGGAGCTTGTCCAGGTCGACCGCCGGGGCGCCGAACGTGATGCCGTTCTCGCTCATCTCCTTGGTTTCGGCGATGACCTTGGCGGCGTGCAGCAGGGCCTTGGACGGGATGCAGCCGACGTTAAGGCACACGCCGCCGAGGGCCGGCTCGCGATCGACGAGCACGACGCGCTGGCCGAGGTCGGCGGCGCGGAACGCGGCCGTGTAGCCGCCCGGCCCGCCCCCGAGGACGAGCACCCCGGCGGTCTGATTCTCCACGTCAGCCTCCATGGTCAGAGCACGAGGCGGCGGACGTCCTCGAGCAGGTGGCACAGGTACCGGGCGAACCGGGCGGCCAGCGCCCCGTCGATGACCCGGTGGTCGTAGGACAGCGAGATCGGCAGCATCAGCCGCGGGACGAACGCCGTCCCGTCCCAGACCGGCGCGGTCCGGGCCCGGACCACGCCGAGTATCGCTACCTCGGGGGCGTTGACGATGGGCGTGAAGGCGGTACCGCCGATGCCGCCCAGGCTGGAGATCGTGAAACTGGCGCCCTGCAGGTCGGCCAGGTCCAGCTTGCCGTCTCGCGCCCGGGCCGAGACCGCGCCGAGTTCCCGGCTGAGTTCGGTGATGCCCTTGCGGTCGACGTCGCGGATCACCGGCACCACCAGGCCCTCGGGCGTGTCGACCGCGACGCCGAGGTGATAGTAGCTCTTGTAGACCAGCGCGTCTTTTTCCGGCGTCAGCGAGCTGTTGAACTTGGGGAATTCCCGCAACGCCGAGACGCTGGCCTTCATCAGGAAGGCCAGCAGCGTGACCCGGTAGCCCTCCGTCTTGGCGGCGGCGTCGAGCTCGGAGCGGTAGGCGTCCAGGTCGGTGATATCGGCCTCGTCGTTATGGGTGACGTGCGGGACGTTGAGCCAGGACCGGTGCAGCGCGGGGCCGGACAGCCGCTGGATGCGGGTCAGCGGCCGGATCTCGACCGGGCCGAATCTGGAGAAGTCCTGGGCGGGGATCTCCGGGATACCGCCGCCCTGCGCGGCCGCGGCGCCCGGCGGAGCCGCCGCGGGCCCGCGGACGACAGCGATCACGTCATCCTTGGTGATACGGCCCTTCGGTCCCGTCCCGGACAGCGCGACCAGATCGATGCCGAGCTCGCGGGCCAGCCGGCGCACGCCCGGCCCGGCGTGCACCCCGTCGAAATCCGCGGCCGGCCCGGCCTCGACCGCGGTCACCGGGGTACCAGGGGTACCAGGGGTACCAGGGGTACCGGCGGCCAGTGCCGATTCGGCCGAACGGCGCGCCGGTTCCTGCGCCGCGACCGGGTCGGCCACGGCCTGGGCGGGCGGCTCCTGCTGGTCGATCAGCGGCGGTTCGGTCAGCGTGCCCTCGGTGTCGAGCAGCAGGATCGGTGACCCCCGGCTGACCAGGTCACCGACCTTGACCCGCAGCTCCCGGACCGTGCCGGCGGCCGGCGCGGGGATGTCCATGGTGGCCTTGTCCGATTCCAGGCTGATCAGCGGGTCCTCGGCGCTGACCACGTCGCCGGCGGCGACGTGGATCTCGATGACCGGCACGTCGGCGAAGTCGCCGAGGTCGGGAACGCTGACTTCAGTCGCAGCGGCCATGGCTGCTCCCCTCCGTGATACGAGCGGTCATACGAGCGACGGGTCGGGCTTGCCGGGATCGATGCCGTACCGCGCGATCGCCTCGGCGACCGTGGCCGCCGGGACGGTCCCGTCCTGGGCCAGCGACGCCAGCGCGGCCACGGCGACGTAGTGCCGGTCGACCTCGAAGAAGCGGCGCAAGTTCTTTCGATAATCCGAACGGCCATAACCGTCTGTGCCCAGCACCGCGTAACGCCCCGGCACGAAGGCGCGGATCTGGTCGGCGAAGCTCTTGACGTAGTCGGTCGCGGCGATGACCGGGCCGCGCCGCCCGGCCAGGCAGTCCCCGACGTAGCTGCGCCGAGGCGGCTCGGCGGGGTGCAGCATGTTCCACCGCTCGGCGGCCAGCCCGTCGCGCCGCAGCTCGGTGAAGCTGGTCGCGCTCCACACGTCGGCCGCTACGCCGTAGTCGGCGGCCAGCAGGTCCGCGCCGGCCAGCACCTCCCGCAAGATGGTGCCGCTGCCCAGCAGCTGCACCGCGGGACCATCGCCTGGGCCCCCGGAAGACTCGCGCAGCAGGTACATCCCGCGCAAGATCCCGGCCTCGGCGCCCTCGGGCAGTGCGGGGTGCTCGTAGTTCTCGTTCATCAAGGTGAGGTAGAAGAACACGTCCTCCTGCTCGGCGACCATCCGCCGCAGCCCGTCGGCGATGATCACCGCGACCTCATAGGAGTACGTCGGGTCGTAGGACACGCAGTTGGGGACGACCGAGGCGAGCAGGTGGCTGTGGCCGTCCTCGTGCTGCAGCCCCTCGCCGTTCAGCGTGGTCCGGCCGGCCGTCCCGCCGAGCAGGAAGCCGCGGGCCCGCGAGTCCCCGGCCGCCCAGGTTAGGTCCATGACCCGCTGGAAGCCGAACATCGAGTAGAAGATGTAGAACGGGATCATCGGGATGTCGCTGGTGCTGTAGGCGGTCGCCGCGGCGATCCACGAGGCCATCGCGCCGGCCTCGTTGATGCCCTCTTGCAGCATCTGGCCGTCCGGCGCCTCGCGGTAGTACATCAGCTGGCTGGCGTCCTCGGGCTGGTAGAGCTGGCCGGCCTGGCTGAAGATGCCGAACTGGCGGAACATGCCCTCCATCCCGAACGTCCGGGACTCGTCCGCCACGATCGGCACCACGTGCCTGCCGATCGCCTTGTCCCGCAGCAGCGTATTCAGGATCCGCACGAACGCCATCGTGGTGGAGATCTCCCGGCCCGGCGTGCCGCCCAGCTGGCCGCCGAACGCGGACAGCTCAGGCACCGTCAGCGTGTGCGTCGACCGCCTCCGCCGGGACGGCAGGTACCCGCCGAGGGCCTCCCGCCGTTCCCGCAGGTAGGCCAGCTCCTCGCTGCCCTCCTCGAAACGAAGGAACGGCAGCTGCGCCAGCTGCTCGTCGGTCAGCGGCAGGCTGAACCGGTCCCGGAACCTGGCCAGGGCCGCGTCGGCCATGTGCTTTTGCTGGTGGGTGATGTTCTGGCCCTCGCCCGATTCCCCCATCCCGTAGCCCTTGATGGTCTTGGCTAGGATGACGGTGGGCTGCCCGGTATGACGTACCGCGGCCGAGTACGCGGCGTAGACCTTCTGCGGGTCGTGGCCGCCGCGGTTCAGCGCCCAGACCTCCTCATCGGTCATCCCCGCCACCATCTCGGCCAGCTCCGGGTACTTGCCGAAGAACTTCTCCCGCACGTACGCGCCGTCCTTGGACTTGAAGTCCTGGTACTCCCCGTCGACCGCCTCCTCCATCCGCTTCAGCAGCAGCCCGGTGGAATCGCGGGCGATGAGCGGGTCCCAGGCACTGCCCCAGATCACCTTGATCACGTTCCAGCCCGCGCCGCGGAAGATGCCCTCAAGCTCCTGGATGATCTTGCCGTTGCCGCGGACCGGGCCGTCCAGCCGCTGCAGGTTGCAGTTGATGACGAAGATGAGGTTGTCGAGCTTCTCCCGGCTGGCCATCGCGATCGCGCCCAGCGACTCCGGCTCGTCGGTCTCCCCGTCACCGAGGAACGCCCACACCTTGCGGTCCGCGGTGCCGGCAAGACCGCGAGACGCCAAATATTTCAGGAAGCGCGCCTGGTAGATCGCCATGATCGGGCCCAGTCCCATCGACACCGTCGGCATCTGCCAGTACTCCGGCATCAGCCACGGATGCGGATACGACGACAGCCCCCCGCCGCCGGTCTCCATCCGGAACTTCGTCAGCTGATCCTCGGTCAGCCGGCCCTCCACGAACGAGCGGGCGTAGATGCCCGGCGACGAATGCCCCTGGATGAACAGCAGGTCACCGCCGTGCTCCTCGTTCGCGGCCCGGAAGAAGTGCTGGAACCCCACGTCGTACAGCGTCGCCGCGGACTGGAAGCTGGCGATGTGGCCGCCGAGCTCGGAGGACTCCGCGTTCGCCCGCAGCACGATGGCCAGCGCGTTCCACCGGATCAGCGACCTGATCCGGTGATCCATCGCCTCCTGGTGCGGGCTCAGCCGGTCCTGCGAGCCGGGCGGGATCGTGTTCAGGTACGGCGTGGTGGCGCTGTAAGGGACCGCCGCGCCCTTCCGCCGCGCTTCGGTGACCACCTCGTCCAGCAGGAAGAACGCGCGATCCGCGCCCTCGTACGCCAGCACGGAGTCCAGCGCCTCCAGCCACTCGCGGGTCTCGGCCGGGTCAAGATCTTCCAGCATCAGCGTCCCCTTATCAGCACTGGTTCATCACATCAGCCGGGCCTGACCGTGCGGTAGCTAGGCTCCCACATCAGCGCCCGCACCTGGCTGGCGAGGTCGGTGTCCAGGGCGGCGGACGCCACGCCTTCGGCTTCGGCGGCCCTGGCGACCGCCACGGCCACGGCGACCGACGTCTCCCGCAGGTCGGCCACCCGCGGCAGCAGGGGAGCGCCCGGGGGCGAGATGTCCACCAGGTCTGCGACCGTACGCGCGGCCGCCAGCAGCATCCCGTCGGTCACCTGCCGAGCCCGGGCGGCGACCACGCCCAGGCCCAGGCCCGGGAAGATCAGGGCATTGTTGGCCTGGCCGATCTCATAGCGGATGCCGCCGTAGTCCACGGCGCCGAACGGGCTCCCGGTGGCGACCAGCGCGCGGCCGTCGGTCCAGGAGATGAGGTCGGCCGGCGAGGCCTCGGACAAAACGGTCGGGTTCGACATCGGGAGGATCACCGGCTGCTTGACGTGGGCCGCCATGTCCCGGACGATCGCCTCGGTGAAGGCCCCGGTCCTGGCCGAGGTGCCGATCAGCACCGTGGGATGCACCCGGGCGACCACCTCGGCCAGCCCGATGCCGTCCGCCGCGCCTGGCCGCCAGCTCGCCGGATCACGAGCGTAGCGGCGCTGCTGTCCGCTGAGCGCCGTCATGTCCTGCGTGAGCAGGCCCTGCCGGTCGACGGCCCAGAACCGCTGTACCGCTTCTGCCTCCGGCACTCCGTCGGCCACCATGGCCGCGGTCAGCTGGTCCGCGATGCCCGCCCCGGCCGTCCCCATACCGAAGATCACGATCCGGTGGCTGGCCAGCGGCACCCCGGATGCCCTGGTCGCGGCGAGCACGGCGGCCAGGTTGACCGCCCCGGTGCCCTGGATGTCGTCATTGAAGGTCAGCCGCTTGTCCCGGTACCGCTCGAGCAGCCGCCTGGCGTTGGCCACCCCCAGGTCCTCCCAGTGCAGCAGGGCCAGCGGAAACAACGTTCCGACGGCACGGACGAACTCGTCGAGGAAGGCGTCGTACTCGGCTGCGGGCACCCGGGGATGGCGGTTACCGATGTAGA
>Ga0302326_10007372_pt1 | contig 24490 bp, 22 predicted proteins | sample Palsa_T0_3_FD_202264 | JGI IMG/M metagenome (GOLD analysis project Ga0302326, IMG submission 202264) | Peat permafrost microbial communities from Stordalen Mire near Abisko, Sweden - Palsa_T0_3 | ecosystem: Environmental > Terrestrial > Soil > Palsa > Peat permafrost | place: Sweden: Abisko... | reverse complement strand
TTGCGCAAGAGCGCGTTGGAGAAGGTCATGGAGATCCCGACGGGACTCAAGTATTCGAAAGAACATGAATGGGTTGCCACCGAAGGATCGGTCGCGACCATCGGGATTACGGACCACGCGCAGGATCAGCTTGGTGAGATTGTTTACGTCGAACTGCCAGCGGTTGGAGAAAAAATCAGCAAGGATGATCCGTTCGGCGTGGTGGAATCGGTCAAGGCCGTCTCTGACATCTATGCGCCGATCAGCGGTACGGTGGTCGAAGTCAACGAGGACCTTCCGGAGAGCCCTGAGATCGTGAACGAAGATCCCTACGGCGACGGCTGGCTGGTGAAAGTCAAAATCAGCGACACCACCGACTTTGACGATCTGCTCGACCATGAGGAGTATGAAGAGCTGGTCGCCAAGGAAAGCGAGTAGTCCGCCGACGTAATCTAGTTGGGCGTGGCCGCTTGGGTGACTTCATCCGCGGTGGCTGCTGTCGCCTGGGTCACCTCGAGCGAGACACTATTCACTGTCGCAGGCGGATTGATAAAGACGACCGTGAAGGGGGCGGGCTCCAGCGGCTGAAGCACGAAATTCTTCGGTGGCTGGAGCTTCTGGTAGAAGTCGATTTCGCGCGGGGTCATCTCGCCCATCATGTTGGTCGCAAGGCTGTTGCCGCAGAACACGGCCACCGTTCCCAGCGGCCGGTGCATGCCGTCGAGCAATTGGACCGATAGCTGAATCGCATGCAACGGCTCGCGGCCGGCGTTCTCGGCGTTGCCGCTGACGATCAGGGCCGGTACGTTGCCCTTGATATTACGATATGTCATCCGCACGTCGCGCAGCGCTATATCGCGCGCTGGTTCGATTGGCGGAACGAAACTCGAACCGATCACCGGCAGCCGCGCCAGTATGGACGCACCGGCGGAGGGCGCATTGCAGATAAGCATCGTGATTACGCCGAACGTCACGATGACGAGCAAAATCAGCCCGATAATGAAGCCCGACGAGTGGAGACGGCCGGACTCCATATCAAACGCCGGCTCATCGGGAATATCGTCGGCGTCATCGATAGGCGCGATTACTTTGCGCCGCCGGGTAAAGGCCGGTTCGGACGGCGGCGGTTCCGGACTGGCGCTGGCCGTTGCCCCCGGCGCGTCGAACTCGGCGCTGCTGTCGCCCACCTCCCACTTATCGTCGTGCGATGATCCCTGCGATGATCCGAGTGACGATCCACTGGTTCCGCGAACGTCATCAAAATTATCGGAAAGCTTGTCCGGACGCTCATCCGCGAGACTGTCCGGACGGCCATGGGCAAATCTGGCTGGATGGCTATCGCCAAGTTTGTGAGGAAGTTCGTCCGGGATTTCAGGCGTGACTTTTTCCTGTAGTTCAAGCGGGTCGTCGCGAAACTCGAAAAGGAGATTTTCGCCCGACTTTGCTTGCGGCTCTTCAGGCCCTGTAAAACTGCGGGCCATCAGTTCCCCTGATGAGGGAACCGCTCGCGGAGTCGGCGGCGCGGGCTTCTGAGGAACGGGCGCCGTCTGAATTCCTTGCGATACGACTGGGGACTGGAACGGCGCAGGGGCTGACTCCGGTCTTGGCGCGGGCGGGGCAATAACCAGTGGTGGTCGTGGTGGCGCGACAGGAGTAGGCGGTGCGATCGGCGGCGGGGCGGGCATAGTATGATCCGGCGCCTCGGCTCGGACCGACAGTGCCCGCTGGGCCGGAACTTCCACTGCCGCGGGCGGCGCGGGCTTGCGTCGGCGCGGCTCGGCGCTGAACACATGGCCGCATCGCGAGCACTTGAAGGTTGGGGTATCCTCGGGCAGAACCCGCTCGTCGATTCGATAGCGAGTATGACAGCTACTGCACTGTATCTCGATCATCAACTCACCACCTCACCGGGGCGAGAAGTTAGCATATGCGCCCGACGCGTGCATCGCGGTTGGGCGCGCCGGTTGCAAGGCTGATCGCGGTGCGAATCGGCCTGATTGCCCGGCGGTTCGATCCCGCTGGAGGCGGAACCGAGCGCGACCTTATCGTGACGGCGGAGATGTTGCGCGACGCGGGCCATAGAGTCTCGATCTATGCCGACGAGGTGCGCGCCGCGGCGCCCGGATGGACCGTGATCGCTTCGGGACTGCCGCGAATAGGGCGCACCGCCCGGCTGATCGTATTCGCGATGACGGCGGCTTCTCGCGCGCGCCGTGAAGGTGCGGAGATGGTCATCGGCTTCGCCCGCGTGGTCGGCGCCGATGTCCTCCGATCCGGCGGCAGTGCGCACGCGAGCTACGTGCGGAGCGCCAGGGTGTGGCGCGGTCCGGCAGCGTCGATAGCGATGAGGCTCAGCCCGTACCATCGCGCACAGATCGCGATCGAGCGCCGTGCGTTTACCAGCGCGCGAATGCGACTGGCGATAGGGGTGTCCGAGATGGTCCGGCAGGACCTCGCGGCATCTTTCAATCTCGATCCGGAGCGGACGGCGACGTTATACAACGGCGTCGATCTGGAGCGATTTCATCCGCGAGAGCCCGAGATCCGACGCTCGGCGCGCGCAGAATTAGGCGTGCCCGACGGCGTTCCGATGGCGATCTTTGTCGGCAACGGCTTCGCCCGCAAAGGACTCGGCTATCTGCTCGAAGCGTGGCCGGCAGTGGACCAGAAGACGATTCTGCTGGTCGTAGGCAACGATCGCGGCCTGACAAGATTCCGCCGCCGCGCGGATCGGCTGGGGCTCGGTTCGCGGGTTGTTTTCACCGGCCCGCGCAACGATATCGATCGGATGTTTGCCGCCGCCGATTTCCTCGCGCTGCCGTCCCTGTTCGAGCCGTTCGGCAACGTCGTCCTCGAAGCGATGGCAAGCGGGCTGCCGGTATTGACCAGCTCGCGCGTCGGGGCCGCCGAGATTCTTCCCGAATCGATGCGCCGCTATGTAGTCAAGGAACCGACCGATCCGTCCGAGATTGCGTGGCGGGCGCGGGAACTGGCCGACAACGTGGCCGGGCTGGCGGCGCAGGCTCGGACAACAGCCGAAACCTGCACGTGGGAGAATTACCGAAAGGGTCTCCTGGGATTGATCACCGGGGTGGCCGGCCGCCTCGACAGGGCGCCGCGATGAGCGATAGAACGCACGCCGTCTAGCATCCCCGATGCGATTGCGTAACGTTTTTCCTCGCGGGCGCGGCGGGGTACGGTCGCACCCGCCATCAGGGCGATCGTTAGCCGGGCTCGCGCGATCAGTACATCGATCATGACGGCGGGGAGCCGATGGCGTTCATGGATCGTCCGGCAATAGCCGCGCTCGCGAGCAATCCGGATGAACCGCGCGCGGTCGGCGCGGGCAGGGTCGACGTCGTGAATCACGCTAGCGGCAGGGCTGTATCCGATCCGCTCCCCGGCGCGGCGAATCCGGGCTGACATTTCGGTCTCTTCCTCGTGACCCGCCGCGCCCGGTCCCAGCCGCTCGTCGAAGCCACCAAGGCGTTTAAAGATCTCTGCACGGATTGCCATGTTGGCGCCGATCATGCCGTGAACTTCGGTAACGCTGTCGCCATGGTCGACCAGCGGCAGATCGAGATAGGGCGCCAGCTCGCCGGCCGTCGCGACTGGATCGCGGGCGGGCACGACGCGCCCCTTCATCGCGGCGAATTCCTTATGGTCGTCGAAAAAGCGCTCGATGCCTTCGAGGTAGCCGGGGGCGACGATTAGGTCATCGTCGAGAAAGGCGATTATCGGCGAGTCGGCGACCTCGATCGCCTGGTTCTGGACGCGGCATTTGCCAGGGGCTGGATCGTAAATATGAATTGGAATTAGCGGGAGGGGCGGCAGCGGCGACGGCGCCGGCGATCCATTTTCGGCAATCAGGACCTGATGGTCGTCGGGCCGCAACTGTGGCGCGAGACTCTTGAGCAGAGCGCGCAGCGAGTCGGGGCGCCGATGAGTGGCGATAATTATCGAGACGCGCACCCGCGATCACCTGCGACCGGTCGTAAATCTTATCAAGGGCTGGTTTGTGGGATGGTTTTGCGCAGGCGCATCACCAGGTTTTCGTCCATCAGCAGAGCCGTTCCGGTCATCATCCGGTAGAGGTCGCGGTTTATCCGGCGCTGCTCCGGATCGGCGCCTCGCATCCCGTAAAGCGTCCATGAGAACAGCTTTATCGGAAAATATAGAATGGGCAGGTAGATGAACGCGCGCAACTTGCGACGGCTACGGCCAAGCGCTTCGACGCGCAGGCCGGCACCGTGCGCAATCCAGTGCAGATCGTTGAGGCCCATCACGTTCCAGTTGCGGCCGTCGGCGACCGTGTAGTGATAGGGCAGGGGCGCGCGTCGGCCCTTGTAGAAGCCGCTCAGCACATAATGAATCCGTGAAGTGACGTTGAGGCGATTTGGCGTCGATACAACGGCTACCGCGCCGGGCTTCAGAACACGGGCGATTTCGGCGAGCGCATGCGGAATGTCGGCGACATGTTCGATAACCTCGAGCATCACGAGGAGGTCGGCGGTGTCGGAATGGAACGGCAGTCCCTGATCGATATCGGCGCTGACCCATCCCCGTCCCTTGGCGTGATGCTCCGTAGGGACGACGCGCCAGCCGCGCTCGCGCAGCATCCTGGTCGAAAGGCCGTTGCCGGCACTAACGTCGAGCGCGAGGCCGTGCGGCGGCGGATCGGGGATCAGGGCGATTGCACCCGATACTCTCTGGCTGACCTTGTTCACGCTAACCTGACGCACACTCTCTTGGCTCACAACGATCCGTGATTCTGTGGGAGCGGGGCGCTTAGCTCAAGCCATCGGGTTTGATAACCTGACTTGAATTCGACGCAGCCGCCGAATACATCGTTTCTCTGCCCGGATGCGAGAGTGGCGGAATGGCAGACGCGCAAGGCTCAGGACCTTGTGAGCGCAAGCTCGTGGGGGTTCAAGTCCCCCCTCTCGCACCAACTTCACGGCGGCATCGACTTTTATAGCGCAGCGGTAAATCGTGGAGCTCAGCAAGACATTCGATCCCAAAACGGCCGAAGCGCGATGGTCCGACCTATGGGTCGAGCGGGGATATTTCACCGCCGATCCGAGCCGCGGCGGGCCCGCTTTCTCGATCGTTATCCCGCCGCCTAATGTCACCGGGCAGCTCCATCTGGGCCACGCTCTTAACGTCACGTTGCACGATGTAATCGTCCGCACGCGCAGGATGCAGGGCTATAACACGCTGTGGCTGCCCGGCACGGATCACGCTGGCATCGCGACGCAGAACGTCGTCGAGCGCGAGCTGGCCAAGGAAGGAAAGACCCGCCATGAGATCGGCCGCAAGGCGTTCGTGGAGCGCGTGTGGCAATGGCGCGAGACATACGGCGGGCGCATCCTGAATCAGCTCCGGCGGCTGGGCGCATCGTGCGACTGGAGCCGCGAACGCTTCACGTTGGACGCCGGGCTGTCGCGAGCCGTAAATGAAGTTTTTGTGCGCCTTTACGAGGACGGACTCATTTACCGAGCCGAACGTGTTATTAACTGGTGCCCACGTTGCGAGACCGCGCTTTCGGATCTTGAAGTTGACCATAAGCAGGTTAGCGGAAGTCTCTGGTATATCCGTTATCCGTTCGCGGATGGCTCTGGTTCGATTATCGTGGCCACGACCCGCCCGGAAACAATGCTTGGCGATACGGCGATAGCCGTCAATCCAGACGATCCGCGTTACGCCGGGCTTGCTGGCAAGATCGTGCGGTTGCCCTTGGTCGGGCGTGAGATTCCAATTATCGCGGATGCGGCGATTGACCCATCATTCGGAACTGGCGCCGTGAAGGTCACTCCTGCTCATGATTTTGCGGACTTCGAAATCGGTCGGCGTCATCCGGAGCTGCGCGAGCCAATCTCGATATTGGATGTCGACGGCAAACACCTTACGAAGCAATCAGGCTACGGGGGGCTTTCTGTTCAGGAGGCGCGACAGAAGATCATCCACCAGCTTGAGGCATCAGGCGATCTGGAGAAGACCGAGAAACATGTCCACGCTGTGAGCGTCTGTTCGCGCTGCGACACCGTGCTGGAGCCGATGCTGAAAACCCAATGGTTCCTCAGCGTCAACCAAGAACGACCTCAGGGCAACTCCCTCGCCGGCGAAGCTGCAGCCGCCGTGCGAGATGCCCGCACGACTTTTTTTCCAAAGTTTTGGGAAAATACCTATTTCGCGTGGATGGATAACATCCACGATTGGTGCGTCTCGCGACAAATTTGGTGGGGGCATCGCATACCTGCTTGGTGGTGTGACAATCACAATTGCCCTTCCACCGAGCCGATTGTGCAAAGGACAGCTCCAACAACCTGTCCGAAATGTGGTGGTAGTGAACCTCGTCAGGTCGAGGACGTTCTCGATACTTGGTTCAGCTCGGCGCTGTGGCCGTTCTCCACGATGGGCTGGCCGGATCAGACAGCCGATCTTGCCCGCTATTATCCGACCAGCCTGCTGATTACCGGCTTCGATATCATCTTTTTCTGGGTCGCGCGCATGATGATGATGGGCCTGAAGTTCATGGACGAAGTGCCGTTCCGCGACGTCTACATCACGCCGCTGGTGCGCGATCAGTTCGGCAAAAAGATGACCAAGTCACGCGGCAACGTCGTCGATCCGCTCGAGATTATCGATCGCTATGGCACCGATGCGGTCCGTTTCACGCTCGCGCAGTTGACCGTCCAGGGACGCGACCTGATTCTGTCCGACGATCGTCTGACCGCGTCGCGCGCCTTCGCCAATAAAATATGGAACGCCGCGCGCTTCACGCTGATGAATCTCGAAGGCGCCGGGATGCCGCTGGCGACGATCGAGATAGATCGTCTCGGTCTAGCCGAACGATGGATCCTGAGCCGCCTCGACGAGGCCGTCGCAGGCGTCACCCGCGCGATAGACGCCTATGAGTTCAATGTCGCTGCGCTGACGCTCTATCAGTTCATCTGGCACGAGTTCTGTGACTGGTATATTGAGCTGGCCAAGGAATCCCTCCGCACAGGTGGCGAACGTCAGGCGGCCGCGCGCTACGTCCTTGTGCAGACGCTCGATCAGCTTCTGCGGCTGCTCCATCCGTTCATGCCGTTCATCTCGGAAGAGATTTGGCAGGCGATTCGGCCGTACCTCGCTGAAAGCGCAGAGAGCGAACATCTGGCAATCGCGAAGTTCCCGACGCCATCGGAAGTCGCGCCGCTTTCTCCCGCCGAGCAGATCGCGATGGATCGATGTATCGCGGCGACCGGCGCGATCAACTCGCTCAGAGCGCTTATCGGCTATTCTCCGGGCGCGCGCGCAAGCGCGGTGCTGATTACCGATTCGGTCAGCCGCGAGGAGTTCGACAGTTGGCGCGGCTTCGCGGCGATTCTGTCCAAGCTTGCGGCGTTTGAAAAAATCGACGCTGACTCGCCCGATGCCCGAAACTTTGTCTTCTGGACGACGCCGTGGGGCAAGGTCGGTATCGAAAGGCCCGCGGGATATGATCCGGAAAAGCCGCGCGCCGCGTTGAAAAAGAAGCTTGATGAAATCTCATCTCATCTTACGCGGCATATTTCCCGGATCGAGAGCGCGGATTTTCAGGCTAAAGCCTCTGAAGAGATTAAGCAGGAGACGGCCGACAAGGTCGCCGAGCTCGAAGCGCAAAAGAGCGGCCTCGAATTGCAGTTAGAGCAGCTCGACGTGGCCTGAGGCGATTCACGCGATGGAACTTCTCCGACAACTGGACCTCGACGAAATTGTCTGGCGTGCGCTCGCCGAAGATGTCGGCCATGGCGACGTTACGACTGCCGCGACCGTCGCGCCTGGGCAGGCCGGGGTCGCGCGCATCACCGTCAAGGAAGAAGAGATTATCTTTTGCGGCGGTCCGATCTTCGAGCGCACCCTGCAAGCGGCCGGCGCGGAACCGGATATCGAGCAGATTTCGGACGAAGGAGCGGTCTTGAAGCGTGGCGATGTGGCCGCGCGAATTTCCGGGCAACTGGCGGGACTGTTGATCGGCGAACGCACGGCGCTGAATTTTCTGCAGCTCCTTTCCGCGATTGCGACGCTCACCCGCCGCTATGTCGATGCGGTCGTCGGTACCCGCGCGAAGATAATCGACACGCGCAAAACCCATCCCGGCCTGCGCGCGCTGGAGAAGTATGCGGTCCGGATCGGCGGCGGCGTTAACCATCGCTTCGGTCTCGATAGCGGCGTCCTGATCAAGGACAACCATATCGCCGCCGCCGGATCGATTACCGAAGCAGTCGAACGATGCCGCGCGCTGGCGCCCCATACGCTGCAAATCGAGGTCGAATGCGAGACGCTGGCCCAAGTCACCGAGGCAGTCGGGGCACGGGTCGGACTGATACTGCTCGATAATATGTCGGTTTCCGATATGCGCCGGGCGCGGGAGATTGCCGGCGATTCGATTCTGCTGGAAGCGTCCGGTGGAGTGCGGCTCGATACCGTGCGTGCGATCGCCGAGTCGGGCGCCGATCTGATCTCGGTCGGCGCGTTGACGCATTCCGCCCAGGCGGTCGATCTCAGCATGCGGATCGAAGCGGCGTCGTAGCTGTCGTTTCCGGCGCCGTCATCCGGCGTAGCGATTTCAATGGATGACAATCCCTACCGTGCCATAGAATGCGGGGAGCCCGGCCGCATAGGATGGCGAGTCCGATACTACGACTCGCTCCCTTCGACGCAGATTAAGGCCGCCGATCTGGTCACGACGGGCGAGCCGACTGGCACGGTCGTCATCGCGGATTGCCAGACTGCTGGGCGGGGTCGTCTCGGCCGGAGCTGGCATTCGCCCGCCGGGTTGAATCTCTATCTGTCGGTGATACTCCGCACGAGGCTCGCACCCTCAATGTATCCGCAAATCAGCCTCGTGGCTGGAGTGGCCGCTACCGAGGCTCTCGAAAGCTTCGCGCCGGGACTGGTCGCGCTCAAATGGCCGAATGATCTGTGGCTCGGCGGTAAAAAGACTGGCGGCATCCTGGCGGAAACCGCTGGGACTCAATCGACGGCCGATGCCGCCGTTCTCCTGGGTATCGGCATCAACGTGAACCTCGACCGCGATCAGATGACGCCGGATATCGTCGCACGGGCCACCTCGGTGAGGATCGCGACCGGCAAGCCTTGCGACCGGATCGCCTTGGCAGCCGCCCTGTTTGAACGTCTCAACCGACGCCTAGGTGAGCTGGAACAGTCGGGTTTCGGCTCGATACGCCCGTTATGGGAACGTTATTCTGCGCTTACCGGCAAACGCGTTACCGTGATAAACGGATCCGAGAGGCAGACGGGAGTCGTTAAAGGAATCGATTCCGACGGCGCACTTCTGCTTGACGGCGAGGGTGGACCGGAGCGAATCATTGCAGGTGACGTCAGTTTGGAAGGGGCATACGGTCAGGACGGGGAATAATGTTACGGGAGTATGACATGCGTCGCGGACTTTAGCGGGACAGGCCGTGACGTTCGGCTGCAAACGTGCGTGAGCAACCTTACAGGGGGTTTCCACTATGGCTGTGGAGGAAATCGGGCGGCTCAGGACGATCGCGATAGTCGGACAGGGCGGAACGGGGAAGACACAAACCGCCGAAGCGATGCTTTTCACGGCGGGAGCAATCACGCGGCTGGGACGGCCAGATGATGGCACCGCGGCGATGGACTTCGAACCCGAAGAGATCCACCGGCACATTTCGATAAGCTCGGCCTTCCATCATCTCGAGTGGAAGAGAACCGAAGTCATCCTGGCCGATACTCCCGGCTACAACGCCTTTCTAAACGATTGCTTCAATACTCTGCGCGCCGTCGACGGCGCGGTCTTTGTGGCGACGCCCGGTGCCGATCTTAAAGTCGAGTCGGAAAAAGTCTGGAACGCGATCGTCGAGGCGAACATTCCGCGTATCGTTTTTGTTGCGCGACTCGATCGCGAACGCACCAGCTTCGGCGCCGCGATGACCGATCTGGAGAAGTCTCTGCAGGCCCATCCGGTACCGATCACTCTGCCGATCGGAGAAGAGCTGGCGTTAGGCGGTGTGATCGATGTGCTTTCGATGAAAGCGCTGATTTACGCCGACGGGTCCGGCAAGCCCCGCGAAGAGGAGTTGCCCGCGGCGCTCCGGGAACTCGCCGAGGCCGCCAGGGTCAAACTATGCGAGGCGGTCGCCGAGACCGACGACGCATTGCTCGAAAAATATCTGGACAAGGGCGAGCTGGAAGATGGCGAGTTGCGATCTGCTCTGCGGACCGCCGTGCTGGCCTGCAAGCTCACGCCAGTGCTGGCGGGTTCGGGCGCCAAAAACATCGGCGTCGGGCCGCTGCTCGATGCGATCGTCAGCTTGCTGCCGTCTCCCGCCGAGAGACTCGCCGCGGCTGGAAATAATCCGGCCAACGGCGAACCGGCCGAGCGACCTTCCGATCCCAACGGGCCGCTGTGCGCGTTCGTATTCAAAACGGTTATCGATCCGTTCGTCGGCAAGCTTTCCATCTTTCGCGTGGTTTCGGGCAAGGCGCACAGCGACGCCGTCATCTACAACGCAACCCATCAGAGCCGCGAGCGGATGGGCCAGTTGCTGCGGCTGGAAGGCAAGAAGCAGGCGCCGCTGGGGGTCGCGATTCCGGGCGAAATCGCGGCCGTCGCCAAATTGAAGGACACGATTTCCGGCGACACGCTGTGCGATGAAAAGGCGCAGATCGTACTGCCGCCGTTGCGCAAAGGCGCGCCGGTTATCTCATTTGCGATACGGCCGCGCACTCGCGCCGATGAGGAGAAGGCTTCGAACGCGCTCCAGCGTCTGATTGAAGAGGACCCGGCGCTCGAAACCCATCGCGATCCGCAGACCCACGAGATCATCCTGTCGGGAACCGGGCAGAGCCATATCGAGATTACCGTCGAAAAACTGCGGCGGAAATTCAATGTCGAGGTCGACCTGCAGGCGCCCAAGGTGCCGTATAAGGAAACCATCAAGGGACGCGCCGACGCCCAGGGCAAGTACAAGCGCCAGTCCGGCGGTCGTGGCCAGTATGGCGATTGCTGGCTCAAGGTCGAGCCGCTCAAACGCGGCGGCGGCTTCGAATTTGCCGATGAGATCGTCGGCGGCTCGATTCCGCGGCAGTTTATCCCGTCGGTCGAGAAGGGTATCCGCAACACGCTGGTCGAAGGGTTTCTCGCCGGCTATCCGCTGGTCGACGTCAAGGCCACGGTCTACGACGGCAGTTACCACGAAGTTGATTCGTCGGATATGGCATTCCAGATTGCCGGATCGATGGGCTTCAAAGCCGCCCTCGAAAAGGCGCGGCCGATCATTCTGGAGCCGGTCATGAACGTCGAAGTCGCCTGTCCCGATGAGTGCATGGGCGACGTGATAGGCGACCTGAACTCGCGGCGCGGCAAGGTCCACGGGATGGATCGCAAGGGCCAGAGCCAGGTTATCAAGGCTGCGGTGCCGATGTCGGAGATTCTCAAGTATGCGCCCGACCTGCGTTCGATAACGTCCGGCCGGGGATCATTCGAGGCGCATTTTTCTCATTACGAGGAGGCTCCGCCGCCGATCGCCGACAAGATTATCAAGGAGGCTCATGCGGCTCGTGACGCCGCCAGAGAACGCGCGCACGCCTGAAATCTTATGCGTCGGACTGACGGCCTGCAGCGTCGGTTGATAAGCCGGCCGGTCGCATCGGCCGAACGTCATGGCGGATTTCGGACGGATTCTTCTGATTACGGGCCTGCTGATCGCAGGCGCAGGCCTGCTATTATTGATCATGCCCCGCCTGCCGTGGCTCGGCCGTTTGCCGGGCGATATCTACTATCGACGCGGCAATTTCACTTTTTATTTTCCGGTTACAATGGCGATCATTGTGAGTCTGATAGCGACGATCCTTTTCTCGCTGTTGAGGCGCTGAGAATTGAGCGACGACGGTTTACAATCGGCCCGCCGCACCGAGCAAAAGCGCCGCCGCCGCGAGATTCTGGCGGTCGGGCTTACGCTCGTCACGCTCGTCGCGTTCGTGCTCGCGCAGACCGAGCTGCCCCCGCTCTCAAGCCACACGTCGCTCGTTTCAAACCTGGTCGTGATCCTGCTGTTCGATCTGAGCTTTCTGTTACTGGGTTTGCTGCTGTTCCTGGTCGGCCGCAATCTGGCTAAAGCCTTTTTCGAACGGCGCCGCGGCCTTATCGGATCGCGTCTGCAGTTCCGCCTGGTCTTCGGCTTTATCGCGGTGGCGCTGGTGCCGGCAGCGTTCCTGCTCTACGTGGCCGGCTCGTTCCTGCATACCTCGGTTGATAGCTGGTTCAATCCGGAATACGAGCGCGTCATCGATGATTCGCTAGAGATTGCCAAGGTCTACTATTTGAACTCGGCCAACAGCGCCGAGCATTTCGCCCGCGCGCTGGCGCGAGAACTTTCCGCGCGCGGCATGATGAACGGCGACCACGCCGCGCTTAAGACTTATGTCGCCCGCCATCAGCAGGAATATGAGCTCGGCACGATCGAAATCTTCTCGCGCGATCGCAAGCTGATCCTGCTTTCGCTCAGTCCGGAGACGCCAACCGGAATCGGAATCGCGCCCGACTCGACCCTGCTCACGAGCACACTGGCGGGACACGCCGTTACGCGCACCGATCGATTCGGCAAGTCCGATGTCGTGCGCGGCAGCGCGCCGATCTTCCAGTCGCCCGACTCCGACGTGGTAATCGGCGCGGTGGTGGTCGATTATTATTTGCCGCGCAGTATCGCCGAGCGCGCGGCGGGAATCTCCCACGCATTTGAAGATTACTTCCAGTTGCGGATCCTGCGTCAACCGATTCTGCGCAGCTACTTTATTGCGCTCGTGCTAATCGGACTGGTCGTCGTGATGCTAGCGAGCTGGTTCGGCCTCTACCTCGCCCGGGGTATCACGGGTCCGATCCGGTTGCTCGCGCAGGGCACCCAGGCAATCGCCTCGGGCGATCTGAATTACCAGATTCCCAATGTCGGCGATGACGAGATCGGCGAGCTGGTGAATTCGTTCAATCACATGACGACCGACCTGCGCGAGTCGCGGATGGAACTCGAACAGCGCCGCCGCTATACGGAGACGCTGCTGCGCAATGTCTCGGCCGGCGTCGTGGGACTCGATTCGGACGGCCGCATCACGACGGTCAATCCGTGGGCGGCTCGGATGCTCGAACTCGACGCGACCCACGCGGCAGGACAGCACTATCGCCAAGCCTTTGCGCCGCCGATTATTCGCGCCCTCGACGAAATCCTCGCCAGCCAGGCGCGGCTGCGCGATGCACGCGCCTCGATCAAACTCGATGACGGCGGGGCGACCGAGTTGATGATGACGGCGAGCACGCTCGGCGACGAACTCGACGACGGCGCGGCCGGCGACAGCGATATCGGTACGGTGTTGTTCTTCGAAGACGTTAGCCAGATAGCCAAGGTCGAACGGATGGAGGCGTGGCGCGAGGTCGCTCGGCGGATTGCCCATGAGATAAAAAATCCGCTTACACCGATCCAGCTATGCGCCGAAAGGCTGCGCCGCAACATGAACGGCGTCGTAACTCCCGAATCCACGCTGCTCGACGAATGCACCCGCGCGATCATCAGCGAGGTCGAGGCGCTGAAGCATCTGGTGAACGAGTTTTCGGCCTTCGCTCGAATGCCGCATCTCAATCCGACGCCGGGCGACCTCAACTTACTGGCCGAGGAGACGCTCGCGACCTATTGCGAGGCGCATCCAGAGGTTCGTTTCGAAATCAGCTTGACGCTGGGGCTGCCGCGAATCGCTATCGATCGGGAGGCTCTCAAGCGCGCCCTGGTCAACCTGCTCGACAACGCGGTAGCCGCGAGCATGGCGGCGGATGAGGGCCGCGGGGACTCGATGGTGGCGGTTTCCACCCGCTTCGACTCGCTGAGCGGGGTGGTCACGCTAGAGGTCGCCGATAACGGAGCGGGAATCGATCCGCGGCTGCGGGCGCGCATCTTCGAGCCGTATTTCTCGACTCGGCGCGGCGGCACCGGACTCGGCCTGGCGATCGTTTCTGCCATCGTGAGCGATCATCATGGCTTCGTCCGCGTGCGCGACAACACTCCGAGGGGCAGTAGATTTACCCTGGAGTTTCCGGTAACCAACATGACATCGATCAAACTCGCGGGCTGACTTAATGGCGCGCTCCCCGCTTGATTTTCAGAGGTGATCGGCGTGAACGGCACCGTGCTGGTTGTGGATGACGAGGAGCGGATTCGGTCTTCACTGCGCGGCATCCTGACTGACGAAGGCTTTCGCGTACTGGATACGGGCACCGCTCCCGACGTGCTCGATATCGTCGGGCGCGAGAGTCCCGCGCTGGTGCTGCTCGACGTATGGATGCCCGAAGTCGACGGTATCGAGCTGCTGCGGCAGATCAAAGTGCTGCGTCCGCTTACGCACGTCATCATGATTTCCGGCCACGCGAATATTCAGAGCGCCGTCGCAGCGACGCGTCTCGGTGCGGAAGATTTTCTCGAGAAGCCGTTCTCGGTCCAGGGGCTGCTCGCTTCGATCGGCCGCGTTCTCGACCTCGAGACCGGCGGTTCTCGAGCGGCCGCGCGGTCGGTCGCGCGTCCCGAAATTCCAACGGTTCCGGGACAGGCGGCTGACGGCGCGATCCCCCAGCGTACGATCGGGCGCTCAATCGTGCTGGCGGGGCAGGGGCTCCATTCGGGCCTCAAAACCGGCGTCATTCTGCATCCGGCGCCGGCTGGATCGGGAATCGTGTTCTCCTCGATGGCCGATCAGTCGGCGATCGCCGTCGATCTCAACAACGTCACCGATACCGGCTACAACACCACGCTATCGAGCGGCGCGCACACCGTCCGCACGGTCGAGCATCTGTTGTCGGCGCTACATGGCTTCGGAATCGTCAATCTCTTGATCAAGGCCGATGACGAAATTCCCGCGCTCGACGGTTCGTCGCTGGAATTCTGCCGCCAACTCGAATCCGCCGGAATCGAAGAGCAGAACGCGATCATCGAGCCGATCCGGATCGTCAGATCGATAGAGATAGGGCAGCCGGGCGGCAGCGAATACATGCGGATCGATCCGGCACCGCGTCTGATCGTTGATTACACGCTCGAGTACGACGCGCCGGTCGGCCGCCAGCAGGTACATTTCGAGCTGACCTCACCAGCCGCCTACGTCCGCGAGATCGCGCCGGCTCGGACCTTCGGCTTCGTCCGCGAATTTCGTAAGCTCACCGAAATGGGGCTCGCGCGCGGCGGCCGGCTCGACAATGTGATTCTCGTCGACGATCAGAAAATCGTGAATACCACGCTGCGCTTTCCCGATGAGTTCGCGCGCCATAAGGTGCTCGACCTGATCGGCGACCTCTACATGCTTGGCCGTCCAGTCCTCGGTCATATTCACGCCGTGCGCACCGGCCATTCCGACAATCTCGCGCTGGTACGCGCGATCAAGGCCGCGATGCCTGCCTGATGCTTGCAAGCCGAAGTTCCGCTCATTCGATTGTGGCGCGATGAACCTGGCCGGCAAGATTGCGATCGTGACGGGGGCGGGACGCCGCGTCGGCCGCGAAATTGCCCTGACGCTCGCCCAGCGCGGCATGAAGATCGCGGTTCATTACGGCAACTCTCACGCGGAAGCCGAAGCTGTCGTGGCCGAGATAGTATCGCGCGGCGGCGCGGCCCGCGCCTTTCAGACTGACTTGCGGCATGTCACGCAAATCGAAACGATGGTCGCCGAAATTATCGATCAATTCGGCGGCGTCGACGTGCTAATCAATTCGGCGTCGGTGTTCTATCGCAAGCCGATCGAAGATCTCACCGAAGACGACTGGAATCTGAATCTTGACGTCAATCTCAAGGCACCGTTTTTTCTCGCCAAGCTGGCGGCGGTCTCGATGCGCCGGCGCGGCGCCGGCAAGATAGTCAATATCGGCGATTGGGCTGGGACACGGCCGTATAACAATTATCTGCCATATACGGTTTCGAAGAGCGGACTGATCGGATTGACGCGCGCGCTCGCCAAGGCGTTGGCGCCGGAAATCCAGGTCAACTGCGTCGCACTTGGCCCTGTCATGCCGCCTGACGATTACGAAGCGGCCGAGGTCGAGCGGTTGCGCCAAAGCACGCTCACCAAGACCCTCGGCTCGCCGACCGACGTCGCGCGAGCGGTGCTCTTTCTCTGTGAAGGCACCGATTTCGCCACCGGCGGGACGCTCCTGCTCGACGGCGGCCGCCTTCTCGCCTGACGTGCGATCAACAGTGTCCAGACCGGCGCGGAAATCGTTCCGTATCCGGCCGATCGCGAACAGAATCGCCGTACTGGCCAGCGGAGGACTCGACAGTTCCGTCCTGCTGGCGTTTCTGGCCCGCCGCCGCCACATCGTTTACCCGATTTACGTCCGCGCCGGCCTCAACTGGGAGAAGGTCGAAATAGCGAGCCTGCGCCGTTTCATCGATGCGCTTGATTCGCCGCGAATCCGTCCGCTGGTGATCCTCGATTTGCCTTACGGCGACATCGCGCCCGATCATTGGAGCGTGACCGGAACGAAGGTCCCCGGCTACCGCGCGCCGACCGAGTCGAACTACATAATCGGCAGGAACCTGAGCCTGCTCGCCAAAGCCGCGATTTTCTGCGCCTACAACAGGATCGGCGCGCTTGCGATGGCGCCCCTGGACGCGAATCCGTTTCCCGACGCGCAGCCGCGCTTCTTCGCCGCGATGACCCATGCGATCGATCTGGGGGTCGGACTCAAGCTGAAAATCAAGACGCCATTTCTGGGGCTCAGCAAGGCGCAAGTTATCCGGCGTGGACGCGATCTCCCGTTCGCCTTGACATTTTCATGCGCGCGGCCGAAACGGGGACTTCACTGCGGCGAATGCACCAAGTGCGCCGAACGAATCGAGAGTTTCCGCCAGGCGGGCGTCGCCGATCCGACCCGCTATGCCCGCGCGACGGAGGTCAGACCCCGGCGGGCAGCAAGGCCGACGCGTGCTCGGTGACGCAAGGCGGACCCGGCGCGAAGAAATGCGCCGCGGTCCCGCCATCGCGGCCAAGGAAAATCAGGCTCGATGACCGCGTGCCATAGCCGTCGCCGTGTACACAGATCGCGTTGGCCCTGCCTATTCGGGAATCGAGTTGAATCAGATGGTCGGACAGCAAGGCCCGTAATCGCTCACGGCCAGCCAGCGGGTCGCGGGCGAACTCCGGATCGTCGGCAAGCTCGGCGAAGCTCTGCCAGGAGCGGCTGATCTTCGGGCATTCGAAATCATCGATGTTGAGATTGGTGAGCAGATGAAATCCCGGCTTGAGCGACACGACCTCAATTCGATCGCCGAAATTATAGGCGACTATGGCTTCGTCGCGGGACGCGGCTAGCAGATTGAAAGGGTTGTAGTCGGCGGCCGACTCGTGGGCCAACAAATCAACCGCCTCGCGGATGCTTGCCGTGCGCAGAACGTCCAGGCATAGCAATCCCCGCGATCGGCGAGCCGGATCGATTGTCCGATCGACGTGGCGGTTCAAAAGTCCGGCGACCATCCCGTGAGCATTGATACCTAGCCAGGTACCACCCGCGACGAGATCTTTACCGCCGATAACCTGCGGATTCTCGTTCAGCACGGCCGGCGCAATAGCAGGACGCGACACATACTCGTCGCGGTTGGCGGCAATCACCACCGGGTAGCGCTCGAAAGTCTTAAAGTAAATCGCCAGCGTGCACACAATTCCAGCTTGCAGACGCCGGGCCGCGGAAACAAGCGGGTGGGGAAATCTCGGCCCGATTCCTGATACATTCGAAGCCGCCCGTACCGTTCCAATATACGGACGATTCGGCGCTATGGGCTTTTTGTGCTATTCAGGCCGGACCGCGCGGATTCCGAACTCGGGCGGTTCAAGGTTAGTCTTGGAGTACTGATGTTTGCGTCAATCGAAAATGTCGTCGAACGGTTTGCCCAGCACGGCTATATCGCCAGCCGCCGGATTGCCACGGTGGTTTATCTGGCCAGCCGGCTGGAAAAACCGATTCTCGTTGAAGGCCCCGCTGGGGTAGGCAAGACCGACCTTGCCAAGATGATTGCGCTCGCGCTCGATCGCGAACTTATCCGGCTGCAGTGCTACGAAGGCCTTGATGAGGGCAAGGCGCTCTACGAATGGGAGTACGCCAAGCAGCTCCTCTACACGCAGATACTGAAGGACAAGATCGGCGAGGTAATCGCGGGCAGCCACGGGCTCGCGGAGGCGGTGGATCGGATCGCGCGCGAGGATGAGGTGTTTTTCTCCGAGCGCTTTATTCTGCCGCGTCCGCTGCTGCGTGCGATCCGTAGCGAGCGGCCGACGGTGCTGCTGATCGACGAGATCGACAAGGCCGACGCCGAGTTCGAGGCGTTCCTGCTCGAATTGCTGTCGGACTATCAGGTCAGCGTGCCTGAGATCGGCACCTTGCGCGCAAAGGTGATCCCGATCGTCGTGCTGACATCGAACAACGCCCGGGAGATGTCCGACGCACTCAAGCGCCGCTGTCTGCATCTTTATATCGATTTCCCCGATCGTGCCCACGAGTTGGCGATAATCAAAATCAAGGCGCCCGAAGCCAGCGCCGAACTGGCCGCGCAGGTGGTCGACGTCGTGCAGTCCCTGCGCAAGCTCGACCTGAGAAAGACGCCGGGTATCAGCGAGACGCTCGACTGGATCAAGGCGCTGACGCTGCTCAACGTCGAAAGCCTCGACCATGAGCTGGTCAAAGATACGATCGACACGATCGTGAAATACGAGTCCGATATCCGCAAGGCGCAGGAAGAGCTCAAGAGCTATCTGCGCGAACTCAAGCTCCGACGCCCGGCAGCGGCGGGTGGCGACGACGGCTCGACGCCGCTTTCCTGAGTACGAGCAGTGCAGGATCGAATCGCCGAATTCGCCGGCCTTCTGCGGCAGAATGGCGTCCGCGTTTCGATCGCCGAGACGCTCGACGCGCTCGCGGCGGTGCGCGTCACAAGCCTTGCCGAGGGCGACAGTTTCCGCAGCGCTATCCGCTCGACGATGGTCAAACGGGCAAGCGACATTCCGGCCTTCGAGCGCCTGTTCGATATACATTTCCATGGGCTGGGCAACCTGATTCGGCAGGCTGAACGCGCCGCGCGCGAAGCGCTTTCGATGTCCGACAGCGAGTTCAACCGGTTTCTCCAGCGGGTCGAGGAGTTCCTGAAGGAGCACGGCTCCGAAGAGATGTCGGAACTCACCCAAGCGCTGCTGATGAACAGGGCAGGGCAACTCGACCGGATGATTCGCGACGCCGCGCGGCGGGCGGAGCTCGATCGGATCGAGCGTTCGGATGAGGAAAACCGCTTCGTGCGCGCGCTGGCGCGGGAGCTTGGCCTCGAGCGGATGGACGCGGAACTCGGTGATCTGCAAGGGCAAATCGATCAGCTCGAAGATGAGATGCTGCGCGAACAGCTCGACGAGTATATCGAGGCGCGCCGCCGTGCGCTCGAAGATCTGATCCGCCGTCACGTCCGTATCGAGCGGGCGCGCCGAGACGGCACCCTGCGCGAATCCGAAGAGGCCGGCACCCTGGCCGACCGCAGTTTCTTCTATCTCGGCGAGGACGAGCTCGCGCGGATGAGCGACGCTGTCACAATGATGGCGCGCCGGCTGAAGAGTGCGATCGCGATGCGCCGCAAGCGCTCGCGGCGCGGCCGTTTCGATATCAAGCGGACGCTGCGGATCAATATGAAGAATGGTGGTACGCCGTTTATCCTGCGCTTCGAGCGCCGCCGCCGCGACAAGCCGCAGATCGTCGTCCTGTGCGACGTTTCCGATTCGGTGCGTAACGCCTCGCGCTTCATGCTGCAGTTCGTCTATGCACTCCAGGATCTTTATTCGCGCGTGCGCAGTTTTATCTTCGTCGCCGAAATAGGCGAGGTCACGCGCCAGTTCCGCGAGGGCGATCCCAAGACGGCGCTCGACGCCGCGCTGGGTGGTGATATCATCAACGTCTATGCGCACTCGAATTTCGGCAACGCCTTCCGATCGTTCGTCGATGAACATCTGGCTGCCGTCAACCGGCGCACGACCGTTATCGTGCTGGGCGACGCCCGCAACAACTACAACCTTCCCCATGAACGGGCGCTGCGCGAAATCCGTCGCCGCGCCCAGCGCCTGATCTGGCTCAACCCGGAAAGCCGCGGTACGTGGGGATTTGGTGACAGCGAAATGGAACGCTATAGCGTCCATTGCAACGTGGTCGAGGAATGCCGCAATCTCAACCAATTATACCGGGTGATAGATCGGCTCGCGCCGCGCTGACGCAATGGTTCGCGGGGCTGCGGCGGACCCTCAGGTTGACCGCGGTCAGGCTTTGGTCCAAAATTACGAAGCGCAGTCGAAGCAAAGCGGGGCCTCTTTTATCCGGCCGTCCGCATGAAGAGGCCGGCGCGGAACGGTCCATGAGCGCCCACAGAGAAGACTTCATCCTGATGCTGGTTGGTGGTTTGACGCTCGATCCGACCACCAAGATGCCTATCGTCGTCCTGAAAGATCCGGACAACAAGCTGAACCTGCCGATATGGATCGGCCCGCTTGAAGCCGCCTCGATGGCGACCGAGCTCGAGGGTATCAAGCCGCAGCGGCCGATGACCCACGACCTGGTCCGCACGATGCTCGGCGAGCTTGGTGCGACGATCGATGCTATCGAGGTCACCGAATTGCGCGAGAACACTTATTATGCGCAAGTTCTGCTGCGCACGCGCGAGGGCAAGGAATTGACGATCGACTCGCGTCCCAGCGACGCAATTTCGCTGGCACTGCGGACCAAATCGCCAATCTACGTCGCCAAGAAGGTGCTCGAGGTATCCAGCGAGCTGCACGAATCGGCGGCGGGGGAGAGCGCCGGCGGCAATGACCAGAATCTCGCCAGCGTAGCGCGCGACAAATGGTCGGAAATCCTCGAGCGCATGTCCCCGGACGACTTCAAGTACAAAATGTGAGCAGGAGCGCTGGCTGACCTTCGCCGATCCATGGCGATCGCGCCCGAGCGCTCATTCTGATGGCATCCACTCATCGCAAGATTCGCCATAAGGACCTTAAACGGCCCGACGAGTTCTTTTCGTTCGTCGATCGGTCGCGCGAGTTCCTGAAATATCACCTGCCGACCGCGCTGGCCGCTATCGCCGGCGTGGCGATCGTCATCGGACTGGTGATCGGAATTCGCGCGTATCGGGAGCATCGCGCCAATGTGGCCGCCAGCGAATTCTACGAGGCGTTCAGCGTCCTCGATACCAAGGATTATACTTACGCTGCACAGCTTTTTCAGAAGTTGATTGCCGATTCTCCCGATACACAGATTGGCCATCTTGCGCAGTTTTACCTCGCGACCTGCTACCTAGAGCAGAATCAGCTCGATCAGGCGCGCGCCGCCTTCGCCACCTTTTTGACCGGTCCGAGCGACCCGCTCTTCGCGAGCCTCGCAACGATGAATCTTGGCGTCATTTACGAGCGGTTGGGTAGGTTTGCCGAGGCTCAATCCGCCTATGCTCAGGCCGCGACGACTCCCGGCCCGGAGCAGCTCCGCGCGCAACTCGGCGTGGCCCGGATGCTCGCCCGCCAAGGCCATCCGAAAGCAGCAATCGACGCCTACCGCGCCTTTCTGGATAACAATCCGTACGCCGCCGAACGGCAGCAGGCGATGGAAGCGTTGGCCCAGCTCGGAGCGCCGGCTAATCCGTCGACGCCGTCGCCAGCCGGCGTTCCCGCCTCGATAGAGCCGCTCGCGCAGCCCTGAGCGGCATCCGGCCTCCCGCTACGGGCGAGACGTCAGTTCTGTGCCGCCGCGGCGTTCTTCAATTCGGAATTGATCACGAAGTCGAAGACCTTCTGCTCCGGCAGGCCGACCACCGGGATACCGTCGACGAAGAACGTCGGCGTCGACATGACGTGGGCGGCGACACCGTCGAGCTGGTCCTGGCTGACCTGCTGCTCGGCCGACTTACCCAGCATGCACGCGTTCAGGATGCCCGTATCGAGCTTATTCGCGCTCGCGTACGCCTCGATTCGCGGCCGCAGGTTGGTCGGATCGATCTGCGCCTGGCTGGTGTAGATGACCTGCGCAAAATCCCAGAAATCCGCCGGGTTCTGACGCCGGATACATTCCGCCGCGATCGCCGCCTGCATCGCCCACGCATGCATCTGGAGTGGGAAGTTCTTAAAGTAAAGCTTTACTTTTCCCTTATACTTGTCGTTGACCATCGTTTCGATCTCGCCGAACGCGCGGGCGCAATACGGGCACTCGAAATCCGCGAACTCGATAACCGTCACGGGGGCGTCGGAGGGACCCAGCATGGCGCGATCGGTCAGATGGAACGTCGACATCGGCACGCGTCCCCACGGGTCGGTGTGCAGGTCGAGAAACTGGCCGATAACCACCTTATCCTCGGTCGCGTTGGTGAACATTTCGACCCTGATCGGCGGACCCTGTTCGGGCGCGACGGTGACCGTCCGCATCCAGAGATGCGGAAAGGGCGAGGGGACCGGCGTGCCCAGCGTAATCTGATTGGTATCGGCGATATGAAAACGCTTCTGCAGGAAACCCTTTAGCTGGGCGTCCTGCTCGGGCGAGATCTTGAGCGTATCGGCGGCATAAACCGGCGCACGGCTGCCGATAAGGAACGCGCCGAGGATCGCCGTCATCAGAACTGTCGCGCCGAGTGGGAAGAGCTTCAATCGCATAGTCGTCATCCTGGGGAGGGTTATGGGTCAGATCGAGATCGTGCGGCGGCGGTCTAATTGCCCGCCGGATTGCTGATATTTGCCGTAGTGCAACTTCGCATAAGAAATAGTGCGGGCAACTACAACAACCAAACCGCAACCCCTCCAAACCCTTACCGCTCTAGACGAAAAACGCGACCCAAACCCAGGGACGGAGCGCAACTCCTCCGTTACGGTAAACTTTCAGGCTCCGGCGCGGCCGGTATGTCGATAATCTCCCAATCGTCGGCAACTAAGTCGCCGTACTTCGGCCGCCAGTCGGTCGGTCCGCCGCTGCCAAGCTTTTTCATCACCATGCGGTCGGTCACGACTATCATAACGCCTGTCGGCCTCTGGATAATCTGCCTGGCGCCCGGTGTCGCCATCCGCAAAGCCAAGATGATATTCGGCATGTCCACCACCTCCGGGACAATTACCTAGCACGTCTGCCGTAAATCCTCAAAACTGTCGGTCCGGCTCCGTCTCAACGGACGTGACGGCATTCCCGGCCGGTTTTTCTTTCAGACCGGGTTGGGACCTTTCAACCGGCGGGTACTCGCGAAAGGTCCGGAATTGCAGGACGGATTGCGCCTCATGGTCCCGCTCATGGCGACGGCGATTGCGTTCCCTCGCCCGGATTTTTCGGCCGAATTGCCCGACCACCCCCCTAGACCTCCGTCGCGTCTTTCGACGCTTGGATTTTGTTCACTAGAGAATTTCCCGCCCAGCTTGGAGTGAAGATAATCGTTTTCACTCCGAATTTGCCGAAGTATGAAGCTGTATCTGGTTTTTCGAAAGCGGTCAAAACTACGGGAAGGACTGGCCGGCCGGGGTAGTCTTCCGCATCCATCGATGACGGCCATTGCCTCGCGTAATCGAGCACCTGGCCGTAAGCGCCAGCCGTTCCTACAACCTTGGCCTCGACTATCCAAATCTCCGAACCTGTAAAAATTCGCTCGTCGCACCAATCTGACCAGTTCGCGAAATTGCGCCTTTGCGCCGGCGAGAGAACGACGCCGTTGTAAACCAGTGGGACCGTGCCGACGCGGATTTGTGTCTTCCATTGCCACGACGGGTCAAGCGTGGCCGACCATTCGGAGAGTAGCGCGGCTTCGAGTTGTTTGGTTACCCGGAGAGGCATACTTGACTTGCATCCTGCCGATAAATAGTATCCGCGTCAACGTGCCGCTTCGGGATGCCTTTAAGTCGGGCGCATCACGGAGCGGCACTCCGTTTTTTTGCCCACCCGATAATCGGCTCCCGGAGCGGCTGAATCCAAAGGCCGGGAAAAGGGGTAAGTCCGATGGCTCTAACAACTCGCAAGGTGAAGCCGGCAACCGCCTGGTTGTCACAATATAAATCGCGTGTCGGCTCGTCGGGCGCTGCATGGTCGGCCGGCGTCCAGAATCCGCGCGTCGATTTCCGGAAGGCCGGCGCGGCCGCTCAAGCGGACTGGTTCGCAGGCGTCCAGGCGGCCTATTCGGCCGGCACCTACGCCAAAGGCCTGGAGGCCGTCACGGACGCGGAATTGAACACCGCGTATACGACTTACGGCCCGGCGAACTACCAGACGCAGACCGTAGCGAAGGCCGCCAAGTATGGCGCTTACGCGTCGGAATTCGCTCCCGTTCTCGAAAACATCATCACGTCGCTCGATACCTCGAACCCGCGTGGCGATTACAACTCGAACAAGCAGCGCGCGGCCGCCTTCCTCGACGCGATGCACGCGACGAAGGGCAAGTACAAGCAGTAGAGCTTGAGCGATGGCGATTCTAGACGGGCCGATGGAATTTCTGGACTT
>Ga0302326_10007371_pt1 | contig 24491 bp, 18 predicted proteins | sample Palsa_T0_3_FD_202264 | JGI IMG/M metagenome (GOLD analysis project Ga0302326, IMG submission 202264) | Peat permafrost microbial communities from Stordalen Mire near Abisko, Sweden - Palsa_T0_3 | ecosystem: Environmental > Terrestrial > Soil > Palsa > Peat permafrost | place: Sweden: Abisko... | reverse complement strand
AAAGACGTAATCGACCGTGGTCACCAGGAAATTCTTCTCGAACTTGTTCTCAATCCAGCCCATGCAATACCTTCCTCGATGGCAGCGAACCTACTATCTTCGCCGATCGCAGTACCAACAGGCTGTGATTTGCGTCACAGCCACCCGCAAACCCGAGTCTAGGCCGCATCGGCAGCAGGTTCAAGTGGGAGTTCCAGGACCGCAGTTCGAAGTCCGCTGTTAAGCGAGACACGAGAACGGGACTAACGCGGCGTAAGCGAATTTTGCGGATGCGCTTCGTCTTGGCGGTGCAAGTTCGTGTCTCGCAGAAGACTACTCCTTTCACGCTTCTCCTTCTAGACGGCAATTTTCCGCAAGCAATGCTCTCTGGTGAATTCACATAGAGGTGACATTACTTCCACATCTTCATGACAAGTGCCGCTTCTGGCGCCGTTACCGTGAACTACACAGTCCAGCCAACCAGGATTCTGGACGAGAGAGGAATAGTTATGAAGAACATGGAAGATGTGCTGACGCGGCCGGTAAATCGCCGGTCATTCATAAAAAACGGAGCCATTGCAGCGGGGGCTGCAACGGTTGGCGCCGGGCTGTTGAGCCACGGCCTGGCCGCTTTTGCTCAAGACACTAATGCTGGGGGCAGTCTCACCCAAGGAGACATCGCAATTCTCCGGTTCCTGGCTGCCGCCGAACTGATCGAGACGGACCTTTGGACACAGTATGCCGAGCTGGGTGGTATCGGCAATAATCCACCCATCGAGGTAGACCCGAACCAGCCGTTGAACAACTACCAGATAGCCTTGTCGAATCTCGATGGTGATGGCCCGCAATATATCTCCAGCAACACGCTGGATGAAGCCAGCCATGCAGCCTTCTTGAATGCTTACCTGGAATCGAAGGGCGCCGATCCAGTCAACCTCGACAAATTCCGCACGTTGCAGGGCAGCAAGGCCGGACCTGCAGCCAACATTGGACGCCTCACCAATCTAATGCAGTTGAATGTGGACACCAGTTGGTACGTGCGCTATCGCAGCACTACGAATCCCGACTTTGGCGCAACCTTCCCCCAGGCGCTCACGCTCAATGGCGTGACCGCCATTCCCCGGACCGACACCGATTTCAACGGCCCTCCGTTCTCCAACGCGACCAACATTCCGGGCAACGTTCACATTCAGGCGATCGCCAATGTCGCCGCCTTTCATTTCGGCATGATCGAGCAAGGCGGCTCCAGTCTCTATGCGGCGCTAAGCCAGAAGGTCAGCAGCCTGGAAGTGCTGAAGATCACGCTGGGTATTGGCGGGGACGAGGTTGCTCACTTCCTGGAATGGGTTGATTTTGCGGGCAACGGAGTGCAAGCTCCGGTGGCGCCGTTTACGGATCCTATATCTGGCCTGAAGTTTCCTAACTTCTTCAGCCCGCTCAATAAGCTGATTCAGCCCAGCCTGATCTTTCCCGTGCCTTGCGAATTTATCAGTCCGAACTTGCCTCTCTGTGCCGTGATTCGACCGAGCGATGACAAATTCGCCGGCGCTATGGCGGCAGTGAAGGGCTTGACGGCTGACGGGCTGTTCATTGGCCAGTCGAGCGAGTTCTTTAGTTTTGTCGGTCAACTGGCAAGTGAAGCCGATGCAGCCACCCGCCAATTGTGAAACCGGCGGCACTACCATACGGTGGCGACGATTCTTGACCCAGGGCATCGCCACCACTCGACGGAGGACAGGGTAACTAGAGTGAGAATTATTTTATTCATGTCATGACTCTAAGATCCTGTCCTTTACTTAGCTTCGATTTGCTCTATAGGAGGTCGTATGTTTGAAGGTTTGTTTCAACCTATGCATTTACTGGTGATTCTTTTTATTGCCCTGCTGGTATTTGGGCCGAAGAAATTGCCCGAGCTTGGCAGGGGCCTGGGCGATGGTATTCGGAGTTTCAAAGACTCGATACGACAAAAAGATGACAGCGCGCCACCAACCGAGCAGGAAAAAGAAACGGTAAGTGGGTGATGCCTCGCGCGATGGGAAGACAGCGACTTACATCGAGGCTTACGCAATGCCAGACGTACTATTCATTTTAATGCTCGCGCTGGTAATTCTTGGACCTAAGAAACTGCCGCAGATCGCTGCGCAGCTTGGCAGATTCCTGGCGCAATTCCAGCACATGAAGCGCGATCTGCTGGATCAAGTTAACGGGGAACTGCTTCGTATGGAAGAGAAACAGACCATCGAGAAAGCGAGTGATAGCAATAGTGAAGTTGCGAAGACGCTGGCGAGCGCGAGGTCCGAAACCCCGGCTGCCTGATGTCCACTGCCGAAACGGGGCGCCATTACGCGTCCCTGTCGCTTCTCTGCGCGCTTATTCATTGCGCAACGCCTGCATCGGGTCGACGGATGCGGCGCGGTGCGCAGGTATATACCCTGCTGCCAGGCTGATGCCGACAACTCCCATCAGCGCCAGCAGGAGGCTCACGCTATCGAAGGGTTCAAGCGCATACAACATGGATCCCATGAGGTGACCTGTAAGCAAGGCGGCTGGGATTCCAATTCCAATTCCGATGGCCGCAATCTGAAGAGATTCGCGCAGCACCATGCACGAGACTTGCTGCCGTTGCGCCCCCAGCGCCATGCGAACACCTATTTCCGTACTTCTGCGGCTGATGCGATATGACAGCGTCCCGTATAGGCCGATGCCAACCAGCAGAGCAGCAAGCAAGCCAAAGAACATGGCCAGCCTGGAAAACAGGCGCGGCTGCGAATAGGAATCCTCGAAGACCGCAGCCTGGGTCATCGGCTTTTCCAGCGGAACATTCGCATCCATTTCGTGAATGGACTGTTCGACCATCGGCAAGAGCGCGAGCGGATCGCCGCTGGTGCGGAGTTCCACCTGCACGGTTGCGAACGCACCACCATTTTGCGTGTATGGGTAATACGCCATGGCTCGCGGCTTCTCGTCGACGCTTCGATACTTGCTGTTCCTGGCCACGCCAACGATGGTGTAGGGGTGGTCTTTCGGATCTCCCAGCTGATGGCCGATAGGGTTGGTATTCGGCAACAGCTTCTTTACGAAGGTCTCATTGACCACGGCTACGCGAGGAGATGTCTGGGTATCGCTATCGAGGATGTCGCGGCCTTCGAGTAACGGGATACCGAGCACATGCAGATAGTCCGGGCCCACAGTGTTCGTCCGCAGTGGCACCTGCTCAGACGGATACTTGACGCCGTCCACGGTCGGCTCGTCGTTGTTACTCCAACCGCCTCCCAGGCGGTTATCCATCAAGGTCGCGGACTCGACGCCGGGAAGAGTGCGCATGCGATCGAGGAGCTCTCGATAAAAAATGAGTCTCGCCTTGCTGTCCGCCGTTCTTTGCGGCGTGATCCCAAAGACCAGCAGCCCCTGCGTGCGCATACCCAGATTCGTATGCTCATACTTGAGCAGTGTCCGCAGCAACAACCCAGCGGCGGTCAGCAGCGTGAAACAAAGCGCGACCTGCACTACCAGTACAGCGCTGCCTCGGCGCTTTCTCCGATAGCTGGTGGAGGGCGTTGCGCGCAAAGCCGCGGTGACCGGAGCGTTGGTTGCCGTTCGCAGTGGAGCCAGGCCGAAGACCAAAGCGGCGACGACGGAAACGATGCAGGCGAAGAGCAATATGGTACGATCCGGCTTCAAGTTCACTTCCAGTTGCGACCAGGCAGCAAGCGCTCGCGCGCCACCCAACGCAAACAGCCAGCCAAGCAGCGTTCCGGAGAGCACCAGCAATCCGCTTTCGGTCAGCAATTGCCGCAGCAAGGCGCTGCGTCGAGCTCCCAGTGCCAAACGCAAGCTGAAATCACGCTGGCGTGACGCGTTGCGCGCGACGATCAGCATAGCCACGTTGGTGCACGCAATGATCAGGACCAGCGTAACCAGGGCCATCAGAATCGTGATGGGTTGGCGATAGTTGTCGCCCAAACCCTGAATACCTTTTGCCAGCACCAGCGCAAGCGCCACTTTCGGGTGACTCGGGTCGGGTGTGCCGAGGCTCGCATAAGCCGCGACCTGGAATGCAGGAGTTGCTTCCGCCACAGCTTGCTGCGCGGTGACGCCCGGCGCGAGCCGTGCGATCAGCATCAGGCACCACCAGTTGGGTGAGCCGTAAAGCGTAAGCTCGCCAGACTCACCCCATGGACTGAGCGCTGGGCTGCGTTGCAAGGGTATCCAAAGGTCGGTCAATTGACCCGGCTCAACTCCGGGGAAATCTTCGCCCGCGATTCCAATGATGGTAAACGGAAGCCCCTTGATGTAAATGGTCTGGCCCAGCACGGACGGGCTGCGCGCGAAGCGGCGAGTCCAGTACGCATAGTTCAGGATGGCAACCGCTGCGTGTTGTTTCTCCTCGTCAAGCGTAAAGCCCCGTCCCCGCGCCATGGGCACGCCCAGTCCGGAGAAGAAATTTCCGCTTACCATGTCTCCGAAGGCCTCTTCCGGTGAGTCATTGCCGATTCTGACTGCAACCTTGCTGTCGCTGCTCAGCGGCACGAACGCCATCACGTCCGAGAAGGCGCGGCGGTCCTGCCGCAGGGCCTCAAAGACCGGACGCGAGAACGAGGTGTCGCCATTGCCCGTGTTCCAGGCGCCATAGGGTTGTTGGGTCGGCACATTCAGATAAGCCAATTGCTGCGGATTCGGGACCGGCAGCGAGCGCAGCAGGACTGCATTCATCACGGTGAAAATCGCCGTCGTCGCGCCGATTCCCAGCGCGAGCGTCAATATCGTGGTAGCTGCAAAGACCGGGAACTTTCTCACTTGACGCAAGGCATATCGGACGTCCGACCAGACATTTTCTAGCGCCAGCGCAACATCCATCGCGGCAACTCGCTCCTTCGTCGCCACTGGATTACCGAAGCGCAGCAGCGCGTCCCGCCGGGCTTGCTCGGGCGACATGCCGGCGGCGAGGTTGTCCTCCATCCGCATGTCAATGTGAGAGCGCAGTTCATCTTCGATGTCCTGCTCCACTCGGGAGCGCGAGAACAAATTCGTCATGCGGAGATACAGGGACATGAAGATTACTCACGCGTAACGTAATATGGCGCGCACGCCTTTCACCAGCTGTTCAAAGTCCTCCTCGGCTTCCTGCAACTGCTTCCGCCCGCTGGCCGTGAGCTTGTAGTACTTCGCCTTCCGGCCGGTTTCGGTCAGCGCCCAATCGGAAGCGATCCAGCCATTCTGCTCCATGCGATGCAGTGCCGGGTACAGCGAACCTTCCTCCGCGCGCAGCAGATCATCGGACGCGCGCTGGATATGGAGGACAATTCCGTATCCGTGCAGCGAACCGGTTTGCGACAGCGTCTTGAGAACCAGCAGGTCCAAGGTTCCCTGTAGATCGTTCTTCGCCATGTCAACGGACCCCTAGACAACTCAGTACAGCAAAAGGGTACCCATAGATGCTTAGGTGTGTCAATACGTTGACGCAAAAGTAAACGGGGCGCATGGCGCGCCCCGTCTGGTTAACCCGCTCTCTCGCGAAATCAGGTCTACGCTTATTCGTTAGATCCAAATGCTTTCAGGTCTTCCGGTCCGTCCGTCAGCGCCACCTTCTCCTTGCCCTGAACCATTACCCGGACACTTTCCACCACGTCGGGATTGGCCAACGTCGTGATATCTCCGGTGTTCATGTTGTTGGAGAGGGCTGCGAGAACCCGCCGCATGAGCTTGCCGGACCGTGTTTTTGGCATGTCCGGAACAATGAGGATGCGGCGCGGGCGGGCAATCTTGCCAATCATCGTCTCAATGACGTGATTGACCTTGGCCAGGATCTCCGGATGCTGGGTCGATAGTATGTCTGGCTGCAGGACGATATAGACCTCGGGCACGCGGCCTTTGATCTCGTCTACCACCGGAACCACCGCCGCTTCTGCCACTTCAGGAATCGTCAGGCACGCAGACTCGATTTCCTTGGTGCCCAGGCGGTGCCCGGCAACGTTGATGACGTCATCCACGCGTCCCAGAATCCGGAAATAGCCGTCAGCGGCCAGCACAGCTCCATCCGCTGCAAAATACGGCCAATCCTGCCACTTCTTGCTGTTGGGATCCGCGCAGTATTTGGCATAGTACTGGGAGACGAAGCGGTCGCGATCACCCCAAATGGTCTGCATGATCCCAGGCCAGGGGTTCCGAATGCAGATGTTTCCGGCCTTGCCCGAACCGGCCGACACTTCTTCTCCCATTTCGTCCTTGATCATGGGGTAGATGCCCGGCATACCTGGGCCTGCGCTTCCCGGCTTCATGGGATCGAGCGCCGGCTTGGTGGTGCATAGGAAGCCGCCGTTTTCGGTTTGCCACCATGTGTCCACAATGACGGCTTCGCCTTTACCCACCGTCTCGTAATACCAGCGCCAAACCTCCGGCTCGATGGGTTCTCCCACCGTGGTCATGTGCTTGAAATGGTAGTTGTACTTGGTGGGTTCGTCGTGGCCCGACTTGCGCAACATGCGAATGGCCGTGGGCGAAGTATGGAAGATATTGACATCCAAGCGCTCGGCGATTCTCCATACCCTACCGGCGTCGGGATAGGTCGGAACACCTTCGTAGATGACGCTGGTAGCAGCCAACGCCAGGGGTCCATAGACGATAAACGAGTGACCGGTAATCCAGCCGATGTCGGCCATGCACCAGTACACGTCTTCGGGGTGAATGTCCTGAATGTATTTGGAGCAGCCCGTCACATAGGCGAGATAGCCGCCAGTGCGGTGTTGACAGCCTTTCGGCTTTCCCGTGCTGCCGCTGGTGTACATCAGGAACAGTGGCGCTTCGGCATCCATGGGAACCGGAGCTACGATTTCACCCGAGAAGTTGGGGAGGATCTCGTCAACCCAGAAATCACGTCCTTCCACAAACGGGGAAGCGGTCGCACTCTTTCCTAGGTGACGCCTCCAGACCAGGACCTTGTCAACCGTCGTGCCTTCTTTCTTGGCCATGTCCAGCGCTATATCGGCGCCGGCTTTGTGGTCCAGCATCTTGCCGTTGCGATAATAGCCATCCATGGTGATCAGAACCGAGCTGCCTGAATCGGCGGCGCGCATGCCGCAAGCCTCACCGCTGAAGCCTCCGAACACAACCGAGTGGACCACTCCCAGGCGGGCGCATGCCAGCATGGTGATCGGCAACTCGGGAACCATCGGCATATGAATGGTGACGCGATCGCCGGCTTTCAGCTTGCAGAAATCGCGCAGCAGCGCGGCAAATTCATTCACCCTCACATAGAGTTCGCGGTAGGTGACGGATACGGGGGCTTCGGATTCCGGCTCGGGAACAAAGATGAGCGCCGCTTTGTTCTTGTACTTGTCGAGGTGACGGTCCACGCAGTTGTACGAGGCGTTGATCTTGCCGCCCACAAACCACTTCCAGAACGGCGGATCACTGGTGTCGAGCGTAGTGTCCCAGTACTTGTCCCAGGTCAACAGATCGGCGTACTCCCGGAAGCACTCCGGGAAATTTTTCTCGCTGAAGCGTTCGTTGATATCGGGATCGGTTAGATTTGCCTGGCCGATGAATTTCGCGGAGGGATAATAGTATTCTTCCTCCCGCCAATGAACGGCGATCTGAGCTTCGCTGGTTTGAGCCACCGGATTCTGCTGCTGAAGAGTTCGAGCCATATCAAGTCACTCCTTGAATTTCTGATTTGATCGTAGTTTGAGCTAATACTGTACCCCGTCGGCCTAGCGGCGGCGAAGGATACCACCGCTGGGCCCGGAACTTTCTGAAGCCATTTCTGACATGCTCCGGCCCGCCATGAACAGCGGGCCGGAAACTTTTCAACTTCTTATTTCACTTGACTTCAGCCTTAGCAGGAGCGGGCCGCTGTCCGGCTGCGGCTTGCGCATCCAGCGCCGTCCTCATCTGATGCCACGCATGCCGCGCTTCCTCTACCGAGCCTTCGTCTTCGATAGTGGTGATGTCGCCGGGGTTCTTCTCCTGGGTTACGGCCTTAAGCACGCGCCGCATGATCTTGCCGCTACGCGTCTTGGGCAACATGTCGACGAAGTTCAATTCGCCGATGACAGCCACAGGCCCCAGCTCGTGACGTACCTGGTCGAGCAGCGTTCGCTTCAGTTCCTCGGATGGAGTGAAGCCTTGTTTCAACACCACAAAGGCTGAGATCACTTCGCCCCGCAATTCATCGGGCCGGCCAATTACGCCTGACTCGGCAACTGCGGGATGGCCGAGCAGAGCGGTCTCAACTTCGATGGTGCCAATGCGATGTCCGGCAATCTTGATGATCTCGTCAGCGCGGCCGGCAAACCACACGTAACCATCCTGGTCGATCTGCGCCGAATCACCTGTGTAGTAAACGCCCGGGATAATCTGCCAGTAATCGCGGCCGTAGCGTTCTTTTTCACCCCACAACGCGGGAGTCAATCCCGGGAACGGCCGCTTGATCACCATGATGCCTTTTTCATTTACGCCGCAGGGTGTGCCGTCCATCTGCACCACTTCGGCTTCAATGCCGGGCATGGGGACGGTCGAGCTGCCCGGCTTGATCGGCAGCATTCCCAACCCATACGGATTTCCGAAGACAGGGCCACTGGTCTCGGTCTGCCACATGTGATCGATTACCGGAATCCTGTTCTTGAAAATTTTCTTCTGCAGCCACTCCCAGGCCGGAGCATTCAGCACTTCTCCAGCGCAAAACACGCGCTCGAGATGGCTGTAGTCGATCTTGCCAAACGGGCCATCACCGTACTTCATCAACAGCCGCACCGCGGTCGGTGAGGTAAAGATGCCGGTGACCCGATACTCCTCGATCAGTGCCTTCCAGTTGCTTTCCGGAGCAGGGTAATCCAGCGCGCCCTCAAAGGCGATGGTTGTCGCCCCTGCAATCAGAGGCGCGTAAATGATGTAGCTGTGACCAACGATCCAGCCGATGTCGGAGGTTGACCACCAGACATCCGATTCCTTCAGGCCGAAGAGCCACTTGCCCATGGCGTCAATGTGTACCTGATAGCCGCCGTGCGTGTGGACCGCAAGTTTGGGTGTCGCGGTTGTGCCGGAGGTCGCGAGAATGAAAGCCGGCTCGTTGGCTTCCATGCTGACATAGTCACCGCTGTGACCGGGAGCGTACGCGAGGAACTCGTCCCATGAGATATCGCGTCCGGCGTGCATGGGCGTTTCACCGGGCATCCGCTTCAGAACGATCACGTGCTCAACCATGTCGCCCGCGTTATCCAGTGCGTCGTCGACGATCTCCTTCAGACGCGTCTCCTTGCCCTTGCGGTAGGTAACGTCGGCGGTAAACACCAATTTCGAGCCGCTCGCCTGAATGCGATCGCCCAGCGCTTTCGAGCCGAAACCCGCGAACACAACCGAGTGAATCGCGCCAATGCGGACGGTTGCCAGCATCAGAATGATGGCCTCGGGAGTGGTCGGCATGTAGACCGTCAGGCGGTCGCCTTTGTTGATGCCCATGCCGCGCAGCGCCGCCGCCACGCGCTCCACCTCGTGCAACAGGTGCGCGTAGGTGTAAACCCGGCGCTCGCCACGCTCGTTCAGATAGATCAACGCGGTGTGTCCGCCCCGGCCGCGCTTTACGTGATAATCCAGCGCATTGTAGGCCAGGTTCGTCTGTCCTCCGACGAACCACTTGAAGGTTGGCCGCGTCCATTCCAGCACGCGGTCCCACTTACGGAACCAGGGCAACTGCTCCGCCGCCCGGCCCCAGAAAGCTTCGGGATCCTGCTTGCCTTCGTCGATCCACCTTTGAATCACCGGGGTGATCAGGTCGTGCGATATGGCGTGCAGGTGGTGCTCGTCGATCGCTCCCGTCGGTACCGCTTCAGCCGTCTTTGTTGCGCTATCCATGATGAGGACACTCCTTGCTATCTATAAACACCGAGACAATCCAACCTAAACAACTGCGCCGGACGTTTTGAGTCCGGCGCGGGGAAAAGTATCACACGTGCTTCGGACGCTTTGCCAGGAACTCGGAGATCAGCGCCACCAAGGCCAGCACCGCGGCCGTGTAGAACGCCGCCTGATAATTGTGATACTTGTCGTAGAGCTTGCCGCCGATGCGGCCACCGAGGAGGCCGGCCACGCCCCACGCGGTAAACAGCATCCCGTAGTTAATCCCGGCGTTTTTCGTGCCCCAGAAGTCGGCAGCGGCAGCGCCGTTTACGGACAACTGCGTGCCATAGCACCAGTAAACGATGAACAGCATCACGAACAGCGCTGCGACATTGCCGCCCACGCTGTACAGAATGGGCATGGCCACCATGGAGATGCCGATCATCAAGCGCAAGACGTTGATGCGACCCAAGTGGTCCGACATCCATCCCGAGAGGATGCGGCCCATGGCGTTTCCTGTCGCGCCCACGATCAGACCAACGGAAGCCAGGGTGGTGCTGGGTATACCGACGCTTTTGGCGAAAGGCACCAACTGGCTGATGACCATCAGACCGGCCGCGCAGCCAAACGCATACGCAATCCACATAAAGTAGAAGGTCGGCGTGGCCAGCGTTTCACCCGGGGAGAAGTCATAAGTGGTTGCCGCAGCTTTCGAGCTCGGAGCGGGCGTCCAACCCTCGGGCTTGTATCCAGCGGGAGGGTTCTTTAGTAGAAACGCGCCGATCACGGTCATGAAGAGGAAGATCACGCCCAGGACCTGGAAGGTGGTGCGCCAGCCAAAGTGAGGGATCAGGTAGCTGGCGGACAGGGGACCGAAGATGGCTGAACCGGCGCCATAACCGCCCACCGCCAGTCCCACGGCAAGACCGCGCTTGTCCGGGAACCACTTCGACATGACAGGGATCGGGGTCGCGTAGCCGAAGCCGTTGCCCAACCCGCCGATCACGCCAAAGCAGATGAACAGGTAGGTGAGACTGGTCGTGTACGCGCATAGAAAAAAGCCCAGGCTCACCAGAACTGCGCCGGTGAGCGATATCCAGAAGGGCCCAAGCTTGTCTTGCAGCCGCCCGGCAACGATAAAGGTGAGAGCGAACACCACCACCGCGATGGTGAAGATCGTCGAGGTATCGGCGCGCTTCCAATGAAACTCCTTCTCCAGCGGAGCCACGAACACGCTCCACGCGTAAAGGGTGCCCAAGGCGAGGTTCATCATCATCCCGCCCACCACACGCCACCACCGGTTCAAGCCGGTGCTGCCGACCTCAATCGATCCGGCCGATTGCGTTGCTGCTATCGCCATTTCCTATCTCCTTTAGCCAGCGCCGAAAGATCAGCGCTGCGCTTTGACGTGAACATCAAGGAATTCAGGGCCTGGAATGGTTCCGCTGTCCGCGTAAGAGGCTCTGCAGAAGTTGCCCGTGGCCCGGCTGTCTATCAGCGAGTTGACCTCCCACAGTTTCGAGCTACCAAATCCTTTAGCCTGGTCTGGGCGGGACCGAGCCGGGTACAGAACCGTTGGCGGGAAGCGATATGGGGTAGAGGAGAGTGGTCAAGTCTTCTCCCTGCCAGGTGCGCGTTCGCCAGCCAGGACTTGAATTCTGACTGCCCGGTTCTAGAACGAGCGTTCGTTAGCCAGGCCCGACAGGGTGAAGGTTAAGACCTCGCTTCCCGCCTTTATTGAGCCGTTGTGGACGAGATTGTCCTTCGCGCCCTGGGCGGAGGTCTGTGACCCGAGATACGGGCGCGTGTGACCTGTGTCACCATGCGCCTGGTTATCACCCGCTCCTGCCCGTCCCGCTCATATCGAATCCCGCCCGCTCCCAATCAAAAAGCAGGCATCCCAGAAGTAAATGTTGCCAGCCCTGACAATAACTGGGAATCCTACTTATAGGGGATGTGAAAGATGCCCAAAGTGATAGCATGGAAGGTAATGTCGGAGGGCACGTGGGATCACCTTACGGCTTTGAGCTGGTTGAAAATTGCGTAATTTGTAAGCTGCGGACCGACAGTTTCTTCTGCTCTCTTCCCAAGACAGCTCTGGAAGCGTTCGACCGGATCAAGTACACGGCAGCCTATCCCGCGGGCGCGGTGCTGTTTGTGGAAGGTCAGTCGCCGCGCGGAATCTACATGCTGTGCAAAGGGCGAGTGAAGCTCTCCACCACTTCGGCCGAAGGCAAGACCCTCATCCTGAAAATTGCGCAACCCGGCGAAGTGTTGGGAATGCACGCCACCGTCTCCGGCACGCCCTACGAGATCACGGCGGAGACCGGCCAGCCCTGCCAGTTGAATTTCGTCAAGCGTGAAGACTTCCTGAACTTCCTGCAAAAACACGGCGACGCGTGCCTGAAGGCGGCGCAACACCTGAGCAAAGATTGTCAGAGCGCCTATCAGCAAATCCGCAGCCTGGGGCTTTCGCATTCCGCTCCCGAGCGCCTGGCCCGACTGCTGCTGGAGTGGACGGCAACCAGCCGCGACCAGACGGAACCCAAGGTGAAGCTGGCGCTAACCCATGAAGAGATCGCGCAGATCATCGGCACTTCACGCGAGACCGTGACGCGCGTCCTTGCGGACTTCCGCAAACGCCAGGTCGCCGTCCTCAAAGGTTCTACGCTCACCATTCGCAACAAATCGGTTTTGGAGAAACTGGTCGGCGCGTAAGAAAATCTTTGACGGGGACGGCCTTCAGGCCGTACGCAAATACCTGACATTGGACCCGGCTTTAAGCCGCTGAGGGACTTCCGGCGAGCCTTCCTAAAAGAATTATCGCGATTGGAGAACCTCGTCTGCTCGGGATTTCTGCTGACGATAACTTTCCACCACCTCCTGTGCCTGACGAACGAAGTCCGGCAAGCGGAGTATTGCGCCGGAGGAGAGTCTATTGCCGACTTCGAACGACCAGCCTTCGAGGGTGATGCAGATCGCTTCCGGCGCATCGCCGTAAAGCTGCTGCGCGGCCGACAGCAGGGAGGATGGAGTCATCTGGTGGGTGAATCCGCCGGGACCATTTCCAGGCCAGACGGGGGTTTGGCGAATCGTCCCTGGCTCGTCTGCCGACGAAGCGTCGAGAAACAGCACCAAGGCGCAGCGGGAAACGTCCTCTGCCATTTCGGGTGTGAGTAGCTGAGTAGCGATTACTTCCACCGAGGGATCGTCGCGGTAATGTTGTTCCAGTTCGTGGGCGGCGTGACATCCCACGGCATCGTCACCGCGTAACAGATTTCCATAACCAATAATTAGGGTCCCGGTCACGGTGGAGTCTCCAGAGGGTCGACGAGGAATCGCGCTACTTCCATCCATATTCTGTTCCGGAAAATCTAGATGTGCGATGCCTCACGTGGCAGCGTGACGGCCTTGCCGGTAGTTGTGGGTAGCTACGACGGCTTCTTCTTCCCGGGCAGGCCCGCCGGGTTCTCATGGGTGCGTTCGCGGAAGCGGGCTTTCATGCCGGTCGCGAGCGAGATGGCGTTCTCGCCGTACTTTTCGCGCAGGCGGTCGGCGGCGGAGAGCGCCTGGTTCCACTTTTCGTGCGCGCGGTGACCGACAAGGCCGATCTGCTCGCTCTCCTCTTCAAAGTGCGATGCGTGAACGCCCAGCAGGCGAATCGCATCGCCCTTCCAGTTGGCGCGAAAGAGCTGACGAATCGCGGCCAGTACTTCGGAGTCGACCGAGGTCGGCTGGTCAAAGGTATGAGCGCGGGTGATGGTGTGGAAGGCGATATCGCGCAGTTTCAATTGCAGAGTGCGGGCGTGCAGCTTCTGCTCGCGCAGACGGCGGCAGACCATCTCCGACAGGCGCGCCAAAGTTGATTCCAACTGTTGCGCATCGCTGGTGTCATGCGAGAAGGTGTGCTCGTGGCTGATGGAGCGCGGGCCTTCGTCCGCGCCAATGTCAGCATCGAACCACGCGCCGGCATCGAGGCCGCGCGCTTTGCCGGAGAGCGCCAGTCCCAGGGCGCCGAAATTGTGTTCCAGCCAGCGCTCATCACGCGAAGCCAGATCGCCCACTTTCAGGATGCCTTGATCGTGCAGGCGCTTCTCCATCACCTTGCCGATGCCGGGAATCTTGCGCACATCGAGCGGCGCGAGAAAATCGACTTCACCGCCGGGCACGATCCAGAGCACGCCGTTGGGCTTCGCCTGGTTGGAGCAGACCTTCGCCACCAGCCGCGAGGCGCCAATCCCGATGGAGCAATTGAGCTGCGTCGCGTTCTTCATCGCGATGTGAAGCGCGTGGGCGGCGCGCATCGGCGGACCGTGCAAGCGCTCGGTGCCGGTCATGTCCACGTAAGCTTCGTCGATGGAGACCATCTCCAGCTTGGGCGAGAAACGGTTCAGGACTTCGTAAACCTTGGCGGAGTAGTCGCGATAGCGATCGGGATGTCCGTCGACGAAGATGGCCTGCGGACAGAGCTTGGCCGCGGTGCGCAACGGCATCGCGGAATGCACACCGAACTTGCGCGCGGCGTAAGACGCAGCCGATACCACGCCGCGCTCGTTGGGACGCCCGCCGACCACGACCGGCTTGCCCTTCAGGGACGGGTCGAACAGCTCTTCGACCGAGACGAAGAAGGCGTCCATATCGACGTGAAAAATGGTGGGCTGCGCCGAAGCCATGCTGAGCGAAATTGTAGAGCAAAACCATCTCTTGCAGCCCACCCTGCCGCCAACCGAGGCGACAAGGGGGAGCACCCGCGCCTGCCACTCAGAGCGGTCCTTCGACTCGGACTAAAGCTCTCGCTCAGGATGACACATGATATTTAGGTCCCGGCAGGATGGCAGATGACAGTCAAGATCGCCTGCGATAACAGTCAGATCGATGATCTGCAAGCAATGAGAGAACAAGATTTACGGCAGGTTCCCGCCGGCGGAGGCGCTGCCGTAGGGATTCATCTCGGTGGGTTCGTTGGCCTCGGACCAGGCGTTCTTCTGTTCGTTGCGGCCAGTGTACTTCTCATACACCACTACGTGCAGGACCGGCTGGCGCTCCTCAATGGGATCGACCATGCCCTGCGCCTGCAACGGCAGCAGGTAGCTGCGGATCCATTCGTACTGCTCGTAGCTCAGATTGCGGCGAGACATATCGAAGGTGACGCCGGTCAGATGGGTGGAAGCGGTGTCGCCGAACTCCGGCGCGGCGAAGCGGTTCCAGCGGCGCAGGCGGTGCTGCTGCTCCACCGTGCGAACCATCGAGGTGATCAGCAGGGAGGAGTGGAACTCGTTGTAATAGGCTTCGCTGAAGTCCTGGAGGAATTCACGCGTCCAAGGACGGCAATAGTGCCGGTTTTCAGCCAGATCGGAGGCGAATTTCAGGGCATCGGTTTCGGAGACGGGCACCAGTTCCTGGGCAAGCTCGTAACGTGTGAGCTCATACTCGTCGGCGATGCGCGGCAATTGCAGCCGATCAAGCTCTTCGTTCTCGCGCACCAGCATGTCGTGGGAGCCGGGGAACATGGGAGTCCACCTGCCCAATCCCACCTGGTAGTGACCATGATGTGTGGGAAGGAAGGCTGCCGTCCGCAGCACGGCATGACCGCGGTGCACCTTGGTGTGGCTCACGGCACGGGTGACAGCCAAAGCCGGAAGGCTCACGGCCAGCGTGATCGCGAACAGAACAAGGGCATAGCCCAGCCGGCGCTGAGGAACATTCGACACGAATTGCAACTGGATTCGGCCCGGCGACCAGATGCTTAAGAATGGCGGCAAAAGCATATCTGTAGTAATGGTGCAGCTAAAAAGGTTGATAACCAATTACAACACAGAAGTGAGGATTGGCCAAGACTTTCCGGAGGCCGGGATGACCCAAAAGGGTCATGCCTGTGCAAAATTGGGAAGCCCGAACGCCGCCCCGCCAAACCTAGTTGCGCCTCAGTTTGTCCCGCGGAAGATCATCTCCGTAATGGTGAAATCGTCAGTCAGTGCTGTGCCGCCACGAAATGTGGTTACCGCCTGTTCAATGGCGACGAGCCCCAGGTGGCAGCAGGTCTCCAGTCGCTCCGATCCGAAAAATTCGCCGCTCGCGTCTTCGGCCTCGGTAACGCCATCGGTGACCAGCAGCAAGCGGTCGTCGGTGCCCAACCTGTGACGGGTTGCTTGAAACTCCGCCCCAGGAACCAGCCCGACGGGTAGATTGCCCTCCTCCAGCTTGGTGATGTGGCCCCCGGAGACCAGCAACGGAGGCACGTGTCCGCAGTTCATCAGCTCCAATTCGCCATTGTCCGTTAGGCGTGCCACCACCAGCGTGGCATACTTCTGCCCGCCGACTTTCTCGCAGAGAAAGCGATTGACGGCGGCCATCATCTCCGGAAGCGGCGAGTCGCGGGCCAATTGCGAATACAACATCCCCTGCAGGATGGAAGCGACCACCGCAGCCGATACTCCCTTGCCCGAAACATCGGCGACGATCAGCGACAATCCTTTCTCTGTGTACACCAGATCGAAGAAATCACCGCCGATGTCTTTACAGGCGTAGCTGACCGCATTCACTTTGGCGAAGGGCACGTCGGGAACAGTCACGGTCATCAGGCGCTGCTGGATTTCGGCGGCGATGGCCAGTTCCTGGCGATAGCGCTTGGCCGCGTCCTCGGACTGCACCAGAGAGGCGTTCTCCACCAGGGTGGCGGCGCCGTTGGCAATGGTGCGCAGAATGTCGTGGCTCACCGAGGAGAGCTTGCCCGAGAGGAACTGGGCGTCCAGATACAAGACGCCCTGCACATGCGGACCTCCCTTGGTGTCATCTTTGGCCTTGTCCTTGATGACGGTTTTGCGCAGCGGAATACAGATGACGCTGTGGAGATTGTGCGCAACCACGCTCTCCCGGCCGGCCAGCTTACCGGTGTCGTCGGTGTCGGTGACCAGAAATTCCGAGGCGCTGTTGGCGGCGTCACGCAAGACCGAGCGCGAGATGGTGCTGTCATCGGTGATGCTTTCGCCGGTCTTGTCACGGCCCGCGGCCAGGAGAAGTTCGCCATCGCTCTGGCGGAGGAAGACAAATCCCCGCTCGGCGTGGGTGAGACGCAGTGCCGCCTCCAGCAAGGTTTGCAAGACGTCGTCGAGGACGCCGCTGGTGTTCAGCTTGCGTGCTGCTTCCAGGAAGACACTGAGCATCTCCAGGTCGGAGCCGGCTCCGCTGGCCGGCTTCCAGGTGGAGAACTGGCTCAAGAACTGCTGCGCTGCGCTGGAGGGAGAGTGATCGGGGCTAAACAGGACATAAGCCGCGCCCTGCACTCCGAACTCGATACGATCGTTGCGCTCCAGTCTGCGCCGATTGACCCGCTCTCCGTTGACAAACGTGCCGTGGCGGCTGCCCTGGTCGACGATGAAGGTTCCGTCGGGCTCGCGGATGAAATGAGCGTGCTCACGCGAGACCCGGGGATCGATCATCACCATATCGCGGTCGGTGCGGCGGCCGATGGTGAAGGGAAAATGGTCAAGCACGATGGTGCGCCGATCCGTACCCTCCACCACCACCAGGACCGGGGGGTCGCCGGTGGAGGGGGAATCGGACTTACGCAACCACATGCCGGTAGCGCCCATGAAGCTTGTCTCCTTAGCCTTGCCTGCGCTGCAAGTCGTGCCACAGATGGTGTCGTTAAAACTATAGTCCAACTGCACTGGCTCATCCACTGCTGTTCTGCGCCGCATGAGGCAGTCGCCCTCGTCGGCCTCAGTTTTCGCCCATGGATGCCGAGTTTCGTCGTACACTGTTTGGCGGCTTTGTTCCGTGGTCCAACAGAACCCGTACAAGGAGAGACCAGTGAAACTGCGAATCAGCGCGATCCCCGCGATCGTTGTCGCTTTTCTGCTGCTGGCGCCGTGGGCGGCAGCACAAATGCCCCCGCAAATGACGCCGTTTACCGCCGACATGCAATTCACCTCAACCCACGGTAAGGGTGGTGCAACGCGTGAGGCGAGCGGCAAGATTTACATGGCCCACGAACACATGCGCATGGACATGACGGGCATGGAGGGCGGCCCTGGCGGCGGGATGATCATGCTCACCAACTTTGCCACCAAGACGAGCGACACCCTGATGCCGGACCAGCACATGTACATGGAGTTCAAGACTGACCAGATGCAGGGACGGCGCGCGGGCATGGGGCCCAGCATCAAGCCGCTCGCCGATCCCCATAATCCTTGCGCCAATATGGAGGGATCGATCTGCAAGAATCTCGGCACCGATCAGGTGAACGGCCGCAGTTGCGATCATTGGCAGATCACCGATAAGAGCGGCAAGGTCAGCAACATCTGGATCGACCAGAAGATCCATTTTCCCATGAAGACGGTTTCTGAGGACTCGTCCTGGGAGTTGAGCAACATCAAGGAAGGCGAGCCTGCCGCCAGCCTCTTCGAGATTCCTTCCGGCTATCAAAAGATGGACATGGGAGGCATGATGCAGGGCATGCGCCCACCGCAGCAGTAAAGGTTGTGATTCGCAAAACGGTACCCTGAGGGCCTGTGATTTCCGCAGTTCGGACCCTTGCGGCGGTCGGCGACGCCCCCCGCAGTGCGTCATCTTGCCATGCCTACGCAGCAAGCGTTCGCCGATCTTGGGTTCTTACATTCGGCGAGCTTTCTGCACCCTGGTGTGCACTCAGAATATGACAACCGCTAACGCATCTCTCCATGAGAACTCCTGGAAGCTAAAATGGCGCCTCCAGTTTCACAGGTTTTGCGGTGCAATCAGAGATGTCTCCGTTGATCCTTCCAAAAGAATTGTCTACACAAAGACAGCCATCGTCCTGGGGTTTGCAGCTGGTTTCCTGCTCTCGTCCCGATTGTGGATCAGCTCTCGCTTCTATCCGCTTATTCCGATATTGCACGGCCTGCCGCGTATTTCGTTTCCGCTGGATTACATTTGCCTTGCTGGGTTGTTCTTACTGCTTGCCCTGGTCGAGGTAGCTTCAAAGCCTCGAATTTATATCTTCAGTTTCGCAGGTCTGCTGTTGTTTCTCGCTTTGCTCGATCAAAACCGCTGGCAGCCTTGGGTTTACCTATATCTTTTCATGTTGCTGGCGTTGGCGTGCTTTTCTTGGAGACCTGATGACATTCGAGACCGGGAGAATGCTCTTAATATTTGCCGGCTGATAGTTGGAACCACCTATATCTATAGTGGGCTACAGAAGTTGAATCCCCGTTTTGCCCTTGGGGCGCCGCTGCTGCTAGGAGCGACGCCTCACCGTTTGCAAATATTCCATGCGTTTGGTTGGTTTGTAGCTTGTATCGAGGCAAGTATTGGGATCGGGCTGCTTACCCGTAAATACCGGAACGTGGCGGTTGTTGGCGGCATCCTTATGCATTTGTTTATCCTGTATAGCTGCGCCATCGTATACCAGTGGAATTCTGTTGTTTGGCCCTGGAATATCGCCATGATCGCTTTCCTCTTATTGTTATTCTGGAAAACAGACTTCACATTTAGAGAGGTGGTATGGCGAAATCCGATTCGCTTCCAGAAAATCGTCCTTGTGCTCTTTGGAGTGCTGCCGTTTCTTAGTTTCTTCGGCTGGTGGGATTCCTACCTGTCCGCATCGCTCTATTCTGGAAATGTGCCTATGGCGAATGTCTTATTAAGCACTACGGTCAAGAGTGAGCTTCCTAAGCGCGTCCAGAAATATGTGACAACGCAGCCTGGCGCTAAGAACGTCCTCAGAATTCAGGATTGGTCGATCGGTGAGCTTAATGTCCCACCATATCCGGCGGCAAGAGTTTATCGGGCAGTTGGTGCGGAAATATGCAGGTACTCGCATAATTCCCCGGATGTTCTGCTGCTTATAGAAGAGAAAGATACGTTACTGGGAAGGGGCCTTCTTTCTCCGGACACGTGCTTTGGTAGTCTGGTTGTCGATAAGTGGTGACGCCGTGTCGCTACCTATGGCGCTCATTCTCGGCATCGACCGTTTCATGTCGAAAGCACGCGCTCTCAACCAACATTTCCTGTTGCCCGTGAATCGCCACCGCGAAGTCGCGGATCACAGGCTCGCGCACCCCTTGCGCGAATTGGTTCAGCCCCAGCCATTCCCAGCGATTTGACGAAAATGTTACAAAATGATGACAAACTCGACGAGCAAGACGTCTCTACTCCTCAAGATCGGTGTCAGTTTCGGCGAAGAGAAGAGTGGACATGCTACAAGAGTTTTCGCGAACCGCCGATGATTTCGGTCACAGGAGAAGGAGAACATCCATGAAAGCATTTCCCGGCAAGAGTCGGCTCCCGGTTTCAGAGCGCAGGCTCGCACAGCGTAGTCTCAGCACCGGTCGCCGGCTGGCATTTCTCGCGGCCGTCGCCGTCATCGCCTCTTCAACTTTTGCCTTGGCCCAGGCGGGCAATCTCGATTCGACATTTGGGACGGGCGGAGTCTTTACCACCAACTATACGCAATACGATGCAACGATAGTCACCTCCGTGGCCATTCAGAGCGACGGCAAGATCGTATTCGGGGGATCGAACCCGGGCGGCGGCGCAGTGGCGCGACTCAACACCAATGGAACGCTCGACTCAAGCTTTGGCTCGGGCGGCATTGTGAACAACACTTTTGGCGCTGACGGTCCGGTCATGGCCGTGGCTATACAGCCTGACGGCAAGATTCTGGCGTATGCGGCTGGGTTCTTCGGAGGATCGGTTGCCCGTCTCAACACCGACGGCAGTATAGACACAGCTTTTGGCAGCGGCGGTTTTGCTGTCTCGAAGTCGCTCAATTCCGGGCCGGGGATACTCAGTGTTATGGCCTTGCAAGCTGATGGCAAGATTCTGGTGACGGGCGCCGGCCTGCTGGGGCGCTACACCAGCACGGGCCAACTGGATCCTACGTTCGGTAACGCCGGCAGCGGCATCGCCGCATTGACCTCAACGGTCGCAACCGCAATCGCGGTGCAATCGGATGGCAAGGTCCTGGTAACCACCGGTGTTGCTCCGCCAACCGAACTCTTCGGGTCACCATATCTGCCAACCCAACAAGCGGGCGCGATCGCGCGCTACAACACCAACGGCAGCCTGGATACGAATTTCGGGATCTCCGGACAATCCGCTTGCGTGGCGTCGGCGGCCACCATCGCGATTCAAAGCAATGGCAAAATTGTTGTAGCAGGAACCATCCCCAGCGCGCTCCTCACCGTGCTCGGAATCGATGGCATTACTTTTGCCGCCAACCAGACAGGCTTCGGAGTGGTCCGCTACAACGCGAATGGAAGCGTTGACACGAGCTTCAATCCTGGGATCGGCATTGGTGGTGGAGGGGGCGCCATCGCCGGCTTTGGAAACTCATTTCCCGCCGGCGCGGCCTTCGCGGTGGCGATTCAATCCAACGGCGAGATTGTGGTGGCAGGACAGGCGGGCGGTGGCGTCCAACAGTTTAGTTCGTCGTCGTTTGCGCTGGCCCGTTTCACGACCACCGGGCAACTGGACACCAACTTCGGGACGAACGGGAAGGTGATCACGACCTTGAGTCAGGATCCCCTCTCTTTCATCAGCGCGCTTGTTCTACAGGGCGACGGTAAGATCGTTGCAGCTGGGAACACAGGAAACCCTGTACAAGGAGGCTCTTACTTGAATAACTTCGCGGTCGCGCGCTATCTGGCGCAATAGAATTGAGCAATTCTGGCGCGGGTGCGCCCAAATGTGGATCGCGGGCCAACAGAAAGCTGGTCCGCAAAGGGGCTTCGAAGGCCCGGCTATCAGCGTTCGCCGACTACGCGGCCGCCCCTCGCGCAGCCGCGTCCCTTTGCCGGAAGAGCTTCGGCGCCAGCAGCATCAGCACCGCAACGACAATGGCATAGGAGGCAACCGCCGGCAGCGCGTCGCGGTTGTGAATATATTGTCCTGACAACAGCAGGGCCAGGCCCACATGGCGGTTGGCGTTGCTGACCGCCAGCGTGCGTGCCCCGATTCGGTCATTACTCATCAGCAGACGCATCGCCGCGATCGACGACGCCAACAGCAACACCGCCGCCAGCACAACCCAGGGCGTTACTCTTCTTAGCTCCGGTCCCATTTTCCAAAGCAGAACCACAAACACTAGAGTAAGTGTGCAATTGCCGAGGATGTTCATGGCAGGCTGCGCCTTTTTCGAGAATACGGGCGTGAAGTGTGCCAGCGCCATGCCCACCAGCAGCGGCACAAACTCCTTTTCCACGACCTGAACGACCAGCGCCATCGGCGGAATCCAGATGTCGCGCGCATACAGCTTGGCAGCTCCCGCTACCAGAAGAGGAATCATGATCGGTGTCATGACCGCGCCCCACACCTGATAGCTCGCCGCCAGATGCATATCGAATCCGCGCCGGGCAAGGTTGCGAGTGAGCAGCGGAGCACCGGGCGCAGCTGCCACCATGAACAGTCCGGCGGTCTCCGATAGATTGAGCGGCAGGATTCGCGCCAGCAGCAGAGCAACCGCCGGCGGCACGATGAAGGTCGCCAGCAACAATCGCAGCCAGGCGCTCCCCGTCAGGCGTCGCCAGTTGGCCACCAGCTCCCGCCATCGCAGACTCATGCCGACGGACACCATCAGCACGAATACGGAGGCGGGCAAAAGCAGCTTCATTGCGGTGTTGCCCAACCTTTGGAGTTGATCCTAACAACCTTCGTCGGCGCGGCAAACCGCGACGCGGTTATCACCTGGCGGATTCATCCTTCGCAAAGGCGCCTGCTTTACCGGCATCCAGAAACTGCTGCGCATCGAGGTGGCCGAAAAGCTGGATCAGCTTCGCCACCAAGCCGGTCCATCCGGTCTGATGGCTGGCCCCTAGACCCGCGCCGTTATCGCCGTGGAAGTATTCATAGAACAGGATGTAATCCTTCCATTGGGGATCAGTCTGGAACTTCTCCGTGCCCCCATACACCGGCCGCCGGCCGGATTTATCGCGCAGAAAGATCCGTTCCAGACGATTGGCTATTTCGTGGGCTACCTCGAACAAGTTCATCAATTTGCCCGAGCCGGTGGGACACTCGATTTTGAAGTTGTCACCATAATAGAGATAGAACGAGAGCAGGGCGCGGATCAGCAACGCGTTTACCGGCATCCAGATGGGCCCTCGCCAGTTGGAGTTACCACCGAACATGCCGGTGTCAGACTCAGCCGGGAGATAGTTCACCCGAAATTCCTGACCCTCCACATTGACCACATAAGGGTGGTCGGCATGGAAGCGTGAGAGCGCTCGGATACCGTAGGGACTGAGGAATTCGTTCTCGTCGAGCATGCGAGTGAGAATCCGGCGTAACCGCTTCTCATTTACCAGGGCGGCGATGCCGCGTTCGGCATACCCGTAATGTCCCTCCCCGGTCGCATGAATGCTGTTGCGCAGTTCGGGCATGCGTTCCAGGCGCTCTCGCAGGGTCTTCAGGGTCCGCGGCGCCCGTTCGCGCTGCCACGGCTCGATCACAGTGGTAGCGCATAAGGGCAGCAGGCCCACCATGGAGCGGACTTTGAGCCGCCGGGCGCTACCGTCGGGTAGCCGCAGCACGTCGTAGTAAAAACCATCCTCCTCGTCCCACATACCTTCAGGCCCCATCTGGTTCATGGCGTGGGCAATCCACAAGAAGTGGTCTGCAAACTTCATGGCCATGTCCTGATAAAAGGGATCGTGGGCCGCCAATTCGATGGCGATCTCCAACATGTTCTGAGAGAACATGCAAACCCACGCAGTGCCATCCGCCTGTTCCAGGCTTCCACCAGTTGGCAGCGCCGCGCTGCGGTCAAAGACGCCGATATTGTCGAGTCCGAGAAATCCGCCCTCAAAGAGGTTATTGCCAAAGCGGTCTTTGCGGTTGATCCACCAACTGAAGTTCAGCATCAACTTGGCAAACGAGCGCTTGAGGAACTCGATGTCGCCTTGCCCTTTAAGGGCTTGTTCCGTCCGATACAGGAAGATCGTTGCCCATGCATGTACGGGGGGATTGACGTCGCTGAAGTTCCACTCGTAGGCCGGGATCTGCCCGGTCGGGTGGATGAAAAACTCCTGCAGCATCAAATCGAGTTGTTCCTTGGCGAAATCCGGATCGACCGCGGAAAGCGCGATGGTGTGGAACGCCAAGTCCCACGCGGCGTACCAGGGGTATTCCCACTTGTCAGGCATCGAGATGACGTGCTGGTTCACCATGTGGAACCATTCGCGGTTACGCATGAAACGTCCGCCGGGCTTCAGGGGATCCTGACCATGTTCGGTGAGCCATAGGTCGACATCGAAGAAGAAATACTGCTTGCTCCAGAGCATCCCTGCCAGCGCCTGGCGCATGACCAAGGCTTCGTCTTCGGTAACACGTGCCGGGGTTATGGACTTGTAGAACTCGTCCGCCTCCCGCTGACGGGCCTGCATGATCTCAGCAAAGCCCTTAAAGGGATCGCCCTTGGCCGCAGGCGCCACATCGCTCAGACGCAGACGGATGGTGGCGGTTTTTCCCGCACCCACATTCAACTGATAGTGTGCCGCCGATTTCGTTCCTGTTTTCTCCGGGTTGACTGCTTTGTGGTCTCCTTGAACCACGTAGTTGTTGATCCCGTCTTTCACGTACGGAGTGGTGTTGGGCGTGCCGAAGATCCGCTGGTTGTTGGTCTCATTCTCCGTAAACAGCAGCGGGACATCTCCCTCGCAGTACAGATAGCGATCCCCCAGATCGGCCTGCGAGGCCGC
>Ga0302326_10007370_pt1 | contig 24494 bp, 19 predicted proteins | sample Palsa_T0_3_FD_202264 | JGI IMG/M metagenome (GOLD analysis project Ga0302326, IMG submission 202264) | Peat permafrost microbial communities from Stordalen Mire near Abisko, Sweden - Palsa_T0_3 | ecosystem: Environmental > Terrestrial > Soil > Palsa > Peat permafrost | place: Sweden: Abisko... | reverse complement strand
ATGGCTCAAACGTGTCTCGAGTACCGTGCTCATGTTCGTTGACCAGGCAAATCGCGTTGCCGTGGGAGACAAGAGCAGGTAGCGATACAGCCGACGTCATCAAGATGCTTTACAGCGATTCAGCTGCTCGTATATGCTGAAAGGCAGCTAATTAGCTGGCCATGCTTCGCTGGAAGCCTCACGAACGGCTGACCCGAGGGCATTGCTGGCCAAGAGCGCTGGGAACGGCCACACCCCCGGCCAGCCTCCCCCGCTAGCCGCTCTCGCCCGGGCCTTGGGCTGAGGGTGCACAGCAGGCCGCAGACATGCATAACGTACGAGGAGGTGGTTCTGTGACACACGACCGCCCGGCCCAGAGCGGGCCGGGCGCATCTGATCTGCCCACTGCGGCAGCACAATTGAAGATCTCGGCCGAGCCCATGAAGGGACTGTCGGCGACCGGCACCGTCCCCGAGGCCGAGGCGCGCTACATGATCGCCACGTTCGGCATCATGTGGACGTTCACGACGACCACGGTCGGCGTTGTCATGACCTTCCGCTACGATCACCTGATCGCGGTGGCCGAGCTGCTGCTCGGGCTCGCGACGATCGTCTTCATCGCCATCGGCGGGCGCAGGCGCGGGGGCCATGATCACCCGGTGGCGGCGCCGGTGCCTGAGGAAACGCGACCGGAGGCTATAGCAGCCGAATGATCTGGGTCTCTCCGGTCTTCGCGTCACGGAGGATGAGGTCGCGGCCCTCTTGAAGCTGGGAGTCGATGTACTCGTACAGCGTGATGGCCCGGTTCACGACATCGGTCTTCGAAAGGCCCGTGCTGGCTATAAGGTGCTGCAGTCCGTCGCTAGCCTTCGGCACCAAGGCGACGGTGATCCTGTCGGTAATTGTCTGCGAACCTGCGTTAGCGCTCATGGCGCGCCACTCCCTCCCCGTGCAAGCCGGGTTCCCACGGTTCGGAACCCTCTCGCCACAGTCGCCCATCCGCTGCCCTGTTGCGCAGCGATGCTCCCCAGTTGCGAGTCGGACGCAGCTGTGTTGTGTCAGTACGTCCGCTCGGTTGCGGGTCAGTGATGTAAGATTAGCATCCAGGATATGCTTCCACAAGACATAAATCGCATTTTAAGCATGGCCCTATGGTATATTCAGATGTTTGCTCTGATCGTTCCCGCTGCTCAGAGCTGGGATGGCTACGGTGATCTCGATCACGGGAGCTGCGCCTGCCTCCCTTTAGCTTGCAGTATTTAGCTGCGACCTGCGCATACGGCTGTCATTTACTGGTCCGGGAGCCAGCTGCCGTGGAAGCCGAGCGGGACGCGAGCTGGAGGTGCCGGTGCGGATCGTCCGGCTGCGGCCGGCCCGCAGGCCGCTGCCGGTTTTCGCTTGCGCAATATTACTGGAATATGCATGATGTACTTGGCAAAAAACAGATAATAGAGGGGGAACGATGACGAGAAGGCTTCGGCGGTTCGCGGGTGGCGTGCTGGTCTCCGCGCTGGTGGCGTTCGGCGCTGTGGCGGCAACTGCCGCAGTGGCAAGCGCCAGTACCGTGGGCACGTGCTCCGCGCAGGGGGATTATGCAACCTGTGTCGCGAGCGGCTCGGTGAATGAACCGATCACGATCGACGTGACGGTGACGTCAAGTCCCGACCAGCCGGTCTACGTGGCCTGGGACGACACGTGCTCGCAGGGACTCGGAGCGGGCAGCGCGTCGGGCAACTTCACGGCGAGCACGCCGGTTACAACCGAGATCTCCCATCCCTACTACCAGCCGGACAACTGCATCGTCTCGGCCGATGCTCAGCTGCAGAACGGCGGTAACAGCGTCACCGTCACGATCACGGCCTCCTCGACCCCGCCCCCGCCCAAGCCCGTGGTGCACCTGATCAAGGGGTACGACGGCAAGTGCGTCAACGACCTCGGCGACAGCTCGGCCAAGGGCGCTAAGGTCGCGCTCTGGTCCTGCGCCAAGGACGCGGCCGAGAACTGGTCATTCAACGGCAGCGGCCAACTCGTGCACGGCAGCGAGTGTGTCAACGATGCGGGCAACGCAGGCAACGGCGGCAAGCTGATCCTCTACACCTGCACCAAGGCGGAAAACGACAAATGGACGCATAGTTCCGGGGGCGAGTACGTGCTCAAGTCCCGCGGTGGCACGCTCTGCCTTACCGATCCTGGCCGGGCGACCAAGAACGGCACCCAGCTGACGGTGGCCACCTGCAAGAACACGGCTAACCAGCACTGGACACTGCCCTAGGGACGGAGCCGGCCAGGTGCGCCGCCTGTGGTCGCGTACCTGGCCCACAGGCGGCGCACCTGGGCCCGCAGGAATGGCTGGCCGAGCCGGGGGCGAGGTTGTACTGGCAGGTCCATACTGCGGACGGCAGATCTACCTCGACGTCGCCCAGGCCGATCTCGCCCGGGTCGGCATATCCGTTCACCGCACCGTCGTCGCGACCGATGATATTCGGCCGGCAGGCGTCGTCGGGCAGGAGCGATTGGCCCGGCCTATAGGACATGAACGGGCAGCCGATCGCGTTCACGGAATGGAGCGCCCGGAGGGCGGGGTGAGCATTTCTACAATTTTGCCCGAGCTTAGCCGTTTCGCCGTGGTCGTCAGGTTGGTCATGGGAACAGCGGACATGAGCAGGGCCTCCTGCTCGCCAACCGGGGCAAAAGCGACGACCTCGGGGATCTGCAGCCGACCTTGCCGCCACTGCAGTCGAGCGCATTCCGGTGCCAGGTGGTCGCCGATTTTAAGGAACCACCGCTGGTCACCGGAGGCGACTTCGAATACGGCGCTGTTGTCGCCGCCGCGCGTTTTTCTTAACGGCCGGGAACGGCACATTAAGCCGGGCGCGGGCCCAGCTTATATACGTCGCTTCAGACACGCCTTAATAGTAGGGTGGGGTGCCATGCGCGACGATGCTGCCGTTTACGATGCATCCGTGGTCACCCGGCTGCGCGCCGCTGGCTGTGTCTTCGCCGAGGACGAGGCGGCGGTGCTGCTAGCGGCGGCCCGGTCTCCGGCGGAGCTCGACGCCCTGGTGGAGCGACGGACCGCCGGGGAACCGCTTGAGCAGGTGGTGGGTTGGGCCGAGTTCGCGGGCCAGCGGATACTGGTCGATCCCGGGGTTTTCGTCCCGCGACGGCGCAGCGAGTTCCTGGTCCAGATCGCGATCGGGCTCGGGCGCTCGCGAATGGGCGGTGGCAGCGCAATCCCGGTGGTCGTCGATCTGTGCTGCGGCACCGGCGCGCTCGGGCTCGCGGTCGCAGTCGGGCTGACGGTCTCCGGGAACGCTGACGGCGGCCCCAAGGCGAGCGCGGCCGGGACCGTCTCGCCCAAGCCCGGCCAGGTCGAGCTGCACGCCGCCGACCTTGACCCGGCGGCGGTGGCGTGCGCGCGGCGGAACGTCGAGCCGGTCGGTGGGCACGTCTACATCGGCGATCTGTTCGCCCCGCTCCCGGATCGGCTGCGCGGCCGAGTGGACATCCTGATCTGCAATGCGCCGTACGTGCCGACCGGCGACGTCGCGTTCCTTCCGGCCGAGGCGCGCGACCACGAGCCGCTGGTCGCGCTCGACGGCGGTCTGGACGGGCTCGCGGTGCTGCGCCGGGCAGCGTCGGGCGCGCCCCCCTGGCTCGCGGCCGGCGGCGCGCTGCTGGTGGAGACGAGCGACCGGCAGGCGGCGGAGATGGCGGCCGCGATGGCAGCGGCCGGCCTCCGCCCCGTCATCCACACCGACGAAGACACCGCCGCGACCGTCGTAACGGGCCGAACAGCCAACAGCTGAGGCTGCTGTGACGTGAGGGTCGGTCACAGGTTGATTCAGGGCAGAGGCGGTCCACTTCCCATCACTTCGGTATAGACAAAACGTGTCAAACCGGGCACAGAGGGGTGCGCGGGTGGGTGGGGGCGAAGCACGGGATCGTTCGGGATACTGGTTTTGGTTCTGGTGTCTTGGCGGCGGCTGATCTTCGGGAGCACGCTTGATCGTGACGGTGAGCGCTGCGCAGCGGCGGGCGCGGCTGGTGGCTCGGCATCGGCTGGCGTCGGCGGCGGGGTCCGTCGCTGAGGCGGTTGAGTCGATGATCGCGCTGCATGCCACCGACCCGGTGACGGTGTACCTGTCGGCGTGGGCGCGGACCGGATGCGCTGCGGAGGACGTGGACCAGGCCATTTACCACGAGCGCATCCTGGTGCGGATGCTGGGCATGCGGCGGACGATGTTCCTGGTGCCGTCCGCTCTGGTGCCGGTCGTGCAGGCGGCGTGCACGGATGACGTCGCCACGCGGCCCCGTCGGCTGTTGGAGAAGGATCTGGGGGGCGGCGGGGTGGGTGACGGCGACCCGGCCGGGTGGCTGCGCGACCTCGGCGCGGGCGTGGTGGCGGTCCTGCACGCGCGAGGCGGCGGGGCGTCGGGGGCGCAGTTGTCCGAGGCCGAGCCGCGGCTGCGGACGCAGTTGTCCTACTCGCTGGACAAGAGCTACGGCGGAACCGCGAACATCACGTCGCGGGTGCTCACATTGCTTGGCGCCGAGGGGCATCTGGTCCGGGGACACCGGCGCGGCGGCTGGTCGTCCGGGCAGTTCACGTGGTTCCCCGCCTCGGCCTGGCTGCGGGCAGAACCGGAGGCGGGCGCCGGCGAGACCGCAATGGACGCGGGCGCCGCGCGGGTCGAGCTCGCGCGGCGGTGGCTCGGAACCTTCGGGCCGGCACCGGTCTCCGACCTGCAATGGTGGGGCGGGTGGACGGGCGGGCAGACGAAGGCGGCGCTGGCGGCGCTGCCGGTGGCCGCGGTGGACCTGGACGGGCGGCCGGGCGTGGCGCTGGCGGACGACCTCGAGTTCCCCGCCAAGCCCGCTCCGGTGGCGGCGCTGCTGCCCGCGCTCGACCCGACGCCGATGGGCTGGCGGGAACGGGACTGGTTCCTCGGCGCGCACCGGCCCGCGCTGTTCGACCGGACCGGCAACATCGGGCCGACGCTCTGGTGGGAAGGCCGCGTGGTGGGCGGCTGGGCGCAGCGCGCGTCGGGGGAGATCGCCTGCCGACTGCTTGAGGACATCGGGGCCGACGGGACGGCTGCGATCTCCGGCGAAGCGACCCGGTTGGAAACGTGGCTTGGAGCGAACCGGGTTACCCCCCGCTTCCGCACGCCGCTGGAGCGCGAGCTCACTGCGGGCTAGCGGAGGTGCCAGGTGGGGCCGGTGGGGGTGTCGGTTACCTGGACGTTCAGCCGGTCCAGGTCGGCGCGGATCTCGTCGGCGCGGGGCCAGTCCTTCTCCTTGCGGGCCTGGGTGCGGTCGGCGATGAGGCGCTCGATCGTCTCGATCTCGGCCTGGTCCAGGTCGGCGGCGGAGCGGCGGCGCTCCAGGGCGGCCGGGTCGAGGTCGGCCAGGCGCAGGCCAAGCAGGGCGTCGGCCGCGGCCACGATGACGCGCAGGCCGGCCGGGGTGATCTCGGGGTCGCGGAGTGACTCCTGGAGGGTGGCGAGCAGCCTGGGGGTGGCCAGGTCGAGGGAGATGGCTTCGTCCAGCTGGTCCAGGTAAGCCAGCGCGGTCTTGTCGTCACCGGCCCCGCCGATCGCGGCCAGCGCCGCGCGCGCCTGCTCGTAGGACTCGACCGGCGGCAGCGGGCGGAGCGGCTCGATGCGGGCGAGCAGGCGGCGCAGGCCCTTCTGGGCGCCGTCGACGGCCTCGGTGGTGAAGTCGAGCTGGCTCCGGTAGTGCCCGCCGAGCAGGAAGAGCCGGTAGGCCATCGGGTGGTAGCCGTCCTCCACGAGGTCGGCCAGCCGCGGCACCGGGCCCGCCGATTTGGCGATCTTGGCCTGGTTGAGCAGCAGGAACTCGTTGTGCAGCCAGTACTTGACCCACGGCTGGCCGTCGTCGAGGTACGCCTGCGACTGGGCGATCTCGTTGACGTGGTGCAGCTCACGGTGGTCGATGCCGCCGGTGTGCAGGTCGAAGTGCTGGCCGAGCAGCTCCATCGACATCACCGAGCATTCCAGGTGCCAGCCGGGCGCGCCCCAGCCCCACGGGGAGTCCCAGCGCATGACGCGGCGGACGCCGGGCTCCTCGGCCCGCCAGAGGGCGAAGTCGGTCTTGTTCCTGCGCCCCTCGACGTGCTCGACCCGGGCGGCCTCGCGCTGCCCGGCGATGTCCATCAGCGCGAGGGTGCCGTAGCCGGGCGACTTGGACGTGTCGAAGTACAGGCCGGACGGGATCTGGTAGGTGACGCCGCGCTCGCTCAGAACCGCGGCGAAGGCGATCATCTGCTCGACGTACTCGCTGGCGCGCGGGTACCGGTCGGCCGGCAGGATGTTCAGCGCGGCCAGGTCGGCGAAGAACGCCTGCGTGTAAAAGTCGGCGATGTCCGCCACCGTCCGCGCCTCGCGGGCGGCCGCCACCTCGAGCTTGTCCTCGCCGGTGTCGGAGTCGGCCACCGCGTGGCCCACGTCGGTGATGTTGATGACGTGCCGGACACCGATCTGCTTCCAGCGCAGGGCGCGGCGGAGCGTGTCGGCGAACACGTACGCGCGCATGTTGCCCAGGTGCGGGAAGTAGTACACGGTGGGACCACAGCTGTACAGGCCCACGACATCGGCCGACGGCGTGAAGTCCTCGATCCGCCGTCCGAGCGAGTTATAGACCTTTAGCTGGTGACCTGTCACGGTGCCCATGATATTGAACAGTCGTCCGGAACGTGCGCAAGCCCGCCCTCACTCGTCGTAGAGCGAAGCGATCTCCTTCGCGTAGCGCTCGGTGATCACCGGGCGGCGGCGCTTGAGCGACGGGGTGAGCTCGCCCGTCTGCGCGGTCCACTCCTCCCCCAGCACCACGTACCGGCGGACCTGCTCCGGGTGGGCCAGGTGCGAGTTCGCCTCCTCCACCCCGCGCCCGATCTCGGCCAGCACCTCGGCGTCGGCCGCGAGATCGGCCGGCGAGGAGAACTCGATGCCGTGCTCCCGCGCCCAGGCCGGGGCGACGTCGGGGTCGAGGACGAGCAGCGCCGACACGTACTTGCGGCGGTCGCCGATCGCGCACGCCTGCCCGATCAGCGGGTGCCGCTGCAGCTCGTACTCGACCAGGGCGGGCGAGATGTTCTTGCCGCCTGAGGTGATGAGCAGGTCCTTCTTCCGGTCGGTGATCTTCAGGAAGCCGTCGGCGTCGAGCTCGCCGATGTCGCCGGTGTGCATCCAGCCGTCGGCGTCGACCGCCTCCGCGGTCCGTTCCTGGTCGCGGTAGTAGCCGTTCATCACCAGCGGGCCGCGCACCAGCACCTCGCCGTCGTCGGCGATCCGCAGCTCCACCCCCGGGTAGGCCCGGCCGACCGCCCCGTTGCGGGACTCGCCGGGCACGGCGATGGTGGCGGCGTTGCACAGCTCGGACATCCCCCAGCCCTCCACGATCGGCAGCCCAAGCGCCTGGAAGAACTCGATGATGGCGGGATCGATGGGCGCGGCGCCGCTGGCCGCGAAGGCGCAGCGGTCGAGCCCGACCAGGGCCAGGATCGAGGACCTGGTCTCCTCCGGCAGCGCGCGGACGGCCGCGGGCGAGGCGTCGGGCACGGCCGGCCGCAGCCCCGCGTACAGCTTCTCCCAGATCCGCGGGACCGCGATCAGCGTGGTCGGGTGGACCTGGGCCGCGATCGTGAAGATCTGCTTGCTGTCCGGGCAGTACGCGAGCGTGACCGGGTGGATCAGCGACGACCAGTGATCGGTGTGGCGGCCGGTGACGTGCGCCATCGGCAGGAAGGAGACCAGCATGCCGATCCCGTCGGCGCCGAACCGCGCCTCAAGCGGGAGCAGCCGGAGCGAGGCGGCCTGGGTGTAGCGCACGTTCCGGTGCGTGAGCATGGCGGCCTTGGGGGTGCCGGTGGTGCCTGAGGTGTAGATCAGGGTGGCCAGGTCTTCGGGTGAGACCTTGCGCCACGTCTCCTCGAACAGGCCGGGCGCGACCTCCGCCTCCGCCCGGCCGAGGTCGAGCAGCCGCGACCAGCCGATCACGCCCGCGCCGGCCTTCAGGCCGGCCGCGGCGCCGCGCCCGTCCCCGATTCCCGGGTCGGCCTCGGGGTCGATGACCACGATCTGGCGCAGCTTCGGGAGCTGGCCCGCGATCGAGTCGAGCTTGTCCAGGTACTGCCGCTCCACGATCGCCACGGTCGCCTCGCAGTGCCCGGCGATGTAGGCGGCCTGCTCGGCCGAGACCGTGGGGTAGATGAAGACCGGGACGCCCCCGGCGTGCATCACCGCGAAGTCGGAGATCGTCGCCTCGGACCGGTTGCCCGACCAGACGACCGCGAAATCCCCTGACCGCAGCCCGATCGCGGTCAGGCCGAGGGCGGCGTCGCGCACCTGCTCGTACGCCTGCCGGTAGGTCAGGCTGCGCCACTGGCCGCCCTCCAGCCACTGATGCGCCACCGCGTCGGGATGCTCGGCAACCGTTTGCGCATACGCGCTGAGCAGCGTGGAGCCCTCGATCTCGGTCTCGATCGACGAGCGCTCGGCGGCCACGTCAGCAGGGATGTCGGTCCAATTGGCGTTAGTCATGCCGACCATTGTGACCCGCACGGCCCTGATCGGCTAGACCGTGCGGGTCACCGGAGGCCCTAGAAGGCGGGGAAGGCGAGGATACCGTCGGTGTTGCCGGCGGAGTCCACGTAGAAGCCGACGATGTCACCCTCGTTGTTGATGCCGTTGAGGGTGGTGGTGCCGATGCCGTTCGGGTCATCGACGTTGGTGGTCAGGCTGCCGCCGATCCGCCAGATGAACCCGTGGGTGGTGGCGCTGCCGCCCGAGCCGTCGGTGTAGAAGCCGACCACGGTGTCGTTGTCGTTCACGCCGAGCGCGACCGTCGACGACGCGCCCGGAACCGCGATCGTGTGGAAGGCCCCGCCCGCGAGCTTGAGGAAGGCGTCCGCGGCGCCGCCCTTGGTGGTGTAGGAGCCCGCGACGTCGCCGGCGTCGTTGATCGCGTTGGCGGACAGGTTCGGCGCCTTGCCGCCGGTGGGCGCGCCGGGCTCGGTCACCAGCTTGAACGCGTGGGTCTTGATGTTGTAGGTGTAGCCCCGGGAGATGCCCGAGCCGTTGAGGTAGAAGCCGACCGCGACGTCGTGGTCGTTCACGCCGAGCAGTTGGTCCACCGGCGGCTTGTCGTTGTTGCCGGTCGGGAAGGCGACGCTGTGGAATGAGCCGTTGAAGTACCAGCCGACGTTTTTGTTAACGCCCGAGGCATTGTCCGAGTTCGCGTAGAACCCGACCTGGACGCCATCGTCGTTCAGGCCGGTGACCTGGGTCTGGACCGAGTGCGGGAAGTTCTCGCTCTTGATGTCGCCCTGCGCGTAGGGGGCGTTGATGGTGTAGCCCTTGTTCGGGTGCCCCGGGACGCCGGCGCCGAAGTAGCCGGCGATCCGCCCGTTGTTGTTGATGCCGAGGAGCTGGTTGAACGTCCGGTCGTTGTGGCTGCCGAGCTCGACGAACTGGTAGCCGTCGGCCGCCGGCGTCGCCACTGCCGCCGGGCGGGCGGCCTCGGTCGGCTGGCCCGCCGCCAGCGCCGGGCCGGCCCCCGCCAGCGCCGTGGCCGCCAGCGCGCCCGCCGCCGCCACGGCGATGCCCCCGCCGAGCAGCGCGAAACGGTTGGAAATGCCCATGATCGTGATCCCTTCGTAACCCCGTGGGTGGGCGCGGCCGGACCCCATAGTCGGCCGCAGTGATGCCCGCGGAGTAGGTTCGCTGCCCGGCTCCGGGGGAATCGCCGGGGCTATGGGTGGTCCGTCAGGGGTGGCTGGTCACGAGAGCTGCCAGGCGTCGGCCGCGATCCGCCAGCTCCCGTCCGGCTGCGGCCGGACGACCGTGCAGCCCACGCCGCGCAGCCTGACCAGGACGCCGTCCGGCCCCGCCCCGTCGATCCGGCGCTCGCAGACCAGCATCGTCAGCCCGTCCGCGGGCAGCACCGCGACCAGCTTGGTGTCGAGCGGCAGCCGGAGCCGCATGATCTCCGACATCGTCTGCTCCACCGACCCGCCGTCGGGCCGGTCGTCGGCCCACGGCCGCAGCGCCGCGGCCGGCTCGTACTGCGCGACGGCGGCGCCCAGGTCGCCGTCGCTCACCGCGAGGGAGACGAACTCGGCCGCCTGCGACGGCCAGCGGGCGGCCGGCGGGCTGATGGGATCCGACACGCGCGCTCCTTAGTCCACGGCCGCGAAAGGAATAGCAGTGTGACACCAAGTAGCCGTGGGAAGGGAACGACGCTGGGGGAATTACCAGGGGCGGCCGCCAATCACCCCCGGCCGGCCAGCCGCTCGTACAGCGCGGTTGTTTCCGCCGCCGGCCGGACCCCCACCTGCTCCGCCAGCAGCGCCGTGAGCTCGGTGTAATGGTGCACCGCGCGGCCCGTCTGGCCAAGCTGCGCCCAGCAGGACATCAGCTCACGGTGCGCCAGCTCGTTCAGCGGCTCGTGCTCGATCGCGCGGCGGAAGGCGCTGACCGCCGCCTCGTACCGCCCGGCCGCCGCATGCAGCCGACCGGTCGCGAGCAGTGCCGACTCGAACCGGCGGCGCAGCTCATCGCGACGTCCTTGCGCCCACTCCCCCGCCGCCATCCCGGCCAGGAAATCGCCGCCGTACGCGGCGACCGCGCGCTGCAGGTCAGGCAGCGCCGCCCCGGCCGGGCGGGCCCGGCCGGCGGCGGCAAGCGCCGATTCGAACGTGTCCACGTCGCAGTCGTGGCCCAGCGTCCGGTTGAACGAGTACCGGCCGCCGACGTAGCGGACCCACTCGGGATTCCCGAGTGCGCGCCGCAATTCCCGCAGCGCGGTGTGCAGCGCGTTGCCGAGCTGCTTGCCGCGCAGGTCGGGCCAGAGCGCCGCGCCGAGTTGCTCCCTGGTCTGCGGCGGGGACGCGACCAGCAGGAACAGCAGCTCGCGGGGCTTGGCATAGCTCCAGTCGGCGGCGGTCAGCGCAACCTCGCCGACCCGCACGGTAGCCGTGCCGAGCGCCCGCACCGTGAGCGGCGGAGGGACGGCGCGGGTCGGGGAAGGGGTGGCGCGGGTCGGGGGAAGGGGAGCCTGATCGGCCGCCCCGGGCGTGGCCTGCGGGGTCGAGACCAGGGTGGCCAGCACCGGCATGGCGGCAGTGGCGGGTGTCGGCTGCGACTCGGCGGAGCCAAGCTCGCCGACGCCCGGCTCGCCGGCGGGCGACTCGGCCAGTGCGTCGCCGGCGTCCGGGGCCCGCAGGCCGAGCTCGCGGGCGGCCTCGAATGCCGCCTGGCCGAGCGCCGCCTGCGCCGCCGCGACGGTTTGCTCGTGCTCGCGCCGTTCGCACGGCGCGAGGACCGTGCCGATCGCCTCGCGCATCGACTGCGCCACGCCGAGCAGGTACGCGGCCCGGGTGCCGCCCAGCTCACGTGCGGCCGGCTGGCCACCAGCCGACTCAAGCTCGGCCGCCGCCAGATCCTCGAGCACGCTCGCCATTCGCCACCGGTCCCTGAGCTGCCGATGCGCGGCGTAGCTGGCGCGGAGCCGGGCGCGCGCGCGGGAGACCTCGCCGCCGGCCAGCGCGACCAGGCCGAGTTGCTCCTCGCACCACGCGACCCCTTCGCGGAATCCGATCGAGCGGGAAAGCTCAAGCGACTCGCTCAGCAGCGCGGTGGCCCGGTCCCGGTCACCTCGGTACCGGGCCACCGCCCCGAGGCTTATCAGCGACCAGGCGGTCCCCTCCACGTCGCGCAACGCGCGGAACAGCGCAAGCGCTTCGGTGCATTCCTCGACCGCGGTCTCGAAATCACCTTGCAGCCAGGAGACGAACCCGAGGTAGCTGTGCGCGCTCGCCTGCGCCCGCTCATCGGCCGCCGTCTTGGCCAGCTCAAGGCCCTGCGCGTGCAGCTGCGCGGACCGGACGTAGCGGCCCTGCTCGCGGGCGACGCTGCCGAGCGCCTCCAGGCAGGACGCCGTCCCGGCGGCGTCGCCAAGCTCGCGGTAGAGCAGCAGGGCGGCGTCGAGTCTGCGCACGGCCGGCTCATAGTCGCAACTCAACTGGGCCAGCCGACCGCTGCCGTACAGCGCCCTGGCCCGCAGCGGTGGCGGCGCGGCCGGGCCGGCCGTCACCGCCAGGTCCATCCACTGCCGTACCTCGTTGTAGTGCCCGCGCAGATAGGCGTACTGGCCAAGCTGGCCGACGACCCGCAGGGCGGCCACGGCGTCGCCGGTCTCGCGCGCGTAGTCGGTGGCCGCGCGGAGGTTGGCGCGCTCGGCGTCAAGGCGGTCGAGCGCGGCCTCGAGGTCGGCTGCCGCCGCGCGCTCAAGCCGGGCGCCCGCTTGCTCGGCGAACTCCGTGTAATAAGCCAGGTGGGCCCGGCGGGCCTGGTCGCGCTCGGCCGCCGCGGCCAGCCGCTCGGCGGCGTACTCGCGGATCGTCGCCAGCAGCTGATAGCGCTCGCGGCTTCGATCCGCCACCACCAGCGACTTATCGGCCAGCCTGGTAACCAGGTCGAGCACCTGGCCCGGGCTGATCCCACCGAAGGCGGTGACGGTCTCCGCCGCTGCGAGCTCGAAGCCGCCGGTGAAGACGGCCAGCCGACGGAAGACGATCCGTTCCTGCGTTGTGAGCAGATCATGGGACCAGTCGAGGGTCGCGCGGAGCGCCTGGTGCCTGGCCGGGGCGGACCTGGCGCCACCGGTCAGCACGTCGAATACGTCGCCGAGGCGCTCGGTGAGCTGCCTGACCGACAGGATGCGCATCCGGGCGGCGGCCAGCTCGATGGCAAGCGGCAGGCCGTCCAGCTTGCCGCAGAGCTCGGCCACCGTGGCCCGGTTGGCGTCGGTGATCGTGAAGTTCGGCGCGACGAGCTGTGCCCGGGCGCTGAAGAGCTGAACCGCCTGTTGCTGGTCAAGCGGCGGCACCGGCCAGGACCACTCGCCTTCGACGCCGAGCGGCTCGCGGCTGGTGGCGAGGATGGAAAGGGCGGGGCACTCGGCCAGCAGGTACTCGGTCAGGGCGGCCGCCGCTGCGGCCAGGTGCTCGCAGTTGTCGAGGACAACCAGGACCTTCTGGTCGCGGCGGGCGGCCAAGTGAGCGGCAATCGCCGCCGCCGGGTCCGTGCCCGGCGTCTCCGGCACGCCGAGCCTGGCGGCCACGGCCGGGGCGATGACGTCGGCGTCGTCGAGCGGCGCGAGCTCGACCCAGGCGACGTCGACCGCTGCGTCGCCGACGCCGTCGCGGCCGGCCAGCGCGGTCGCGGCCGCGAGCGCGAGCCGCGTCTTGCCGGCGCCGCCCGGCCCGATCAGCGTCAGCAGGCGGCTCTGCAGGGCCGCAGTGGTGATCGCGGCCAGCTCCGTGTCCCGGCCCACCAACGGCGTCAGCCGCACGGGAAGCCGCCCGGTGGTCAGCACTGCCATCTGGTGAGCCCGTCCGCCCCGCTAGTGACCGCGACCTGAAGTACTGCTGCACCGAAGTTAACCAATTCTCGCCTGCCGCGAAAGAAGGCACGTCGGGCCGATCGCGGAGTTATGGAGTTGTTCCCCGCTGACCTTCCCCCCGTGGTTCCGGTGCCGTCCCCCCGGTCATTCCCCCAGCGGTTCGAACCGGTCCGAGCGGGCGCCCGTTCACTGCGACGTACGGGGCAACGCAAACGCACCGGACGCGCCAGGGCCGAGGTCAACAGGGGCACCACGGCCCGGACACCACGGGAGAGGAACAGTTCAATGAGGAAGATCAGCCGCACCAGGGCACGGCTCACGGTCGCCGCGGCGGCAGTCGGGGGACTTGCCATCATCGGCGCCGCGCTCGCCACCATGGCCAGCGCCGCCCCGATTCCCGGCTACCGCTTCACCACGCTTGACAACGCTAAAGACGTGACGTTCAACCAGCTGCTCGGCATCAACAACGCAGGCGTGATCGCCGGCTACTTCGGCTCCGGCGCGCAGGGCCACCCGAACAAGGGCTACGAGCTCTTCCCGTACGGCCAGGCCCATTACGCCAACGAGAACTTCCCGGGCTCGGTGCAGACCCAGGTCACCGGGCTGAACGACGAGGGCGACACGGTCGGGTTCTGGTCATCCATGAACACGGCCAGCATGGTCAACGACAACTTCGGTTTCTACCAGCTCAAGGGCCACAAGTTCCACAGCGTGGAGTTCCCGACCGGCGACAACGCGAGCCCGCCCGTCAACCAGCTCCTCGGCATCAACGACCACGGCATCGCCGTCGGGTTCTACACCAACGGCCAGGGCAACAACCGCGGCTACACCTTCAACGTCAACACCAAGCAGTTCACCCGGGTCCTCGTCCCCGGCTACCCCAGCGGCACGGCCGGGCCGAGCCTGACCGCGGCCGCCATCAACAACCACGGCGACATCGCCGGGTTCTACACCGGCAGCAACGGCACCACCGACGCGTTCCTCGACGAGAAGCACGGCCGGTTCCGCACCCTCGCCGTCCCGGGCGCGTCGGCCACCCAGGCGTTCGGCGTCAACGACCACGACGAGGTGGTCGGCGCGTACACCGACGGCACCGGCTCAAGCGCCACCATGCACGGCTTCACCTGGACGCCGGGCGGCGGCTTCGCCTCCGTCGACGCGCCGCAGGGCCAGGGCACCACCACGATCAACGGCGTGAACGACGCCGGCGACCTGGTCGGCTTCTACGTGGACGCGACCGGCAACACCGACGGGTTCCTCGCCGCCCCGGCGCACCAGTAGGCGGCGGGACGGACCACAGGGAGCGCGACCGCTCCGGCTGACCGGCCGGGGCGGTTCGCGTTGCCGAGGGGCGGAGCAACGGATCGTTCAAGATCAAAAGAATTTTTCTTCTGAACGAACCGTTGCTTCGCGCTCGACCGCAACCGATTGCCATCCCGTGGCCGACCCGTGTCGCTCGCGTCCGCTCCCCCTTAGTGACATGATTCGCCCGGAAGGTTGCCGCTAAGGGGAGGCATATCCGATGTGGGAGCGGCTGGAAAAGCGGGAGATTTCGCGTCGGGCACTGCAGCCGGGGCCGGGGGAACGGCCGCGGGCCGACCTGGCGCACGGCACCGACCTGGTGCCGCAGATCAAGCACATCGTGGTGCTGATGCAGGAGAACCACTCCTACGACAACTACCTGGGCACGCTGCCGGGCCGGGGCGACGGCCTGCCGACCGGCCCCGACGGCGCGCCGGACGCGGTCAACGCGCTGCCCAACGGGCAGCGGGTGGCGTCCCACCACCTGACCGCCACCACGCAGGTCGGCGGCAACCCCACCCAGACCTGGAACGCCAGCCACATCTCCTACGCCGACGGCACCTGCGGCGGTTTCGCGACCAGCGTCTGGCAGACCGTCGCCGGCGGCGACCCGGCCGTGCCGATGGGCTACTGGACCTCCTCCGAGCTGCCGTTCTACCACGCGCTCGCGCGCACCTTCCCGGTGGCGGACCGCTGGTTCTGCTCCTGCCTGGGGCCGACCTTCCCCAACCGCCGGTTCCTGATCGCGGGCACCGCGCACGGGCTGGTCGACGACCTGCCGTGGGACCTGGTCGACTACCCGGCCGCGGGGACGATTTTCGACACGCTGACCACCCACGACATCTCCTGGGTGAACTACCACAACGTGAGCCCGCTCGCGGTCGTGTTCTCCCGGCTGCTTGGCGGGCGCGGCCTGGTCGCGGCGCGGCGGCTCGCGCAGCTGGGCCGGTGGCTGCCGGGGGTGACCAACGCCGTCCGCGGCAACAAGTCGTTCACGGCCGACCTGTACCCGCTCGGCCTCGCCCGGTGCGTGCGCCACCTGCGGACCACGCAGCAGTTCTTCGACGACGCGGCGGCGGGCACGCTGCCCTCGGTCGCCATCGTGGACCCGGACTTCGGCGCCTACTCGGAGGAGAACCCGCAGGACGTCAAGTTCGGCGAGTCGTTCGCGGCGGCGGCGATCAACGCGGTCATGAACGGGCCCAACTGGGAGTCGACGCTGCTGCTGTGGACCTACGACGAGCACGGCGGCTACTACGATCACGTGCCGCCGCCCGAGGCCGTCGCGCCGGATGACATCCCGGCGCGGAACTGGCAGCTCGCGCAGCCGTGGGCGCGCGCGCTGCTGAAGGTGCTGTCGCCCAAGTCGCTCAAGTCGCTCGAGAACGCCGACGACGGGCCGGTGACGTACGAGCGGTACGGGTTCCGGGTGCCCGCGGTGATCGTCTCCCCCTACGCGCGGCCCGACTTCGTGTTCAGCGAGGTGCTCGACCACACCTCGGTGCTCAAGCTGATCGAGGAGAAGTGGAACCTGCCGCCGCTCACCCACCGCGACGCCGCCGCCGCGTCGCCGCTCGGCGCCCTCGACCTGACCGGCCCGCCCGCGTTTCTCACCCCGCCGCTGCTGCCCGAGGCCAAGGGCGGGCCGTTCAAGTTCACGTAACACGCGCCTCGTGACGAAGGCGTTACCCGATGGGCCGACGCCTCGCCCATCGCCTCTCGACCCGGGCCGCACCGTTAATGGAGGGGCGGGGCAGAGAGGGGGCGGGGTTAGTCAGCGAGCAGGAAGTCGGCGCAGCGCTCGGCGATCATGATCGTGGGGGCGTTGGTGTTGCCCGACGTGACCGAGGGCATGACCGAGGCGTCGGCCACGCGGAGGCCGGGGACGCCGCGGACGCGCAGGTCGGGGGTGGTGACCGCCATCGAGTCGATGCCCATCTTGCAGGTGCCGACCTGGTGGTGGTAGGTGATCAGGTTGCGCAGGCCGTACTCGGTCAGCTCTTCGTCGGTGCGGACGTCGGGGCCGGGGGCGATCTCGCGCGCCCACCAGTCCTTGAGCGCCTGGGCCTGGCCGATTTCGCGCGAGAGCTTCAGGCTGGCGAGCAGCGCCGCCGCGTCGGCCGGCTCCGACAGGTACTGCGGGTCGAGCAGCGGGTGCTCGGCCGGGTCGGCCGAGCGGAGCCAGAGGCGGCCCCGGCTCAGCGGGCGGATGAGGCCCGCCACGATCGCGTAGCCGTCGCCGTACGCGGGCTGCGGGTAGCCCTCGACCGGCATCGGGAAGTGCGACATCAGCGGCTGCAGGTCGGGCGCGGTCATCCCCGGGTCGCTGGTCGCGAACAGGTGCGCCTCGAGGTTGTTGGCCTTGCCCTCGGGGATCGGCTGCGACGATTCGTACAGCAGCGTGGCCAGCGCGTGGTCGTGCAGGTTGGCGCCCACCCCGGGCAGGTCGGCGAGCACGTCGAGGCCGAGACCGCGCAGGTCGTCGGCCGGGCCGATGCCAGACAGCAGCAGCAGCTGGGGCGAGCCGATCACGCCGCCGCTGACGATGACGTCGCCCGCGCAGTACAGGTCGGTGGCCGGCCACGGCGTCAGGGCGGGGCGGGGCGAGGAGTCGGTCGGGTCGGTGCGGTGCTTGTAGACCAGGCCGGGGCTTGCCAGCCGGACGCCGACGATGCGGCCCGCGCCGTCGGCGATCAGGCGTTCTACCTGGGATCCGGTGATGACCGTGAGCAGCGGGCGGTCGATAACCGGCTCGACGAACGCGGTCCAGGCCGACATCCGGCGGCCGCCGGAGACCGTCATGTGGGTCAGGCCGACGCCGAGGATGTCCTCGGCGTTGGGGTCGTCGTTGGCCGGGACGCCGCGCTCGACCGCCGCCTCGATCATCGCGACCGTGACCGGGTTGGGCTCCTTGATGCGGGTGACCGGCAGCGGGCCGCCGACGCCGTGGTAGTCGCTGGGGCCGTCCTCGAAGTCCTCCGACCGCTTGAAGTACGGCAGGACGTCGGCGTAGGACCAGCCGAGGGCGCCGTTGTAGGCCCAGTTGTCGAAGTCCGACCTCGCGCCCCTGATGTAGATCATGCCGTTGAGCGCGCTCGAGCCGCCGAGCACCTTCCCCCGCGGCCAGAAGACGCTGGTCTTCAGCGAGTGCCGCTGCGGCTCGGTGGTGTAGGCCCAGTCCTCGGGCGAGTTCCACAGCTCCCAGGAGCGGTTGGGCTGGTGGATGGCCGGGTTGTAGTCCGGGCCGCCCGCCTCGATCAGCGCGACGGTGCGCCCGGCGTCGACCAGACGGCGGGCGATCACGCAGCCGGCCGAACCCGCGCCCACGATGATGTGGTCGAACTCTGTGCCCATGGGACCATCATGCGGGTTCTGTCGCTGATGTCATTAACGCGGCGGCACAGATTTGGGTGTGCAGTTCCGGCCCCCGGCCAAGATCGCCGGGGGCCGGAACTGCGGATGACTGGCTACGCGGTGGCGGTGAGGGCGGTGCCGCCGCCGGTCAGGCGGGCCAGCGGCGGGCGCTCGACCAGCTCGTTCAGGTGCTCGTCGAGGCGGAGGCCGTCGTTGGTCCCCACCGCGTGCAGATAGGTGTCCGGCTGCCGGAGCTCCCACAGGCCCGGCTCCGCCCCGTCCAGGCCGTCGCCGTCGATGGCGCGGGCCAGGCCCTCGCGCGCGGCGACGGTCCTGAGCACCACCGAGGACATCCGGGTGAGGCTGGCGAGCGGCTGGTGCCGGTTCTGCCTGGTGCCGAGGTCGACCTGGGCCATGCTTTCCAGCCCGACCTGGTCGTAGACGTCGATCATCATGCCGATCTCGACCCCGTAGCCGGTGAAGAAGGGCACCCGGCCGAGCAGGTCGCGGCGCGCGGCGAACTCGCCCGCGAGCGGCTGCGCGAAGCCGGCCAGCTCCGGGTAGAAGAGGTTGAGCAGCGGCTTGGCCATCAGCTCGGTGACCCGGCCGCCGCCGTCGGGTATCTGCTCCTCGCCCTGCTTGAACGGCCGCCGGTAGGCGGCCTTGACGAACTGGACGGCGGGGTCGAGCAGGATCGGCCCGAGGATGCCGTAGACGAAATGCTCCTCGAAGTCGGTCGTGTCGGCGTCGGCGAACATGACGATGTCCCCGGTCGCGGCCGACAGCGCCCGCCACATCGCGTCGCCCTTGCCCTGCGCGGGCCCGTAGCCCGGCAGCAGCTCGTTCTCCGAGAAGACCTCGGCGCCGTGGGCGCGGGCGACGTCCGCGGTGCCGTCCGGTGAGTCGGCGTCGACGACGATGACCTGGTCAGGAAGCCCGGTCCTGGCCCGCAGGCGCTCGACGACGGTGAGTATGGAACCGATGGTGCCAGCGACGTTGCGGGCCGGGAAGATCAGGGTGGTGGAGGGTATCTCCGCCCTGTTATCGCTCGAGAGTGCGAGACCGGCGAAGTCTCGGTAGTGATACGAGCGCTGCTCAAACCATTCCCAGACTGTCATGTTCATATAACGACATCCTGACTCGTTTGGTTGCAGCGGTTGCACAAGTTCGCTTGCGCTGCTCCCGACCGTTGGCGCAGCTTGAGGCTACCCCGGGGGCTGATGGCTATGCCGGGGGCCCGCTTAGGGGTAACTGAGGGTCAGGCCGGCGGCGTCGCTGCGCGGCAGCGAGCAGCGGGATCTAACGGTCGAAACGTGGCATATCTAACGCCTGTCGCTCTACTGCTCACGGGTTACCAGCGCGGCGATCTGGACCCGGGACACGTAGCCGAGCTTGGCCAGGATGTGCTCCAGGTGCGCGTCGACGGTCCGCTTGGAGACGAACAGCCGCGCGGCGATCTCCTTGTTGGTCAGCCCGCTGGCGACGAGCTCGGCCACCTCGCGCTCGCGCGCGGTGAGCAGCTGCCAGCCGCCCGCGGCTCCGCCCGCTTCGGCCGCGTCCTGGTCCGCCGGCTGGACAGGCGGAGCCGCGGCGGGCGCGGCCGCGGCGGGCGCGGCCGCGGCGGCCTGCTGGTCGGGGCGCGGCTGGCCGATTCCGCCCCGCACCGCGTCAACGGCGCCGAGCGCGGCGGTGAGCTCGTCCGCCATCGCCGTGTCGCCCGCCGTCAGGCTGCGATCAAGCGCGAGCCTCAGGTTCGTCGCGTCCCGCCCCAGCCGCGATACTAGGGCGAACCGGTCGGCCAGCTGATCACGGCCGACCAGCGACGCCGCCAGGCGGCGGGCGGCGGCCAGGTAGTAGCGCCGGTGCCGCTCCGCGCAGGCGGCCAGGTCGTCTGGGTCCCCCCGCGCGGCGCCGTGCTCCCTCACCACCTCAAGCAGCCGGTACCTGGCCTCGCCGCCGAGGACGTCGGCCCGCAGTACGACCGACTTGTCGACCAGGCCGACGTGAGCGCCGAGGACGCCGGCGGCGGACAGCCCGTCGCCGGCGCAGACGGCCTCCGCCGCGGCGAGGTCGAACTCGTCGCCGAAGACCGACAGGCGGGTCCACAGCAGCCGCTCGGCCGGGGTGCAGAGGTCATAACTCCAGCTGATCGAGGCCAGCATCGACTGCTGGCGGCTGTCAGCGCGGCGGCCGCCGCCGAGCATCCGCACCTGCCCAGGCAGCCGGGCGAGGAGCTCGTCAAGCCCGACCGCGCGCAGCCGGAGCGCGGCGAACTCGATCGCGAGGGGGATGCCGTCGAGGACGCGGCCGAGCTCCGCCAGCTTCGGCAGGGTGACGGCGGTGACGGCGAAACCGGGCACCGCCGCGGCGGCCCGGTCGGCGAAGAGCGCGACCGCCTCGTCACTGCCTTCCGCCTCGCCCTCGCCCTCGGCGTCGTCGCGCACGGCCAACGGCGGAATCCGGAAGACCACCTCACCGGGGACGTGCAGCGGCTGGCGGCCGGTCACCAGCACCACCGCGCCGTCGGTGCCGCGCTGCACCGCGTCGGCCAGCACCGCGCAGGCCTCCACCAGGTGCTCGCAGGTGTCGACGATCAGCAGCAGGCGGCCGCGCAGCCGGCTCACCAGCCAGTCGATCCGCTCGGCCACCGTGCCCTCGGCCGGCGCGGGCAGGCCAAGCCCGGCCGCGGTCGCCGCGACCAGGCCGTCGGCGTCCCTGGCGGCCGACAGCTGGACCAGGTACACGCCGCCGGGAAATGCCCCCGACAGCTCATTTGCCACCCGGACGGCGAGCCTTGTCTTCCCCACGCCGCCGGGCCCGGCCAACGTGACCAGCCTCGATCCGGCCAGCGCGGCCCGGATGGCAGCAGCCTCACCGGACCGCCCGAAGAACCGTGAAGTCTCCGCGGGCAGTCGTCCCCCGTGCGTTACCAAGTTGTTGACCCTTCCCCCCAGATTCTGAGCGTAATACCTTCCGGTAACAGAGGGCGAGACTTAGGCACATCCGCGTTACGAGGCAGCGCCCGACGGGAAACATAGGCACCAGAGGCCACATTGGTAACACGGAATAGCCGGACGCCGCGGCTGTTGTCATCTGGTGGCGATGCGTGCCGCCGTCACCGGCCGGCCCCTCATCCCCGGCATCGCCCTGTGCCATCCTTCGCAGAGATTCGCGTGCGCTTGTTTATGATCCTTGACACAATTCGCAAGTTCCGTGCTGCGCTGGCGGTCAAGTCCACCCGGGCCACCGCCGCGTACATCACCCGGCTGACCGCCACCGCGACCTTCGCTTACCTGCTGGCGCTGCTCATACCGGCCGGGACCGCGCGCCCGGTGCTGGCGCCGCTGACCGCGCTGCTGGTGCTGCAGGCCAGCCTGTACCAGACGATCCGCAGCGGCGTTAAGAAGGTGCTCAGCGTCACCGTCGGCGTGCTGGTGGCGGTCGGCGTGTCCGAGTTCATCGGCTTCTCCTGGTGGCTGCTTGCCCTGCTGATCGCGGGCGCGCTGCTCATCGGGCGGATGCTGCGGCTCGGCGACGACCTGCTCGAGGTGCCGATCAGCGCGATGCTGATCTTCTCGTCGGTCGGGATGCACGCGGCCGCCACCGGTCGCGTCGTCGACACCCTGGCCGGCACCGCCGCCGGGCTGACCGGCGGCCTGGCATTCGCGCCGCCGCGCGTCCAGCCCGCCCGCGAGGCGGTCGGCGGGCTGGCGGGACGGCTGGCCGGGCTGCTCGACCGGATGGCAGCCGACCTGCTGGCCGACCCCGACCCCGCGGTGGTCACGGAGTGGCTCAGCCAGTCCAGGTCGCTGCGGGGCGAGATCGAACGGGTCGATGACGCGCTGCGGACGGCGGCCGACAGCGCCAAGCTCAATCCGCGCGCGCTCATCGCGGCCGAGTCGGTCCCCGTCACCGACCTGACGGTGTCGCTGCGGGGCGGTCTGGAAACGCTCGAGCACGCGGCGCTGACGGTGCGCGGGCTGGCCCGCTCGGTGCTTGACGCGGCGGCCAGCGACAGCTCCGCCAGCCCGGTCCGCGACGCCTGCACCAGGAAGCGCCTGGCCGACGTGCTGATCCAGCTGGGCGAGGTGATCCGTACCTACGGCCGCCTCCTGCAGGCGACGCCCGCGTGCATCGAGTCGCTCGAATCGGAGCTCACGGCCCAGCTGGCGCAGACGCACCAGCTGCAAGACCTGCTGGCCGAGCTGCTCGACCCGCGCGCCGACGGGTCCACCGCGGCCGATGCCGCCGGCGGCGCGCCCGCAGGCAGCGCCGGCAGCGAGTGGCCGCTCCGGGGCGAGATCCTCGCGCAGGTCGACCGGCTGCGCACCGAGCTGACCGCGAACTCAATCCCGCGCCAGCCCCAGCAGCCTCGGCAGCGCCGGCAGCGCCGGCAGCGCCGCCAGCCGCGACCTCGACCCGCCGCTAGGACGAGGGCTGCTGGCCGAAGGCGCGCAGTTCCGCCCAGAGATCGCGGTAGGCCTTCGCGGCCGAGCTCTTAGGCGCGTAGACGGCGACCGGTGCGCGCTCGAGCGACATCGTCTCGATGACGGACAGCGCCGGGATCGCGGTGGCGGCCACCTCGGTCCGCTCCACGATGAGCTTCTCGGTTATCTCCCGGTGCAGCTTCTTGCGCCGGTCGACCATCGAGAAGAACGCGAGCAGTTGCGGTTTGCGGCCGTTGAATTCCGCCACGAAGTCGGCCAGCTGCTCGAGCGTGCGCACCGACAGCGTCGTCGGGATGAGCGGGACGACGATCACGTCGGCCGCGTGCAGCACGTTCTCCGACACCAGGGAGACCGACGGCGGGCAGTCGAGGAAGACCGCGTCGTACTCGTCCGCCAGCGGCGCCAGCAGCTTGGAGAGCTTGCGGGCGGGCTTGCCTCCCGGCGCATCGCCGCCGCCGCCACCGGCGCCGCCGCCGGCCGCGTCGAGCAGCAGGTCCATGTTCCGGTAGGTGAAATCGGCCGGGATGAGATCGAGGTTGTCGAAGTCGGTGCCCTTGATCGCGTCGTCGAGCGGCCGCTTGCCCCCGATCAGTGCCTTGCCGCCGCCCTTGACCTTCGGTTTCACCCGGAACATGAAGGACGCCGCCGCCTGCGGGTCCAGGTCCCAGAGGACGGTCCGCAGCCCGCTCTCGGCCGCGAGGTAGGCGAGGTTGACCGCCGTGGTGGTCTTCCCGACGCCGCCCTTGATGTTGTAGACCGCATAGATCCGCATTTAGCTACCGTCCCCCGACTTCCCCCGCAGCAGTGCGGACATCCGACGCTGGCCGTCGATCCCGGCAAACGCCGCGAACCGCCGACCGAAGTCTTCCCGCGCGGCCCGCTGCCGACTCACCAGCCCCGCGGTGACTTCCCCCATCGCCAGCAACGTCACCGCGGGCGCCTCGCCCGCCGCGAGCATCGCCGTCGCCAGCGCCCTGATCTCGCCGATCTGCACCTCGGTGTCCTGGAACTCGCCCAGGCAGTCCTGCAGCCGTTTGAGCTCCCCGACGACCTTCGCCTGCGCCGTCCGATCGTGCAGCGGGGCGAAGAACTCGAGCGCGTACCGCAGCTCCTTGCAGCGCTTGCGCAGGTCATGCAGGGATTCGGCGGGCGATTCTGCGGTGATCACGGCGCCGCGCCGAGCGACCTTGGCAAAGGCGGTGCGGGTGCGCTCGGCCGCGAGGGTGCCGGTCGTCCCTCCTGCGGCTTGCCTGCCCTGGCCTGAACGTACGGTGGTGCCCCTAGCACCCGGATTGCCGTCTTTGATCGTGGTCAGCCGCGCCCGCCAGCCATTGCGCAACTCGGTCAACCGGGCTGACCTGAGGCCGCGGGTGAGGGCGCGGAACTCCTTGCGCCGCCGCTGCTCCAGGTACGTCCGGAACGGCTCGAGGTCGTCCGGCTTGGCCGCGTTGAGCCCCCGCGCGGTGTCGTCGAAGTCGAGCAGGTGCACGTCCAGGTCCCTGGTCGGCGTGGTCAGGTCGCCGACCCACTTGAACTCGGCGGCGAAGAACGCGACGTCCTCCTCGGTCAGCACGGCCGCGGCGCCCGAGGCGGCTGCCCCGGTCAGCGCGTCGCCGAACAGCTTCAGCGCGCTGCGGGTGCGCCGCACCGAGACGCGCAGGTCGTGCAGGAACTCGGTGTCGGTATCGGCCAGCACGCCGGCCACGTTCGCCTCGATGGTGTCGAGCAGGCGGAGCAGCACCGTCGCGGCCGCCTGGCTGGCCGGCTGGGCGGCCGTGATATCGGTATCGACCTTGTTGGAGTAGTCGCCGGGGCGACGGCCGAGGGCGTGCAGCGCCTCGGCGAACGTCGGCACCTCGGCCGCGGTGACGCCCGCGGCCGCGCCGACCAGGCGCGCGGCGCGGCGCGCCTGGCCCGGATAGCCCCGGACCTCGACGATCGACAACCGGGGGGCCACCAGGGGGGATGGGGGCCGGGGGGAAT
>Ga0302326_10007367_pt1 | contig 24497 bp, 19 predicted proteins | sample Palsa_T0_3_FD_202264 | JGI IMG/M metagenome (GOLD analysis project Ga0302326, IMG submission 202264) | Peat permafrost microbial communities from Stordalen Mire near Abisko, Sweden - Palsa_T0_3 | ecosystem: Environmental > Terrestrial > Soil > Palsa > Peat permafrost | place: Sweden: Abisko... | reverse complement strand
TGCTGATAGTGGCCGGGCCGCCCGTGGAAATTCCGATGGCGATGGCCCGCATATCCGCCGGTGCAGAACCGCCGCTTGGCGGCCGCTCCCTCGATGGCAGTGGCGTGGCCGGGGGCCGCGGACGCCGGAAGGCGCGGGAAGACGCTGCGGCGCGGATTTTTGTAATCAGCTCCTTGGCAATGCTGTCCAGATTCGTTGAGACCGTGCCATCGGGTTTGGCGATGTAGTCGAAGGCCCCCAGTTCCAGGCATTCGAAGGTTTCGAGCGCGCCCTTGTGAGTCAAAGAACTGAACATGATGACCGGGCATATCTTTTCCGCCATGATCCGCTGCAGGGCGGTAATACCGTCCAGCCGCGGCATGTTGATATCCATGGTCACCACGTCGGGCTTCAACTCGATGACTTTTTGCACCGCATCTTCGCCGTCGCGCGCGGTCGCGATCACCTTGATATCCGGCGCCCCAGCCAGCAGCCGGGCGATGGTATTGCGCATTAATGCAGAGTCATCTGCGATGACCACGCGAATGACACCACCTGGCTTGATCAACTTAGCCCCTCTCCCTTATCTTCCTTTGCTGTCAGGGGCAGCGTGCTCGAGACAGTTAACGGCTTGCGCGAGCGGCCCAGGAGGCGGTCACTCATCGTGCGCGGATCGTATCTTCGCGACCTTGGAGTGTGCGGGGCGGCTGAGCCCCGCCAGTTCGCTCTGCTCGATTCGCGTAAGTACGCGAGCAACATCGAGCAGAACGATCATCCGTTTTCCGTCTTCTACTTTGCCTATGCCGGAGATGAACTGGCTATCGGCCCCGTTCGAGATACTGGGCGGCGGGGGAGCGATATTGCTTTGCGGAATGCTCAGTACCTGCTTGACGGAGTCAACCACCAGTCCCGTCTTGGCGCCGCCCAGGTCGACAATGATGACCCGGGTGTGATCATCGGCGGCCTTGGGCTCGAGTGCAAACAGTGTGCGCGTGCTGAGCACGGGAATCACTTCGCCCCGCAGGTTGGTCACTCCCTCGACGAACCTGGGCGCCTTTGGGGTCTGCGTAATTTTCGACAGACGGTCAATTTCCTGGATCCTGGCAATGGGTATGCCATACTCTTCCTCGCCCAGCAGGAAAGTTACTAACTGAAGGTCATCCCGGTTCTGACCGTTTTCTTTTTTGTCGTCTTTCTTCTCCCCTTTCGTTGACTCTTCGCTTGCAGCCTCGCCGTCTGTTTTGCCGCTGATGGTCGACAGCATCTTGTGATCGAGCAGGTTTCCCGTTGCCAGCAGCAGGATGAGCCGGTTGCCATCGTTCAGCTTGGCAATACCCGAAAGGCTCACACCGCCATGATGAGCAATATTCGGCGGCCCTTCCATGGTGTCTTCCTGCACACTCAGCACCTCGTTGACGTGATCGACCACCAAGCCCAGTTGGAGGCCGTTCGAGTCGACCACAATGATGCGCTGGTCTTCGCGAATATTACCCTCCACCTGCTCTTGAAATGTGTGCAGGGAGGCGACAATCGCCTTGACCGAGGCGGTGATGTCTTTGCCCAGCGCTTCGCGCCCCCCGGCATCCAGGTCGTGGTTGGCAGGGTTGCCCGCCTGCTTGCTAAGGTGTTCATTCAAGCCCCTCGCCTTGGCCAGAGTCTCGGTCAGCACCTGGCTCGAACTGTTGACCGCCGAGAGCCACTGACGCAATTGTTCGGCGGCCGCGACCGCCTGCTGCAATTCTTCTTTGCCTGCTCCGGAACCGCCTCGGCCGAGCCACGCCTCGTATTCTCCCCCGGCCCGCTGGCAAGCCGCGGCCAGATCCGCGGCAAACGAGGTCTGCTGCAGCAGCCTGCGCAGGTCCACGATGGGAAGGATCTTGCCCCGAACCGTCAGCACGCCTAACAGGTGCTCCGGCGCGCCGGGCACTTCTTTGGGCGTCTGCACCCGCAGAATCTCCCGTACATGCTCCATGGGAAAAGCAAATTCTTCCCCACCCACCTGGAAACTCACCAATTGATGCACTTTGCCCCCCTTGCCCCGCTCCTCTTGGCTGTGGCCTTCTTTGGCCGAGGCATGGCCGGCTTTCGGGCCCTGGCTTGGGTCAGGGTGAGCCGCACTCGCTTCCGCCGGAGCATCTCCGTCCAGCGTGCAGACGCGACGGGCATTGAGCGCAATGATGATCCGTTTGCCGCTGTCGAGCGTGACCACTCCATCGATATAGTCGGCGGTCTCATTGCGGATGGCGGCTGGAGGTGGTTCGAACTCGTTGCGGGCGACACGGATCACCTGACGCACGCTGTCGACCAGCAACCCGGTGCGCTTACCGTCAATGTCGATCACCAGCACCCGGCTGCGGTCGGTGCGCGCCTCACGCTTCATTCCGAATCGCGCCCGAATGTCAAACACCGGCAGCACCGCACCGCGCAGATTCGAGATACCCTCGACATAGGGCGGTGTTTGCGGGAGTTTGGCCATTTTCGGTAGCCGGATGATTTCCTGCACCGACATGATGTCGAAGCCGAACTCCTCATCCTTGAGCAGAAAAGTGACCAGCTGGGTACCATCCGCACCCGCCCCGGTTGCAGATTCCTCGGTTTCGCTGTCGCCTGCCGCAGGCTTGGTGCCGGCCGTCACAGTTGACGGAGCCAGACGTTTACTTGCAGTTTGTTTTTCCATGGTCCTCATCCGTTGCCCCGGTTAACCATGCTGAAGTTCGTCAGCCTGGGATGCCGGCTTCGCTATCCGGCCCATTGCGAGCGATTCGTGCCGGTTAACCATGCTGAAGTTCGTCAGCCTGGGATGCGATTTCTTCCACCGCCTGCAGAATCTCCTCCGCCGCTTTCAATCCTTCCTCGGCCGCGGTAGCGGATTCGGTGCTGGCTCGACTCATCTCTTCCGATGCGGTGGCAATCTCTTCGCTCGCCTTCGAGGCCTCCTGCAGCGCACTTACCGACAAATCCGACCCCTTGACAATGACATTGACTCCCCCCTGAACTTCCTTGATCTCCTTCGCCATGCGTTCCAGGTTAGCGGTCGAGACCTTGGCTCGCTCCGCCTCTTCTTTGGCTTTGCTGCCTGCGCCCTCAATGTCGGTGACCACCTTGGTGATTTGCCCCTGAATGCTCTTGACCAGATCCTTGATGCGGTCGGCATTTTCGCTGCTCTCATTGGCCAGTGACCGAATGTCACCGGCCACCACGGAAAATCCCCGCCCAAATTCGCCTGCCCGCGCGGCTTCTACGTTGCCGTTGACCGCCAGCATTCGCGTCTGAACCGTGACCATCACGATCGCATCCACAATCTTGTCAATGCGCCGGGTCCGCTCTTCCAGTTCCAGAACATTCTTGGCCGAGGCCAGCGACATTTGGGCGGCCTGGCCGATATTGACAATCATGGCGTCCAAAGCTTCCTTGTTGGTAGCCAGCAAGGTGGTGACTCCGCTGCATTTCTCCCCGCTTACCGTGGCCTTCATCCCCATGTCTTTGGCCGCGTGTTCCAGCTTGCTGCCGAGGGCCATCGCCACTTCGCAGGCTTTGGCGGAACTCTGCGCCGAGCGGCTGATTTCCTCAATCGCGCTGGAAATCTGCGCCGAAGCGCCCTTGACTTCTTCCGCGTTGGCGGAAAGTTCCTCCGCCGCCGCCGCCAGTTCCTCGGCCGACTTCTGCGCGCTGGTCGAGGTCTTCAGTTTTTCCGCCAATTCGGCCAGGCTGCTCGAGGCCTCATTCATTTCCGTGTAGGCGCGGCTCTGTTCCTGCACCGCGCGCTGCGACTCCATCACCGCAGTGCTCGATTCCTCCGCCGCCTTGGCAATCTGCTGCGCCCCCAGCAAGTACTCCTTGGCCCCGCGCAGCGCTTCGACGGCATTCGCGACGATTGCTTTACAGCCCTCGCGCATCTCGTTCAAATCCGTTTCCACCCGCGCCAGGGCCTCGGTGATGGCCTTCGCCTTCTCCACCTCTTCCAGGCCCTTCTTGCCCGCGGTCTGGGCATCTGCGGCCACCACTTTCACCTGGCCCTGAATCTCGTTCACCACTTCCTGGATCCCACGGGCGCTCTTCTCGCTCATCTCCGCCAGGTTGCGCACTTCGTCAGCTACTACGGCAAAGCCCTTGCCATGCTCACCCGCGCGCGCTGCCTCGATGGCGGCGTTCAATGCCAGCAGGTTTGTCTGGTCGGCGATGCGCGCCACGGCGTGGACGATTTTCCCAATCTCCTCCGACTGCCGCTCCAATTCCGCAATCATCTTTGCCGAGTCGAAATTGGCTTGCGCGGCATCACTCACACCCTTGATCAGCGTCTTGATATCGTCGGAAGTACTGCGGCTCAACCCGTAGAGGTTGTCTACCAGGGTGAGCGAACCGACCGCTTGCGTATTCGCTTCATCCGAAGCTTTTTCTATTTGCCCGATGGCGGCGCGAGACTCCTCGGCCGCCGCCGCCGCCTCTTCCGCTCCGGCAGCGATGGTCTGCATCGTCTTGCTCAGTTCCTCAACCGTACTCGTGGCTTCATTAATGGCGCTGGCAACCTCTTCCGCGGCGATCGAAAGTTTCTCCGATACCGCCTGGGCTCGAGCCAGGGTGCGGGCGCGCGACTTGTCTTCGGTAATCTTCTTACTCTGCAATCGGCTCATGCCGTTGTCTGCAGGTGGAGCGCTGAATGACTCCGCCGCACCGCCGGTTCTGGGCGCGGCCATCCGCTTCATCCCGTTTGAAGCTGTCCTACGACCACTCGTTTCCTGCTCTAAGATTTCACTCATATCGCGCCGCCCCTCTGCTCTCTTGGTTCATCGACGGTTTCCCAGCGTGCATCAGGGCTGTCGCACCAGCCGTAACCTTAAGAAAAAAAGTAGGATTGGTCTCTTTTGTACAGTCTCAATCTTCGCGGGCAACTTTGGTCGGCCGCCCAAAGTCACGTATGCGCCTGAATCTGACAAATCAAAATCCACGAGTTCCCTTGAACATCGATCGCAGCGACCCGGCGCAGAATTCGTAGTTTCATTGACTTCCTGCGCCAGTCCGTGTAGCTGCGATCCAGGCATGATGCCGCGCAAGAGATCTGCTCCCGCTAGAAAAGATTCATGGATTGATCTTCTGAAGGGCAGCAGACAGGTCCTGGGGATGAAACCCGAAGGGTCCCGGCTTGCTTTTATAGAGCACGCGGCCGTCGGTTCCGATCAGATACATGCGGTCCGGCCATCCGGTGTAGGCGATCTCCACCTGGTTGTCGAAGCTATCGATGACAGCGGGAAATTTGATTCCCAGTCTACGCACACATGCACCCGCTACCGAGGCGCGCTCCTGCTCATCGCGGGGGCTGCGGAATAACACCTTATCCCGAATGTTGCTCTGCATCTCCCATACGTCGGTGGGATGGGCCTCCAGGATGTAGACCGCATAGAAATCAACCTTGCCCTTGTACCGCTCGGCTAATTTGTTCAGGGCGGGAACCTCCCGCCGAAAGGGTGGTCAGGTATAGCTACCAAAAACCAGGACGACCGGGTTTTCCGCCCAAAGAGAAGCCAGCTTTACGGGCGCTGTGGTATCAAGCGTCTGGACAGTGAAGTCAGGGGCGGAGTCGCCGGTTTTAAGGAAGCCTTTACGCGCATCTGTCCAGAGGGTCTCGAATGGGAAGAGGAAGTAGGCAGGCATCGGCATTCTTGCCATGACATGCCCGAAGACTTCGGGCGGTTGGTGCATGGCCCAGTCGATATAGCCGACGAAGCAGAGCCAAAGAAAGAAGAGCGCCGCGAACGTGCCGCCTAACCACCGTTTTGTGTTCTTCTTGATCGCCATCAGTAAAGGCTCACTTGGTCATGGTATTCATTTCAAGATAACCCTGCGACGCAATGCCAAAGGCATCGGCCACACGATTGAAGAAGGCAAACAAGGCGGTAATGTACACCGCCTCTGCGATCTGCGGCTCGCTCCAACCATGATCGCGGAGAAGCTGCACGTCTTCGGCGGTAGTACGGTAGGCGGCCTCTGTCACCCTGGTGACGTATTCAAGGAGAACTCGTTCAGCCTCGGTGAGCCCAGCCTCGTCGAGTTTTCCCTCGGCAATCGCCTGGACTGTTTGCTCGTCTGCTCCCTGAACCCGCAGGAAGTATGCGTGTGAGTCCAGTCAATAGGGACAACGATTGAGCCATGACACCCAGCTGGCGATCGCTTCCTTGGTGCGGCGGGTAAGGTGGCCTTCAGAAAAGTGCACGGTGTTACTGAAGCTCATCACCTCGCGCAGAAAATCCGGCCGATGGCTGAAACACTTGAGGATGCCGGGCATCTCTTGACGACCGGAGCGGGCGCGCCATGCATCGTAGACATCAGCAATCTCGCCAGTTGCTTCGGCGTCTTCAACGACGTTGATTTTCATCTTGTGATCGGTCATGGACAGCTCTTGGCGACGGACGTGAGCGCTGTTTGCAGCAGGGATACGAGTTTGACGTCGAATTCAGGTTCAACGGTTCGAAGGTCGAGCAAGACAGAGTCCTCGTATACGCGACCAATCACCGGCGGATCAAGCCGCCGCAGCGCGCGCAGCAAGGCTTGAGGCTGGAGCATAGCGTGGCGAAGAGAGACGGCCGAGCTCTGCAGGCGAGCCGCCGGCGCGGTTCCGCCACCGATCAGGCTGAGGACCGGAACCGCTTCTGCAAAAAGATCGCGTGAGCACACCTCGCCGGCAACCCATTCGCACCGCCTGAGAATTTCTAACGCGGAGGTATGAAGCATGCTTACGATGGGGATGGGCTTCTCCGATAGGTGATCCATGAGGGTTGCCTCGAGCGCCGCGTAGGTGAGCTTGTCGACGCGGAATGCCCGCAGCAGCGGGTTTTTGCGAATGCGGTCGATCAGGTCAACTCTGCCTACAAGCAGACCGCACTGCGGGCCGCCCAGCAACTTGTCTCCGCTCGCGGCAACCAGGTCAACGCCCAGGCGGAAGCTGTCTAACAGGGTCGGTTCCTCACCGGCTCCCAGGTCTTCCAAAGAGGAGACAAGGCCCGTGCCCTGGTCGTTGAATACCGGGATATTTTTGCGTTTTCCCAAGGCGACGAGATCCTGCAGCGTGGGCCTTTCGGTGAAGCCCTCGATACTGAAGTTGGACTGGTGAACCCGGAGAATCAGGCCGGTATCAGCGGAGATGGCGTTTTCATAGTCGGGCAGGCGGGTCCGGTTCGTAGTGCCCACCTCGCGCAGGCGTGCGCCTGACGTGGCGAGAATTTCAGGGATGCGGAAACCCCCTCCAATTTCGACCAGCTCTCCACGCGAGACGATGACTTCGGCGCCCTCGGCCAGAGAACTAAGTGCGAGGAAGGTAGCCGCCGCGCAATTATTTACGACAACTACTGCTCTCGTCGAAGCCGCAGAAGCTTCGTCGTTGTTGCGGGTCTTGATGCTGAGCAGCTGCAATAGTAGTTTCTCCGCGTGAACATCCCGGCGGCTTCGCTCGCCGGTTTCGAGATCGAGTTCGAGATTGGAGTAGCCAGTAGCAATCTCGACCATATGTTCGAGTGCGGAGACGCTCAGAGGAGCTCGTCCTAAATTGGTATGAAGGATCACACCGGTGGCATTGATGACGCGTCGCAGCGAGTAGCGCTTGTTCTGGTCGATCTCTCCGGCAACCGCGAGAGGGAGTTCAGCGAGGCGGTGGTTCAGGCTGGCGAGCGTGTGTTTTCCCTCGGCTATCTCCTGCCTGACGCAAACAAGCACGGCTCGCGTGGCACGAACCACAGTGCCGTGAGATTCGACTTGAACGATTGCGGAGAAACCGGGACTGAGCAGGAGATCATCGAGCGAGGGCAGCAGTCTGTACAGACTGTGCAAGCCGGGATCGGTGGTGGCGTTCTCGCTGCTCTTCATGGACTAGTGGAAGTGTATCCTTTGCTGCTACTGCAAGAGAATGGCCGGCACACCCTGCCCCACTCTATAGGGACCACGGACAGAGCCGATCCTGGCTGCGTTCAGGCCTGCACCGCGCAGCGAGACGACAAGCGCGTCTGCATGATCCGGGGCAACTGAGATCAATAGACCGCCCGCGGTCTGCGGATCGTAGAGCAAGCTCCGCAAATCATCGGCAATCTGAGAGCCGGGTGCGTCCGCACTCACGCATTCGGCAAAGTCGCGATTGGCCAGCAGTCCTGCTGGAATAGCGCCGAGGTGGACGGCATCGAGAGCACCCCCGATGAGCGGCACTGCTTCCACCACAATCTCAATGGTCACTCCGCTGCCCAGCGCCAACTCGCGACCGTGACCCATCAAGCCGAAACCGGTAACATCCGTCATTGCATGAACGCCGGTTGCCGCGGTGACGATCTCAGATGCTGCGCGGTTAAGCGTGGTCATGGAATGCACCGCATTCTCCACCCAATTTGGCTTGGCGAGGCCGCGCTTCAAGGCGGTTGTGATGACTCCGGTGCCGATCGGCTTGGTCAGGATCAGGGCATCGCCGGGGACGGCCCCGGTATTGGTAAACACACGGCCAGGATCAATCAGCCCGGTAACGGCATAGCCAAATTTGATCTCAGCATCGCGTACGCTGTGTCCACCTACTACGACGCAGCCGGCCTCGGCCATTTTTTCTAGTCCGCCGCGCATGATCTGCTCGAGGATGTCCAGATCTCCGTCGGGAGGAAAGCAGACGACCGAAAGAGCGGTCACCGGCCGGCCGCCCATGGCGTAGACGTCGCTCAGCGCATTGGTGGCGGCAATCTGGCCGAAGATGAAAGGGTCATCGACCAGCGGGGTAAAAAAATCGACGGTCTGGACCAGGGCAAGGTCCGGCGCGATCCGATAGATGCCCGCGTCGTCCGACGTCTCGAAACCAACCAGCAGATTTGGGTCGCTTTGCTGGGGAAGCCTTGACAGCACTGCCGCCAAGGTGCCGGGGGCCAGCTTGCTCGCGCATCCACCGGCTTTGACCTGCTGCGTCAGTCTCAGGGTTATCGAGTCATGCATCGGTCATTCCTGCTTCCTCTTTATCGCTACGGGGAAATGGCTTCTCCCATCCGGGCTGTGTATAGCCTAACGTAACCACGCGATCCGCCATCTGGCGATAGATGCTTTGGTCGTCCGGGGCCCAAGTGGCAAGCCCGTCGACATAGCGGTTGTACATGCAGAAGGCCGCGGCGATCAGGACGGTGTCGTGAATCTCGAGATCCGTGGATCCGGCATTTCGGGCGCGTTCTATGTCTTCGCTGGTGACATGCTTGCCTCCCTGCTGCACTTTGCCGGCAATGGCAAGAAGCGCTTTCAACTTTTCTGAGACTGGCGCCTCTTCATAGTTGCGTTTGATCTGATCCACGATCGTGCAATTGTTGTCGAGGTACTGAGCGGCGGCATAGCCGTGAATTGTCTGGCAATAATAACAATCGTTTTGCGAGGAAACATAAGTTGCAATCGCTTCGCGCTCGGCTGGCGAAAGCGTGTTGGGAGAACGCAGAAGAACTTCGGCAAGCTCGCGCATAGGCTTCGCCGTCTCTGGGCGAAACGCCATGGGGCCGCGAATGCCCGGTATCCCCTCCTGAAGCTGAATGTGGGCCATAGCGATCTCCTGACTGTTGTAGATGAAAGCAGGTACGCGGAAGTCTACCAAGGCCGCCTGGAAAGGAGCCCCCACCAAAAGGATGAGTTCGAGCTACGTAAATCGATGTAGAAAACCAGGGCAGAGACATAAACGCTACGCTGCAAAATCGTATCTCCTCTTTCCAGCCAAAAATAGCAAGGATGAATTGCCTGCAGTGAGTAGCCTTCAGGATAGAATGTGAGTCGATGACGATTGCGACCGCAGTCCCGGCTAGCAAGCGCGCTCTTAAGATCGTTCCGGCGCTGTGCTTGTTTCTGGCTAGTCTCGCAAGTTTAGTCTTCGCAGCCTACCCGATGTATGTGATTCGGCCCTTCCGCGAGCAGGAGCCTGCAGCCCTGCAACGTGCCCTGTGGGTTCTTCTGCACAACAAGCCACTATCGTTGGTACTTGCCTGCTTAATGACGGCTCTTGCGCTACTGCTGTGGCGACGTGCGGGCTGGATGGCGAAGCTGTTGCTGGCGCCCGCTATGGGCATCGCTATCCTCGCAGCCGCCTCGACCTGGATCAATCCTTTCGAGCAGATGTTTCATCCCGTGGGCGAGCCAAAATATCTTGCAGCGGACCGGGCCGGAATTGACCCGAACGATATGGTCATCGCAGTCACCCTGGGCGCAGAGAGCCGGGCTTACCCGATCCGCGAGATGGGGTATCACCATATTGTGAACGACCGGCTGCACGGGCTGCCGCTGGTCGTCACTTATTGAACGCTCTGCCACACGGGTCTGGTCTGGACCCGCAGCCTGAACGGACGCGAACTGCATTTTCACCTGGCGGGCATCAACAACCAGAACTTCTTGATGCGCGATGAGGAGACAGGCAGCTATTGGCAGCAGGTCACGGGGTCCGCGGTTGCCGGCCCGCTGAAAGGCGGACAGCTTACGCTACTGCCGCAAGACGAGCTCAGCTTTGCGCTCTGGAGGAAGGAGCAGCCTAACGGCACCGTCCTGGCGCCGCTGCCGCGTTACGCCGCAAAGTATGAAAAAACGGATTGGGAAAGCAGAATCGGCAAGCTGCCGACCGTCATCCATGGGGCGAAAGGTTCGCTCGCCGACCGGGACACAATCATCGGCGTGGCGAAAGGAGAAGCGGCCGAAGCGTATCCCCTGACCAAGCTGACAGCTCAATCGCCGGTGCTGCTCGATGTGCTGGGTGACGAGCCGATTATGCTGGTGCTCGGCCCAGACGGAAAATCTGTGCGCGTGTTTTCCCGACAGATTGCCGGCCGAGCACTTGAGTTCTACGGTCACAGCGCCGCGAATGCCAATGATCCCTGGACGCTGGTTGACGACGCCACCGTCAGCTCGTGGACCTTCGACGGTTGCGCCGTTTCTGGTGAGATGAAGGGACAGTGCCTCACGCGGATCTTTGCGCTCAAGGACTATTGGTTCGACTGGCAACACTATCATCCGCAAAGCGGCATTTTCCGACACTAGTGGGCGGTAACAGTTAATCCTGCAGTAGAACCAAGTCTGCGAAAATGCGCCACTCTTCCCGGGGCGCGGCTCTGTCGCGTTGTATCAGGGCACGACTTTAAGTCGGGCCTTAAAGGGCTGAGAGAGAATTGGGCTTTACAGGCTGCGTGAGAACTAGGCCTTGCAAATCCAGCCCCTTAGGGGCGACCTGAAAGTAGCCCAGGACGCTAGTCCTGGGAACAGATCGCAAAATAGGCTAGTCCCGGAGGGACGGCTGAAACGGGTGAGAATGGATTCAGCCGTCCCTCCGGGACTAAATCTCTCTCCCTAAACACAACCCAGGACTGCGTCCTGGGCTACTTTCAGGTCGCCGCTTCGGGGCTGGACTGGAGCACGACCACAGCAAAACACACTGTCGCCGTTAAATTCTCCGCTTTTGTCTCCTCCCAATTCTCTACTCGCAGTAGTGACTCAGGCTTGCATAGGTATTGCGCTTGCCAGCTTCACCCCGATGGGCGTTCCCCACCCCGACACTGCATCGTATCCGGGACCAGCCGAGTAGCCCCCGATCTTATCCGTGGTATTCTCCCCGGACACCACATCGGTGCAAGCGATGGCGCCGATGGTTGTGCCATTCCCGTCGCTGGATTGATAAAGTACCGGCGTGAGATAGCCCACTGGGTGGGCGGCGGCCTGCGCACGCTCGGCATTGATGAGGGTGAGAAGAGACGCGACTAAAGGGCTGGCCGCGCTGGTGCCGCCGTTGGGCTGTGGTTGGCCATCCACCACGAGTAAATAAGGGGATGCATTCCAATCAGCATTAGCTGCAAGATCAGGAACACAGCGGCCAACAATGGCGCCCGGGTTGACCGACTTGATTTGGACGTCCCCCTGCCATGCCGGGCGAGGAAACTTTACGCTCACGCCGCCACCGCTGCTGCCGCCATTGTCCGCCCTGAGACCGTCGCCTTCCTTCCAGGCTATGTCGGGCTGGGCGCCACTCTTGTCGACGATGGTAGTGCCGCCGACCGCTAAGGCGTATGGACTGGACGACGGAAAGTCGACGTGGGCAAGTCCATCGGCTATGGCGTCGCTTGAACCATCGTCACCGGCAGCGACGCAGACAGTGACCCCAAGCATTGCCGCGTCCTGAAGGCTCTGGTTGATCTGTTCCATCGCCTGGTCAGTCCATATGTCTGTATCCTCGGCATTGCCCCAGCTTACCGACAATACGGTTGGATTGTTGGTTTGATCATGCACCGCGGCGTCGAGAGCGGCGAGCCATCCCTGCTCCCCCCATTGGGCAAAGTACACCGCGATGTTCGCTTTGGGGCAGATGCCGGCCACCACCTCGATATCCAGCATCACCTCGCCTTCCTGACCGTCCTTGCTATCGGTGGGCGTTCCGTCGGTGCTGATGGGAATTACGTTTGGGGCCGGGGCAATATTTGCCAGAGCGCAAAACTTGTTCAGGTCCTGGGGGAAAAATCCGCCGCCAAACTCCAGCAGGCCGACCGTTTGGCCACTTCCGTTCCCAGGGGGGAATTGGTAGTGCGAGGCCAACTCGCTGGGAACATACCACGCCGATGGCACCGACCCCAACTTTGCCTGATCGTGGTCGCGCACCGGATGCCGGCGACGCCGGGCAACCTGGCGATTGTCCAAGCCAAAGACCCCCTGAACAATATCCTTTAATACGGAGGGAACCTGGACGGGGCCGACTCGGCCACGATAATTGCCGCCTACATGGGAATAATTGAATAGCCTCACCTGGAAAGCCTCTTCCATCGCAGCGACCGTGCCACGGAGGCGGACGGTTCGCGTTGCGCGATTTGCATCGACCAGGTTCAAACCGAAGTTGCCGAGAATTTTGACTACCTCATCGATATCTGCCTGCGATGCGCCGTAGGTCTGGCACAGCTTGTCGCGGGTCATCAATTCATGCGGCCGTCCCATCAGGGCCGGCAAGACCTTCTTTCTCCTGACCTTCAATGAAACGTCGATGGTCGCTTTGCTGTTAGAACGACCGGCTGCAATTGCACCCGGCAATACGCTTCGTTCACTCCCTTGAACAGGTGAGTATGAGATCTGCATGATCCCCTCCCGATCTTGCGTAGTTTGTAAAAACTTTCAAAAGGCCCGCAAGTGGGCAAGAGTATGTCCCATGACCTGCGATAAAGCAAGCACCAAAATACCCAAAGATTAAGAACTTTTAAGAATAGAGGGAATGTATTTGCAATGACGGATAACTCGAAGGCTGTAGTTATACCCCGTGCCCCAGTGACGGTGCTATGTAACTAAAATAAAACCGCTCTCCATGGAAGTGCCGCCTTTCCCTTTGTCATCCCGAGCGCAGCCGAGGGATCCGCAGTTCGCTCGAGGGCGGAGGGGATCATCTCATGTACTTGCCGAAGGGGTCCGAGAGTAGGCGGGAGCAATCCTCGCCGAATGTGGGCACATACACATCGCCGATAAGGTGGGGATTTATCTCACACCTGTTGTTAACCGGAATGGCTCCGAGGTTCTTAAAACAGCGCGCCTGCGATTTGTTCGGCGATGGTTCTCGCCTTGTCCTGGAGCAGCTGCCTCGTCGCGGAAGGATCCTGAGCAATCGTGGAGCTTACCGTGACGATGAACAGCCGGTCGCGGACTCGCCCTATCACCTGCTCACCGCGCGAGTAACCCACATCGGCAGAGCACGACACCGCCTCATTTCCTATAGCTTTCAAGGCGACAGGGACCGACGTGCATAGAGATTCATGCGATGCGACCGCCTTGTTAAGGTCTTTCAGCGGCTGGACCATGATTCGGAGAGTAGAATAGTCTTTCGCTGTCTTCAGGTTAGTGAACACACAGATCCTCTGATCGTCCGCGGCAGTCTCCAGATCCAAGGTCACCGGCCCGTTCAGAAACCCCGATGCCGTTGCCTCATTCAGCCAGGCGCAATGGCCCTGCGCTTTACATCTGGCAGAGAGAAATACCAGCGCGACTAATATCATCCATTTCAGGCATCTTTTGGTTGGCTTGATTCGCTTCCGCATTACTGTGCCCCCGCGATGGGATCCTTCATATCGTGCACTTCGTCGGTATGCATGTGCCAGGGAACGCTCTCGGTCGATATCTCGGGATGCTCTCGCAGAAAGTCGAGTGAGTAGGTGGGCGACCCGGGATCGAACTTCTTGGTCACAAACAAGGCCTGTTGCTCGGCCGCCTTGTCCTGCATCCCGGCCCTGCGATAGAGAATCGACAAGTTGTAGTGCGCTGCGAGGTCGTCCGGATCGATCCTCTGGAGCTCAACGAACTGTCGCATGGCCTCGTCATAGTTGTGCAGCTGATAGTAGGAAATGCCCAGCTCGCGCCGTGCATCGCGCGAGTCAGGATATTGTCTGACCACTTCGAGGAGGTCGGCTACCTCGGCATCAGGGTGGCCGGCCCGTCTCTCCAGGAGCGCGGCATAGTAGAGGGCGCGAGCGTTGTTGGGGCTGAGCAGCAACGCCTTCTCGATGCCGGCGCGAGCGGACCCGTACTTCTCCCATTGGATCTCGGTCAGCGCGATGTTCGTGTAGGCGTCGACATAGTCGGGGCGGAGCTTCACCACCTCGTTAAACGCCTGAACCGCGTCCGCGTATTGCAGCTGGTCGAGGTATCCGATGCCGAGATTATTCCAGCGCATCCAATCCGGGTTGTCCCCCGGATCCGGATTTACCGGATCATTGCTCCCGATTTTCAGAATGCGGGTGCGCGATGCAATCTCCACTACCGGATATGCCGGATGGTCAGGGCCGAAGACGTTATTCAAATAGCTTTGCCGAAAATGGCGGTAGTTCACGCGGGCGGTGACTTTGATAGGACCCTCGATGTCCGCGGGGATGCGGAACTGGTAGCGGACCAGCGCCGATCGTCCCGCCTGGACGGAGTTATCGTAGGCAACCGAATGGATGGTCCAAACTTTGTGGTTGTCGACAAACTGACCGTCAAGATTCACTGGGCGGTTGGTAAAGCTGTGAGCGCGTGGGTCCAGCGAACCGTCTGGCTTGAGAAAGCCACTATGATAGAGATCTTTTCCGGCGCCATCCTGCACGGTGAACTCGACCCAGGCCTCGTATAGATCTCTGACTTCGGGAATCAGAGAGTGGCCGATGTTCTTGTTCTGGATGACGACCAATGCCTCGACCAGGTTGTTTGGCTCCAGGCTGACGGGCACTGACCCAAGCGGCGCAATGATCTTCTCTTCGTTGGCCTTTTTCAGGGCGACTATGTCTACATTCAGAAAGTTGCCCGACTTGAGAAACGCGATTGTTTTTTCCAACTGCTCGTCGAAACCATAATAGAACGGTACAGCCGTGTTGCCGGCAAGCCAGCGATGCGATGCGAACGTGCCGTTCTTTGCTCCGTAGTCCGGCAGGTCATTGGGCGCTCGTTTCATATGGCAGCCCTGACAGGTTGTGAAGTCTCCTTGGTAGAAGGTCAATGGGTTTCTTTTGGAGAACTTCGAACTCTGCCACTCGTCGTACGCCGTAAACGCGCGGATGAATTTGTAGTCATTCAGTGGATTTGGCAGATTGGCTTTATGGCAGGCGCCACAGAACTCAGGGGTCCGATAGAAACTTTGCATCAGCGCCTGGGAATGGCGCTCGGGATGCTTGATTATCTCGTCGTATGGGACTTCGCCCGGAATACGATTTCCTTTCTCATCGACCATAACCGACGGTATACCCATCACAAAGCCGCCGTTCCCCTTAATCGATTGGAGTTTCTGGATCGAGTGGCAGGTGGCGCAGGAGAGGCCATCCTGATCCATTTTCCGATCGACCTTTGAGTCCTGCGTCAGGCCGCCTGCCAGCACCGCTACGGGGTTGTGGCAACTGTCACAATGGCGGGCGAACTCAATGCCTTTGGTATTGATCAGGATATTCACGCTGGCCCGGTAGAAGGGCGTACGGAAGGCGTTGGAGTGCAGCGCCTGGCGCCATTGGTGGTAAGCCTCCTGGTGGCAATGGGCGCAGTAGCTGGGATTGGGAAAGGCGCCCGGCTGAACGAAGTCGTCGCCCTCGACCCGCATCGTCCCGGGAATAAAAGGTTGATCCTTGCCGAAGCGAAAGTTATAAGTCTCGCGTACTTTGTCGGCATACTGTTTCCGATCGCCCTCCTGGCCGAAGCCACCTGGGGCGATGCCCACCAACGCACAAAGAAATCCAGCAACCACAGTCGCCACAAGGAGTCTCCCTCTATTGAGTTTCATGGGTGATCCACTCCTTCACCGTGACGCTGGAACTTGTATAGCCGCACGCCCGACACCATCGTAGACACTCGGCACCACGCCTTTGCCTTCTTCAAGAACAAAGAAACGGTCGACGCCAGGCAGCGTGACATGCTCCACCAAGCCGCTGTTCCAATGCACCTCGACGCCATCCACGGTGGCCGTTTGTCCCAGTCCGAAATGAAGCCGTTGGTCGTTCGACGACTCGTAGCTACCGCCGCTCATCACATCGCCGCGCTGCCGCATGCCGCCGGCAGACAGATAGACCGTTGCTCCGACGGCGTCGCGAGGACTCTTCGGGCCGCCGATCAGCTTGATCCCGACCCAGTGATTGTTGTCGGCGTTCACATTGCGGAGAAGAACAGGGGTATGGTCGATGCAGTTGATCACGACATCGATCTTGCCGTCGTTAAACAGATCGCCAAATGCTGCCCCTCGGGCAGGAATGACGTCGGCGAGCCCAGTGCCTTCGACGGCCGGAACAACCGCAAATTTCTTTCCGTGGTTCAGGTTGTGAAACAGCAGAGGGCGCTCTGCGAAGGTCATTCCCCAGTTATGATGGTCTACTTGTGGGTATACATGGCCGCTGACTGACATGATGTCCTTCCACCCATCATTGTCGTAGTCGATAAACTCTGTTCCCCAACTCAGAAAGGGATAGGTAATCTCAGCGATACCCATTTCCGGCGAAATATCCGTGAAGTTTCCGCCGCCTTCGTTGCGGAAAAGAGTCTTGTAGTCGTCAGAAAAGGTCGTGGTGTAGAGATCGAGCCGGCCATTGTTAAGGTAATCGCCAACTGCCAGTCCCATCGAAGCCGTTTCGCGGGCATCCGCGTTCAGAGCAAACCCCGAGCCAAAGCTCACATCTTCGAAGGTTCCATTGCCCTTATTGATGTAGACGTAATTGGGGGTTGAGTCGTCGGCGACAATCAGGTCGACCTTACCGTCGTTGTTGACGTCGACAAAGGTGGAGGAAAAACCATAGTAGTTCGCTTTATCGTCCACTCCAGCGGCCACGCTTACATCCGTGAAGGTTCCGTCGCCGTTGTTGTGAAAGAGGTGATCCGGCTCGCCGTGCAGCCCGCGCGGACCGCACATCACGGCTGTTCCGCGGTACTGACAAAAGGAATAGCCGGCGCCCACCGTAGCGGGTGACGGTGGAGGATTCTTCACGTCAAAGTGGATATACCCCGGAACAAATAAATCCAAGCGTCCATCGCCGTCATAGTCGCCGAAGCTTGCCCCGGTGGACCAGTTGCCGAGGGTTACCCCCGCCTGCTCTGCAACATCGGTAAAGGTGCCATCGTGGTTGTTGTGATAGAGGCGATTGTGTCCGAAGTTCCCCACATAGAGATCGGGCCAGCCGTCGTTATCGTAGTCTCCCACTGCGACTCCATATCCCCAGCGATCATTGGTCACACCTGATTTGGCGGCGACGTCGGTGAATGTTCCATCATGATTATTGTGAAACAGCGCGGCATGGGGTGGCTCGGCCTTGCCGTCCAGTGCCTCGTACGTCGAACCATTCACCAGATAGATGTCGAGCCAGCCGTCGTTGTCGTAATCCAGCAGGGCCACGCCCGACCCTGTCGTTTCCAGGATGTAGTTCTTTTGCGGAGTTCCCATCTTGTGCTGCCAAACGGTAAGGCCGGCCTTCTCGGAAACATCCTGAAAGACGATCGGTCCGGTTTTGACAAATCCCCCTGCCGTAATGGGGCGCCGCTCTGCATCCAGAACCGGCGCGAAGGTACCCCCTGTAGCCGCGCCGCTTTGCGGAGCGCCCGCCCCGCCGGCGGCCTGGGACGAGTTCTGGCTTGCTTCCTGGCTAACCTGGCCCAGCCCGGAAAACGAAACTGCGACCAGCGCGCCAAAGAACGTGAGCGCCCGTGGCGCCTTGCAACGAATGTTACGGACCATTTTCGAGGCGATCCCTCACCGCTCAGAGAACCGCCATCGAGTATTACGGTATTTGGTGGCCGCGTCTTCGCCCGACGGTGGGGTTTCCAGATCATCCTTCGGGTGGAAGGGACATACTTCTATATAAGGATGGAGTGCCGCTCTGATTTTGGCGGCCGGATCGCGCTTCAGGCTTCGGGCGGTATCTGACCGAGGCGCCGCGCCATCGCGGCCATCAGCTTCGGACGAACGTTGGGCCGCGTCCACGGGCACTCGGCAATGCAGATCCCGCACGATGCCGCTTCAGCGAAATATGGGATGCACTTATCGAAGTCTACATACCAGCGTTCCACGCCGCGCACCAGTTGCTTGTGTTCCGTAATGGCGCCAGGAGGGCACGCATTGGTGCAGGCTTGGCACGTCATACAAAATTCGTCCGCGCCGAAGCGGTCCGGCGCGGTCGCAACCAGCGGCATGTCGGTAGTGACGCCGGCCAGACGCACACCCGACCCGAAGTGCCGGCTGATCAACGAGCCGTGCTTGCCAAGCTCCCCCAGGCCAGAGGCAATGGCCGGTGGAATCAAAAGCAAGGCGTCTGCGGAAGGTCCGGGATACGCGCCGGCGTTGTACCCCTGGGAGCGGATCCAATTGGCGAGAGCGTAGGAAGCACGCGTTCCACGCGCATACTGATCACCTACGTCAGTGACGCCGACGCCGTTTGTCTCGTCTGAGGGAACCTCCTTGAGCCGTTCATAGTTGTGGGCAAGGGCGAGCACGATCACCCAGGGCTCGTCGATCGTATACCCCTCGAATACATAGAGCGGATCCATCCGCGCGATGCCAATGGCATCCGCCTCGTGGGACAGAGCAAACTCCGTCACTTCCGCAGCGAGTTGTTCGGCCGGAGCTTCCTTCGGCGCCTCGGCTACCTGGATAAGTTCCGGATGATTGTAAGCGGCAAGAAACGCCGGCGCCGAACCTGGGCATCTGCGCGAACTCTGCCGCGCCACAATCTGCAATTCGCCGTACGGATGCTGATCGGGCGGATGCCAGAAAAACGGCGAGGGCCTGCGCGGAGTCGATTCACCCAGGCCGTTAATCGGATTGCCCGAAACCTTGAGCAGGGCAAGCGTCTCTTTTTTGGGCCGATAACTATCCCGTTTGGGACGTCGCGGATTGGGCTGATCTGGCATGGCTGGCCCTCGGCAGGAAACGTGAGGTTTACCGCGTGACAACCGCCGTCGCGGACTCGGTCACCGCCTCTTATAAGTTATGCAAGGATAACCTTAGTGCCTTCCGCTCCGCTGCGCATCCATCGAAAGGTTGGCTCCAGTATCCATCTTTAGGTGCTTGTGAGCAACCTGATGCTCAAGCAAGATGCGTCTGCGTGTTGATGCGCCGTCAAGCTTCCAGGCCCTTTATGAGCATGCGACGAGCGTCCTTACTCCAGTTGACGAAGATCGATTCCAAGCTGCTGACACTTCTTGTACAAGTGACTCCGCTCGAGTCCCAGCGCCTTTGCTGTGTTGGTTACGTGGTGATGATTGCGCTCCAGTTCCGCCAAGACAGTCTCGCGTTCAAAACCGGCCACACGCTCTGACAAAGGTCCGCGCGAAAACGGTGAAGACGCGGCGCTGCCCACGACCTTTTTCGTATTCGGCAACGCCAGCTCAACCGCGCGCATGTCCACTTCCCCTTCGGCCAGCAGGAGAAGCCTTTCGATGACATTTCGTAACTCGCGGATGTTGCCGGGCCACCCATACTGCTCCAGCGCCTCGATTGCTTCAGGAGCAAACCGCAACGGCTTCCAGCCGTTTTGTGCATTTAGCTGACGCGCAAGGTGTTCTACGAGCGCGGGGATATCTTCCCGCCGCTCGCGAAGTGCGGGAAGCACGATAGGAAATACATAGATGCGATGGTATAAGTCACGGCGGAAGGCGCCCTGCTTTGCCAGCTCATCAAGGTCTCTGTGCGTCGCTACCACAACGCGAACGTCAACGGTAATGGGCTTGTCGCCGCCAATGCGTTCCACCTCCGATTCTTCCAGCACGCGCAGCAGTTTGGCTTGCATCGCCAGGGGCATGTCGCCGATTTCGTCGAGAAACAGAGTACCGCGATGCGCCTGTTCGAACTTGCCTATGTGCTTCACTGCGGCTCCTGTGAAAGAGCCCTTCTCGTGACCAAAAAGCTCGGACTCTATCAGCTCCGTTGGAACGGCTGCACAGTTCACGGTAACGAAAGGACCGCCGGCCCGAGGGCTCTTTTCGTGCAATGTGCGTGCAACCAACTCCTTTCCCGTTCCAGTTTCGCCATAGATGCAAACCCGCGTTTCACTGGCGGCAACGCGTTCAATTTGCGCCATCACGCGGCGCATCGTCTCGCCAGAAGATACGATCTCGTGTTTGCCGATGCGCCGGCGCAGCTCAGCATTCTCAGCTTCGAGGCGTTTCAGGTTCAACGCATTCTCGACAGTCAACAGAAGCCTCTCCGTGGAGAGAGGCTTTTCAAGAAAATCGAGCGCGCCCAGCCGCGTGGCCTGCACCGCCATCTCTATGTGCGCTTGCCCCGACATCATGACGACTGGTGTCGTGACGCCGTTCGTTTTCAAGTCCTGCAATAGGGCAATTCCGTCGCGCTTGGGCATCACAACGTCAGAAAGGATCAGATCGAAAGCTCGCGATTTCGCCAGCTCCAGAGCCCTGACCGCGTTGTCGCACACGGTCGCTTCATGGCCGGCGAGGCGGAACGCGCGGGACAACGAAGCAAGCGTGTTCGCTTCATCGTCCACGATGAGGATGTCGGCTTTCGGTTTCATGCATGCGCCTCGGTTGCGATGGGCAGTGCCGGCAGCTCAATGACAAACGCCGCGCCGCTGCCTTGAGTGCTTTCTACCATGATGGTTCCATGATGATCGGCCACAACGGATTGCACAATCGCCAGGCCAAGGCCGGTGCCATGCTGCTTGGTGGTGTAATAGGGGGTAAACAAGCGCTGGCACTCTTCCGGAGTGAGCCCGGTGCCAGTGTCGGCGATTCTGATGTAAACGACATCGCTTCTCCTTACCGCAACCGCCGTCAACGTGCCGCCATCCGGCATGGCGTCAATTGCGTTCAGTATCAGGTTTGAAAGCGCGCGGTGCAATAGCTCAGCGTCCGCTGACACCATCAAGGGATACGCTGCGATCTCTGTCTTCAACGCAATCGACCGCTCTCGCTGATCGAGTGTAGGTGCAAATAAGGTTAAAACGCGTTGCATGACTTCCCGCACATCGAGGTTCGACTCATGCGGTTTGGGCATCTTCGAGAAGTCGCTGAAGCGGGCAACGATGGTCTTCAGATTCGCGATTTCCGCCATCAGAGTCGCAGTGCTCTCCGCAAAAACCTCGTCACACTGCTCTTGCGGAAGGTGCCTGGCACGCACCATGTTTTCGACGGTGAGCTGCAGTGGGAACAGCGGATTATTCAACTCATGGGCGAGCCGCCGCGCCAACTCACGCCATGCAGCAACACGCTCCGCCTGAACCAGCCGCTCGCGCTGTTCGACAAGTTGCGACGTCATGCGGTTAAAGCTGTCTGCCAACAAGCCGACCTCATCGTGGGAGCCGACGCTGACTCGCGTCTCCCAGCGTCCATCCGCAACCTCGCCCGCCGCACGGGCAAGCTGTTCAATCGGACGCGACACACGCGCCGCGATCCATAGGCTGGCGGCGATGGCAAACAGAATCCCGGCGCCGGCAACTCCATAAGCTATCGCCTTGATATGTTGCTGAACTTCCACCATGCCGCGGCGCGAGTTGGCGATGATCAGTACAGCCATCACATCTCCATCCTCTGCCTTCAGGGGAATCGCCGTCACATCCACGCTGTCCTCGCCATTGCCGGTCGGGTATACAACAGCATCCGAATCCTGACCGGTCGCGCGCGATTGATCGATCAGCGACTTGTAGGGGGCTGCGTTCTCCACGTCGCCGCCCACACCGCCCAGGCCGTGAGGGTCGAAACTCGCATTGAAATTTCGATAGAGGAAGACCTGCGTTCCTCGAAGAGCGGGAAGATTCATAAGAAACTCGCGGTCAAGCCTTGTGCCGCCGACGAGATATACAGTCTTTTCATCGCCGCGCACCGCGCGAACGGCAAACAATCCGATCTGCGACGAACCATCCGGGAGACCTTCTTCCTTGAGGAAGGGCCTACGGTTGGCGCCGATGACGGCCGTTTCCTTGTAGCCGAATCGTGCCGGCCACTGTGCAGAAGACACGATGCTGCCGTCAGGCGACACGATTTCCAGAAAATTTAGCTGGTATTCCTGGGCAAGGGCAGCTGCACGGTTGAGATATGGCGCAGGGTCGCCTCCGTGCTCCAGATCGAATGCGGTTCGCGTCACCGGTTCGCTTCCCGCCATGCGATCGAGCGAAAGAGCCACAGAATCCGCCCGCCGTTGATATTCTCGCCGAAACTGTCCGACAAAATCAGCTGTTCGTTCTCTGTCTATCTTCTCGAATACATGGCGCACCCGCAGTGAAACGGTCCAGCTGACGGCCGCCACCGTGACCATGACAGTCATCGCAATCATTGCCAGCATCTTTTGCCGGAGGTTCACTTTGCACCATCGATGGAAACATCTGCGATGATGGGTGTGCCATCCCCGCCCAATCGCAAGTCCCGAACCCGCTCACTGACAGCAAGGGCGCGCGGAAGATACAGCAGCGGAATGGCCTGGTAGGTCTTGAGAAAATCGCGCTCTGTTTTGTAAAGTGTCTCGGGATCACCCGCGTCTTCGGTTATTTGTTGACTGAAGTCTTCCAACATCTCATTCAGACCGGCGGCAGCATCTCCCGCTTCCAGGTGAATGCGCTGCAGCAGCAGGTCGGCAAGTGGTTGGCTCGATGGAGGCCTTACCTGCGCGTTTAATCCCGCCTCGCGCAGATTCAACACAATGCGCTCCGCGACAAGTTGCATGCTGGCATCGGGATTGTCGATGGTGAGAACCAGGGGCGAGCTGTTCAGGCCGGCCCGATAGTTGCGCGCGCGGGTGAGATCGCGTTCTGCGGGAAAAAGAAAAGCATACCCGGTAAGGTCAGCAGGCAACAGGCTTCCAGTGGGTTCACCTTCTTTCTGGAAAATTACATTGAATAGCGCGCTTCGATCCACCGCGAGTGCGATCGCCTGTCTTAGCTGATCGTCGTGCAGGGCGCCCTTCGAGGAGACGCTCAAGACGAGCAAATCGGTGGGGCGAGAGACCAGAACCTGCAAACGATCCTGCAGGGCCTGATGAAGCAATTCAGCGGGAACCTCAACAATGTCCGCTCGTCCTACACTCAAGTCAAGCCATTGGTCGCGCAGACTCCGCTTGCCTTCCACCTGGACCGTGTCTACGAACGGCCTTCCTTGCCAGTAGTCAGGATTTTCGGCGAGAGACGCTACCCCATTGGCAAGATTGGTGAGACGAAATGGCCCGGTGCCGGATGGCTCTGCCGCATCATGTTGGCGAGCGATGAGGTACATGCTGCGGGCAAGCTCAGCAGGTAGCTCCGATTTGGCTGAATCGCTCTCAAAGACGAGGGAATTGCCAACGGCAGACAAGCTTGTCCACGGGCATTGCTTTGCGCAGGATTGCGACAGGGAGACTGCCACGGATGCGGGTGTCAGCGCCGCTCCATCGTGAAACCGCACCCCTGGACGCAGCCAAAACTGCCAGCGATGATTGTCATTCTGCGAGTCCCATCGAATGGCCAACCCAGGCAGCACAACGCCTGAATCATCTAAGCGCGTAAGGCCGTCGAACACCAGTTTACGGGCAATGCCGTCCGGAAGCCGCCAGGGATCACTCTGGGTTTCAATGCGAAGAGCACCGCCGTAGTGGGAACGCGTGCGCGCGCCGGCAGGCAGCGCAAGGCAGAGTACGAGGCCGCTAATTACAAACGGCCGAAACATTGTAGGCCTCATATTGCACTGGTTGTTTTTTCCGGATAACTATCGTCGCCGTGGCGCTGTCATTCGCCTGCCACATTGCCATCACCGAACCATCCAAAGGCATCGGACCGCTCACCGGGATCGCTTCCTTTCCTGGAATTTCGTACGCCCTGACGCTGTCGGTTGGAGCAGCACCGGCAGCCGATACAAGCAGCAGCGAGCCCTCACTGCACGTGGATTGGATGCTCACGATGTCGCTTCCCCAGTCCCTCGTGCCGGTAATAATTCTCGGAATGCCCTTATCGTAGAGGACCACCTGGCCGGTGGTTTCGCTGAAGAGTGTTACTGTCCCACCGGATCGTGCATATTCCGCGGCGTCATAGAACGGACGCGGCTGCGTGGCATAGCCCGGTACCAATACGCCGGTGAAGTAATTTCGAGCGGCGCTATAAAACGTTTTT
>Ga0302326_10007366_pt1 | contig 24504 bp, 21 predicted proteins | sample Palsa_T0_3_FD_202264 | JGI IMG/M metagenome (GOLD analysis project Ga0302326, IMG submission 202264) | Peat permafrost microbial communities from Stordalen Mire near Abisko, Sweden - Palsa_T0_3 | ecosystem: Environmental > Terrestrial > Soil > Palsa > Peat permafrost | place: Sweden: Abisko... | reverse complement strand
GTGGCTTAGGGCTTCCCGCATCACAATTTACTGTTCTGTGGCGACCGTCTTCCGTCAGTTCGTCGCAACACTCACCGCTCGCGAGCAATTCCCAAATTTGCGCCTAATTAAACTCGGAGGCGAAGCGTCCAATCGAACGGACGTCGAACTGTTTCGCGCACACTTTCCAGCCACTTGCTTGCTCCACTGCGGGCTAGGAATCACCGAGACCGGCGTAGTGCGGCATTTTTTCATTGATCACGAAACCAAATTCGACGGTGATGCAGTGCCACTGGGCTATCCTGTCGATGACGTGCAGGTGCTGCTTCTCGATGAGCAGGGAGCGCCGGTACGCCAATCGGAGATCGGAGAAATCGTAGTCCGAAGTCGCTACATAGCGCGGGGCTACTGGCGCCGACCGGACTTGAATGATGTTGCGTTTGCGTCGGACACGCTGGATGCGCGGATCCGTACCTATCGCACCGGCGACCTCGGCGTGTTGCGCGCCGACGGACTTCTTGAGCACCGCGGACGCAAGGATTCCCAGGTCAAGATCCGCGGTAACCGAATCGAATTGGCCGAAATCGAGACCGCTTTGCGGCGGTCGGCGGCCGTGGCGCACGCAGCAGTCGTCGTCCGGCGCGACAGGCACAACGAGACTTATCTCGTTGCCTATATTGTGTCCGGCGGCGAGCACTCCACGGTGTCCGCCTTGCGCAAAGCCCTCTCTGAGCGGCTCCCCGACCATATGATTCCCTCGATATTCGTGCTGCTGGACAATCTGCCGCAAACTTCCAACGGTAAGATAGATCGTCAAGCGCTCTCAGCGCTCGAGACAACTCGTCCGCACCTAGCGGAACACTACATTGCGCCCCAAAACGCCATGGAGTCGAATATCGCGGCACTCTGGTCCGAATTACTCGGTATTGAGGGTGTTGGTGTGCTCGACGACTTTTTCGAATTGGGCGGCAATTCTCTTGCGGCTTTGCAATTGATGACGAAAATACGCGCGCAACATGGCCGGACCTTGCCGCTTTCGCTATTGTTCGAGGCACGAACGGTTAGACGGCTAGCCGACGTGGTCGCGCGGGGTCACGAACAATCAAGTTGGTCGCCCCTAGTCCCAATTCAGCCCCGCGGTCGGCGTGCACCCCTATTCTGCATCCACCCTGGCGGAGGGAACGTGCTCGGCTACCAAGAGTTCATCGCACATCTTGATCCCGATCAGCCGGTCTACGGTATCCAAGGGTTTGGAGTCGTGGAAGGACAGGACCCCCACACAAGCGTGCAGGTGATGGCGCGCGAGTATATGAAGTTGATTCGCGAGGTCCAGCCCCATGGTGACTACTATCTCGGCGGCGAATCCTTCGGCGGCCTGGTGGCTTACGAAATGGCTTGTCAGCTCACCCGAGAAGGTGAGCGTGTGGCATTCCTTTTCCTGGGAGATGTCTGGTCCATCGCTGCACCGCAATTCCGACGCTGGCGATACGCGCTCGCATGGCTTACTTATCCACTAACGCTGTCGTTGCGTGATTGGCGTTTGGGCTTGACCCGTAAGTTCCTGGGGCGGCGAACTTCCCAGATACTTACAAAACGATACGCGTATGCAGACGATCTTCACCGCCGCAACTCCATTGCCCACAGGCAGGCATCGCATCGCTACAGCCCCGGCCGCTATTCGGGAAAACTCACGCTATTTCGAGCACGTGAGCAGGACCATCACACCCGGAGGCTGCAACACTATTTCGGCGGTCCGCAAATGGGTTGGCAAGCGTTTGTGAACGGGCAAGTCGAGGTCCACTGGATGCCCGATGTTCATCGGGAAATGATGCACGGCGCGAATGCGCGTGGATTTGCTCGCACATTGCAGAGGTGTATCGATTCGGCCAACACCTCCGCCGACAAACAGTTCTCTCAACGCAAGTAATCGGGCATCAGGGCACTATTTCTCGCAGCACCGCGCCGAGTTCAGCGTGGATGACGACATCCGCCCTGGCGTCCATGTCGGTCGGCTCGCGGTTGACAATGGCGAGCGCGGCGCCGTTCGACTTTGCGACCATTGGTAGTGCCGCTGCGGGATAGACCACCAGCGACGAGCCGAGCACGATGAATAGATCGCACTCCAGAGAAGCGGCCTCGGCACGACGCATCGCTTCGACGGGCATCGGTTGACCGAACGAGATTGTCGCCGACTTGACGATGCCGCCACACGCTCGGCACCCTGGCAGCGCGCCCTGCTCCAAAAACGAGTCGCGCAAGTCCGCCAGCTCGTGTCGCAGTCCACAAATGAGGCACGTGGCATAGCCGGCATTGCCATGGAGCTCGATCACCTGATGCGCGGGCACGCCTGCAGCCTGGTGCAGATTGTCCACATTCTGCGTGACCACATGGCCGACCTTCCCGGTGTCGACCAGGCGCGCAATGGCAAAATGACCTTCGTTTGGTTTGGCGCCGACCCAGCCGGCCGCCCCGGAAAAGGTCCGCCGCCAAGCCTCGCGCCGCGCGGCTTCGTTGTGCATGAATGTGTCGAAGTCGATCGGTTTCATCCGGCTCCAAACTCCGCCCGGGCTACGGAAATCTGGAATGCCGGATTCAGTCGAGATGCCAGCGCCGGTGAAGACGACGGTTCGCGCTGAACCGGCAAGAAGGGCCGCGAGGCTGGAGATCGCCGACATGGCGGCGTTATGCGGCGTGCCAAGAACGCGGGGCAAGCATATTCCGTTTAGTAACTCTAAATTAATTGGTATCGAATTCGCATGCTGGTCGAATCTCCGACGTAAAACAAGCGGAGTTCGACAACTCGGCGGTCGGGCTCAAGTTGAGCGCGTAGGTTTCGCCAACGACGGCCAGCGCAACTCACTCTTCCGCCGACCTCCGACCTGCGCGCTTGCGGCCTTCAAGCCCCACAAACCAGCGGTTTGTTTCCGTCGCTCCGAACAGGCGTCGATCGCTGTCGCGGCGGTCGGCATTCTTGAGGAACTTACATGAACATTTCGTCGGCATCGTGCAGCCATACAACGGCAGGCGCGGCGCTTCACGCAGCAGATAGGGCCTTCCTCTAGCGTGCATTGCCGCCTCACAGCACATGACGCTCGGCGCGATCTCGACCGCGCGGAAATCGCCAGTACGTTTCGACCGCTTGGGTTTCCCGTTTCGCCCGGGCTTCTTCGCGGGGTCCTCGCGCGAAATCTTGTCAAGCAGCCCTTTCAGCACTTTGATCATGACGGGTTCCGGTAATCGACTCAGCGACTATGAAAAGGATTGGTTAATACGTGTGCCATGCGCCCTCATTCTATTTTTTTCCGATGCCGCGAATTTTGCGCGCTACCACCGACAGGCACAGTGCCACAGGGCAACGTCAGCACAGACAGCACTTGCGAGCATTGCGATGGACGCCTCACAGGATGCCGCTGTAAGTTAAATGGTTCGGCTTTTACGGCTATGGGCGAGCTGGCCTCGCAGCACAGCATCAAGAACCGGGACAACGAGGATTTGAATTACACCGGTTGCTGGTGATTTATTCGGGCTCGACGCGCTATACGCTCCGTTCTATCGTCCAAGTCATGTCGCTGGCGCAGTGCATGGCGGAGCGGGTTTGACGATGAAACACGCGCGAGCCTTCAGGGCCGCCGTATTGAGGACATAGGCGCACCAACACTCTAATAGCGTCGGTCGATCAGTCGGACGCTAGGGATTCCATCCGGACCACTGTTGTTGTGAACAACGAGAGTCAGTGCAAAAGGGCCCCGAAGGCTGTGACAGAGACAGGCCGTTCATCTGCTTCGACGCATATGTACCGTTCATCAACAGTGTTGGATCCACATTTTCTGGCGACAAATGCAAGCCGCGCCGACCGAAATTGGGTTCAGAAAGCTGCGAGACGTAATCTGTGGCGCACGCCGACAGCCCCAGACAAATAATCAGGGACGAAATTAGCCTCATGCTACTTCTCCAATGCGGGTTACGCAGTTTGACCACTGGTAGTTTCAATAGCACGATCATGAAATCGAAGCAACCATTCGTGTTTTAGGAGCTTCGATGTCGGGGCTGCCAATCCCGGTCTATTATCGCCGGGTGGGAATGAACGTGGCGTTGGGCTTGTTCGCTTTATTGCTGGCCTCGACTGCCGGAGCGCAGAATGCCCGCGTTGCTCGTTGCGCGGCCGATGGCGCAGCAGTCACGCTGTCGAACGTCGCACTCGCAGTGACCTTCGACATCACCGACGCACATATCCGGCCTGCACGCCTTGAAAACCGGCTGAGTGGAGTCGACTCGCAGCTGCGGGGGGAATTGTTTGAACTGAAGCTGCGCGACGGGGCCATCCTGCGCGCGAGCGATTTTCATGTCGATGCTCCCATTCGTTGCCTTGTCGCACCCGGTACCATCGGGGCGGCCCGCGAAGCCGCCCGCAGCCCGGTGCAGGCCGTTGAAGCAACGCTGGTGCAAAATGATGGTGGGCTCACGATCGCGTGGCGCGCCTCGATCAGCGATGACGGCCCGTATCTGCGCGAGTCCTTCTTGCTGACGACGGCAAGGGATGTGGACATCGCAAGCGTGTCGCTCATCAGCCTGCGATTGCCAGGAGCCTCGATCGCCGGTACCGCCGATGGCACGCCAATCGTGAGCGGCGATGCGTTTTTTGCCTTCGAGCACCCGATGGCGCGCCCTGCCGTGACCAACGGGGCGGCGACCTCCACATTAAAACGCACACTGCCGCTGCTTACCGGCATCCCTGTCACCTACACCGCGGTCATCGGCGTCGCGGCGCGCGGGCAGCTGCGGCGCTCGTTTGCGGCCTATCTCGAAGCTGAACGGGCACATCCATTTCGGACTTTGCTGCACTACAACTCGTGGTACGACATCGGCTACTTCAGCCGCTACACCGAAGCGGACGCGCTCGGTGCCATCGAGCACATCGGCAAAGAACTCGTCGTGAACCGGCACGTCGTCGTGGATTCATTTCTATTCGACGACGGGTGGGACGATACGGCGCACCTGTGGGAATTCAACGACGGATTTCCCCAAGGCTTTACCCTGATCCGCGCGGCGGCCGAAAGGTTCGGTGCCGAGCCCGGTGTATGGCTCTCTCCCTGGGGTGGCTACGGGCCGCCGCGGCAGGCGCGTCTTGCTACCGCAAAGGCGGCGGGGTATGAAGTCGACACGCAAGGGCTCGCCCTGTCAGGACCGAAATACTACGCGCGCTTTCACGCAGCGGCCGTTGAGTTGCTGCAGTCATTTGGCATCAATCAATTCAAGCTTGACGGCACCGGAAGTCCCGACAAGGTTACCGCCGGTAGCGCTTTCGACAGCGATTTTGCGGCGGCGATGGCGCTGATACAGGACCTGCGTATCGTGCGCCCGGACCTTTTCATCAATCTGACCACGGGCACCTGGCCATCGCCATTCTGGCTTCTGACTGTAGATTCGATCTGGCGTGGCGGCGAGGACCACGAATTCGCCGGACAGGGTACCGACCGGCAGCGCTGGATCAACTATCGCGACGCGGACACTTACGGTGGGATCGTACGACAGAGCCCTCTTTTTCCATTGAACGCGCTGATGCTGCACGGAATCATTTTGGCGCGTCACGCGCGCGGACTAAGCAGTGATCCCGGCCGCGATCTGCCCGACGAAGTGTGGTCGTATTTCGCGACTGGCACGGGCCTTCAAGAACTGTACGTGTCTCCCGATCTGCTGATGCCACAGGATTGGGACCTCCTCGCCCGCGCCGCGCGCTGGGCGAGAAAGCGCGCGCCAGTGCTCAAGGACAGCCATTGGCAGGGGGGAGACCCTGCACGTGATCAGGTCTATGGTTGGGCAGCGTGGAGCCCCGATCGCTCAGTGATCGCCTTGCGCAATCCCTCGTCGCAGCCGCAGTTGTACGCTCTCGATCTTGCTGCAGCACTCGAACTGCCAACAGGCGCCGCTCGCAGGTTCAGCGCGAAAGCCGTGTATGGCCGCCCCCCACCCCGGGCGGCGCTTGACGCAAACGACGTCATGCATCTTCGCCTTGCGCCGCATTCGGTCTTTGTCTGGGACCTAGCGGCGCAGCCCTAAACAGATTTTCGATCTAGCTCAGGATTTTCGGACGCGCTCGACTTTGACGCCGCCGGCGCGCAGTGTTCGTACGACCCGGTCCGGCGTCTTTTGCGGGACCACAAGCAACGAGATCTCCCGGAATGGCGCTACGAGAAACGGCGAAGCGGCCATGAGTTTCTCAGCGGACGCGAGCACGATTGTCTCCGCAGCGCGCTCGTGCAGGGCTCGCTTGACCGCGGCCTCTTCGCCATCGCCCGTCGTCAGACCCTCCTTGGGGTGAACGCCGGTCACTCCCATAAAGTACAGATCCGCGCGCAGGCGCGAGGCAGCGTCGATGAGGGCGGCGCCTACGTTCACCATGGAGTGCCGAAACAGTCGACCGCCTAACATAATGATGTCCACATGCGGGTGTTTGGCCGCTTCCACGGCCACCGTGGGACTGTGAGTTACGATCGTCGCACGCAAATCGGACGCGAGATGACGCGCCACCTGAAGCGCCGTAGTGCCACCGTCAAGGATCACAACCTGCTTTGTCCGGATCATCGAGGCGCCCGCACGACCCAGATCGATTTTGTCCTGTGGGGAGACCTGTTCGCGGACCTGAAGGTCAGCAACCGCGGCCGAAGCGGGTAGCGCACCCCCATGGACGCGTTGCAGTTTGCCGCCCTGGGCTAGTTCGCGTAGGTCGCGACGGATCGTGTCTTCCGAAGTACCCAGCTCGTGCGCCAGATCCTTAGCCACGATTAGTCCCTCGGCAGCCAATCGACCGAGGATCAGTTTCTTGCGCTGGGCGGTAAGCATTGCATGATTCTGCACGATCATGCACGATATTGCCATGAGTAAATCAATCCTCCCTGACCCATCCACCGGCTCGGCGCACAATCGAGTCCACATCGTCGAAGAACGCCTGCTCTCTGACGATTGGTACACCCTAAAGAAAACGACGTTCGACTATCGCCGTCGAGACGGCCGCTGGCAAAGACAAAGTCGTGAAACTTATGATCGCGGCAACGGTGCCGTCCTGCTGTTGTTCAACGTGGATTGCAGTACGGTGGTTTTGACGCGGCAATTTCGATTGCCGGCCTATTTGAACGGCTGCAGCGATGGTCTATTGATCGAGGCCTGCGCCGGCCTGCTTGATGGCGACGATCCGCACACCTGTATCCGTCGTGAGGCGCAGGAAGAGACGGGTTTCGTGGTCCGCGCTCCTCGTAAAATACTTGAGGCCTATATGAGCCCCGGATCGGTGACGGAGAAACTACATTTCTTCGTGGCCGAATACGAGCCCCAAGATCGCGTTTCGGCGGGAGGCGGTGATGTCGCTGAGGGCGAGGACATCGAGGTAATCGAGCTCTCGATGGCGAGCGCTCGGCAGATGCTAGCCGGCGGCGCGATCCAAGACGGCAAGACAATTATGCTCCTGCAGTATGCTGCGCTGGTCGGTCTTGAGGCTTTGCGCGTTGCAGGATCGTCAGGCCCTTAGGACTTCGCCTGATAAGTGAGCGTATAATCCGCGGGCTGTCTTTGGACACCGGCACAGTACCTGCGGACCGTTTTGCCCACCTAAGAGATGAGGATCTGTATGTCGCTTCGAATCAATGACATCGCGCCGAACTTCAAGGCGCAAACCACTCAAGGCTCCATCGATTTTCACCAATGGATCGGCGACAAATGGGCGATTTTGTTTTCGCATCCCAAAGATTTCACGCCCGTGTGCACGACCGAGTTGGGCTACATGGCGAAGATCGAACCAGAATTCACGAAGCGCAATGCCAAGCTCATTGGCCTGTCCATCGACCCGGTAGAAAGCCATAAGGGCTGGGTCAAGGACATCGAAGAGACGCAAGGGGCTACCGTCAAGTATCCGATGATTGCGGATACCGATCTGGCAGTCGCCAAGCTCTACAACATGCTGCCGGCGGAGGAATCTGGCGGCGCTGCGGGCCGCACGGCTGCGGCCAATGCCACCGTGCGCTCCGTGTTCATCATTGGCCCCGACAAGAAGATCAAGTTAATGTTGACCTATCCGATGACGACGGGGCGCAATTTCGACGAGATTCTGCGCGCGCTCGATTCGATTCAATTGACCGCGAAGCACAAGGTTGCGACGCCGGCGAATTGGAAACAGGGCGAGGATGTGATCATCGCCGGATCTGTGACTGATGAGGATGCCAAGAAGATCTATCCGGCCGGCTGGAAAGCGCCGAAGCCGTACTTGCGCATCGTCAAGCAGCCGCACTGACGACGTCGGCTATTCCGCCAGGTTGACGCCGGAACCCCCCATTTCCTTGGGCATGTCCTTGAACTTCGGCTTGCCGTCACGAATGGGCAACACCGTTTCCTGATAGTGCACATGCACCCCCGGCTCGAATTTGAACTTGGGCAACATCGCCGCATAGATGTCGACGAGCCCCATGGTGGGATGATCAGTAAACAAGTGACCGCCGCATTTCTGGCACCACTTGCGGAAGCTGATGGGAGTCTTGTTGTACGTCCCAATGCTGGCCGCACCATGGGTCACTTTCAACGATTGGGGGTTCCACAGCGTAAAGGCATTGACCGGACCCGCCGACCAATGGCGGCACGACCCGCAATGGCAATAACCCATTCCGGCCGGTTCGCCGGAGACTTCGAACTGCACCTCACCGCAAAAACAGCTGCCCTTGTGAATCTTTTCGCTAGCCATGTTTGATCCCCTGTAAATATCGACCGAGCTTCGATGATAGCAATTCTACGCTTGCGGCGTTTCATCGCGATCCAAACCAACCGTCACGTCTTGGCCTCGACCCCAAAGCGTCCCATTCGGCTCACCAATTCCGGTGGGATCTCCGTCGCGCGCCCGGTTTCGGCCGAGATAAAGACCAATACTTGTTTCACGCTCATGCGCAGCTCACCGTGGTGGGACGCCTCGATACGAACCTCGCAGGAGGTGCGGCCAATTTTCATCGTCCACAAATTGAACGTCAGTCGATCGCCAAAGCGCGTCGGCTTGGGAAAATCGACGCTGAAATGCACCGACGGAGTCAAAATCTGTTTGTGGTGAAACAATCCAGGCGCACTCGCGGCGAGCCCATCTTCGAACCAGTCTTCGACAAAGTCGCTGATCATTTCAAAATAGCGCGGATAAAAGACCCAACCGGCGGCGTCGCAATGTCCAAAACGCACCAGAATTTCACGTTGAAATGCCGCCATGGCCTCTTCCTCCAGTCGCCCATCCACAACCCGGAGTATAGATTATGGTCGAGCCGTCAATGCGGGGGATCCGTGCGGCAACACGAATGCTAGTTTGCCGGGTAAGATGCTTTAGCCCGAATTCGGCCGCAGCGCGGTTGTAGACAAACCTAAGGTGACCTGTGCAAGGATTTCAATTCGAAGGCTCTGCTGCAGCGATCACAGGAGCCGCCAGCGGCATTGGGCGCGCCCTGGCGCTGGAATTAGCGGGTCGCGGCTGCGATCTAGCACTCGCCGATCTAGACTCGGCTGGTCTTGAGTCAGTGGCGAAGGAAATTACTGCGGCGCATCGCCGCCGCGTCACGATCCGTACCGTCGATGTTGCCGATCCCAGGCAGATTCAGGATTTCGCAGCCGCCGCGATCGCGGATTATCCGACGCTCAACCTGCTCTTCAACAACGCGGGTGTCGCATTGCTAGGTCAATTCGACGAATTCGATCAGACGCAGATGGCGTGGCTGATGGACATTAATTTTTGGGGTGTAGTGCGCGGCACGCGCGCCTTTCTTGAGCATCTTCGAAGCCGCCCGCAGGCGCACATAGTCAACATTTCGAGCATCTTTGGGATAATCGCGCCCGCTGGGCAGTCTGCCTACGCTGCATCGAAGTTCGCAGTGCGCGGATTCTCCGAGGCGTTGCGGCACGAGCTCGCCGTGAGCAAGAGCACCGTGCGGCTCTCGGTCGTACATCCCGGCGGCGTGAAGACCAATATCGCACGCAAGGCGAGGACCGGGACCCAATTGCGAGAAAGCGTGAGCATGAGCGAAGTCGGAGATCGCTTCGAGCGGCTGGCGCGCACCACGCCAGCCGCGGCTGCGCGACGCATAATTCGAGGCGTTGAGCGCAATGAGCCGCGCATCCTCATTGGTGGCGACGCGAAAATCCTGGACATTATTCAACGGCTCAGGCCCGCCACTTACTGGTCGCTCTTGTCACGCATTTTTGACCGGATGATGGTCTAGCGACCGCTCTCAATTTAGCTGCAATTCCGTCAGCAGTTCTGTCGCACCGTAGACCTTTTCGAGCGCTTCACGAATGATCGCGGGATGCACAGCGATGGCGCGGTTGTTCTCGGGATTGAACCAATAGCGGCCGGCGATCGAGTAGATATTGCCGTCGAACATCAGGCCAACGATTTTGCCGTCGACATCGATCAGGGGGCTCCCGGAGTTTCCGCCGACGATGTCGTTGCTGGTGGAGATGCAAAATGGCGTGCTCATGTCCAGTTGCGCTTTCGCGCGCATCCAGCTTTCGGGTATCTTGAACGGCGCGGCGCCGGTGGCGCGTTCGAATGCGCGCTCGAGGAAGGTAAACGGCTGTACGCTCACGCCATTTTCCACCCATCCTTGCACCGTGCCGTAATTCAGGCGAGGGGTAAATGTTGCATCCGGATACATATTGGTGCCGTACGCCTTGAAGCGAGCGGCCGCAATTTTTTCCGCCGCCGCGACGATGGGCGCCTCCACTTCATCTTCGTATTGCTGGCGTATGGCGCGAGCCTCGGCATCGATGGAGCGCGCTAATACGATCATGGGGTCGTGAGAGGCGTCAACCGCGGCCTTGCCTCCTTGCCAGAGGCGTTTGCGAAAATTGGCGTCATTCAATTCGGTTTCCGCAATGAGCCGCGTCGCCAAAACATCGGGGGACTCCGTGCTCAATAATCTGCGTACCACGGGATGATCCGGACCCAGCCATTCGCGCATACGTTCAAGCGAGAACGAGAGAGTCATTTGTTCAAACTCAGGATAGACCGGAACCTGTGCATAGAGATCATGCTGCATCCGCGTCAGTTCGGCCTCGGTGAATTCTCTCAAGCGATCCTTGTTGGGCTTTAGGCGTTCATCGGCGGCTCGGAGCAAGACGCGTGCATTGCGAAACAAGGTGCTGCTAAAGCCCGCCGCATTTTCGATAAAAACGTAGGGCAGGTAGAGCGCCCTTTCGCGGCTCGACGCAGTCGCGATTTCCTGCCAGGGATCCGGTCCTCTGATGCCGGCGATGGCGCGCAATGCTTGTTCCGCCTTGGACTTGTCCTCCAAAAATGCATCGTCATTAAGCGCATCAAGCTCTTTGCGGCGCACTTTGATGCCATTCTGCAGGCTATTGAGCGGCGCCACGGTTATGCGTCCGTCTCCGACATTATTCTTGCCGAATTGAATATAGCGGCCTCGCAATTCGGATGCCCGCAGCAACGTGAAGGGCAAGGACACATCGCGATCGAATTCCAGCTCCGAGCGCGTTTGCAATCTTGCCGTCGTGCCTGGATCGCCCGAGACAAATACCAATTGATTGGCATTGGGGCCCGCAAAGTCAATCTGCAGATAATTAGGCGTCCGCGCCGGCTTGTCATTCTCATAAGCCCGAAGAATGGAGAAATCCAATGACCAGCGCGGAAATTGGAAGTTGTCCGGATCGCCGCCAAAGGCCGCAATGTCAGCTTCCGGCGCAAACACCAAGCGCAGATCCGAATAGCGCCTGTATTTGTAGAGAAAATACTGGCCGCCTTGGTAGAGGCGCACGGATTGGCACTCCAGCTTCCCGGACTTTGCTCTGGCGCTTGCCTGCTCGCAGGCCTGTTCAAGCGAGGTCAACAACTTCTTGCGGGCAGTATTAGCCGCAGCGTCGCTCAGCCCGGAATCGACTCTCAATACCGCGTCGGTAATGTTTTCCGTATCGATCAGCACGTCCGCGTGCTGCGCCGGGCAGCGCAGTTCTTCTTTGCGCGACGAAGCACGGAAGCCTAGTTCCAGCAGGCTCTTTTCCTTGGAGGACAATTCCGCAAGACACGGCTCGATGCAGTGATGGTTGGTGAGGATAAGCCCTTCCCGCGAGACAAAGGACGCGGTGCAATTGGTCAATCGGAGCGTTGATAGCCTGACGTGATCCAGCCACGCAGGCGTGATATCGGCTCCGAAGCTCTGTCGAACCGTCGCTGATGGAAAATTATCGAAGGTCCACATCCCCTCGATCGCCATTGCGGGCACGGATGCCGCGCACGCCGCAAACAACAGAAATCCGCGCATGGAATCCTCGTGTTATCGTTGTCCGCCAAAGCCAACGCGATATTCTACTGAACTTGCGCAAATCGGACCCCCAATTCAAGCGACAGCCGAAGCATGGTCGCGACCGAATCGCCACTTGTCAGGGGCATTGAAGCAATTGGACCCTAAATTCGACGCCTCGCCACAGCCTGCGCCTCAGCGCGTCGCCTTTACCGCCTTCGCAAATAGAGATTTTCGGATCTATTTTTTGGCCAGCAGCGCCGCGATGATGGCCGACAACATCGAGCACGTAATTTCTTATTGGGTGATTTTCCAAAAATTTCATTCCCCGGCGCTCGGGGCCTTCGCGGTTGTCTCGCATTGGGCCCCGTATCTCCTTTTCGCCGCCTACACGGGCGCCCTGGCTGATCGCTTCGATATCCGCCGCTTGATTCAGATTGGAATGCTGCTGTTTATGGGCGTATCGATCGGTTGGGGCGTGATGTTCGCGACCGATTCGACGCAGCAATGGAAGGCGGAGATGCTGTTGGTCGTTCACGGCTTGGCCGGCGTCATCTGGATACCGGCCTCGCAAGTGCTGATTCACCGCATCGTCGGGGCCGAGCACGTACCAAGCGCGGTGCGGCTCAACGCGACCGGGCGTTATTTGGCGTTTTTGGTGGGTCCCGCGGTCGGCGGCGTGCTGCTGTTGGCGCTTGGGCCCGTGAACGGAATATTTTTCAATGCGCTCATCTATGTCCCGATGTTCGTTTGGCTGATCAAGGCGCCCTACGGTCCCGAACGTGCGGCTGCGCCGCGGGCACCGCAAATTCGCGGATTTAGAGATATCTGGCTGACCATGAAGGTCGTGCGGCAGAATCCGGTCCTGTTGTCGATGACGGTGCTGGTCGGTGCATCCGCATTTTTTGTCGGCAATGCCTACCAGGCACAAATGCCGGGATTCGCATTTGATCTCGGGCACGCGCGTGCGTCGGATGTCTCGTACATGATACTACTGGCCGCGGATGCGGCGGGCGGCCTTGCCGCCGGGCTGATTCTGGAAAGCCGTGGTCTGCTACCGCCGAAGGTTAAGACCGCCTATATCCTGGCGATGCTCTGGTGCTGCGCGCTAGCCGGATTTGCGCAGTCGCATACCTATGCCGTGGCCATAACCCTTTTGTTCACCGCGGGATTCGTGGAACTCGGATTTAATTCAATGGCGCAATCCTTGGTTCAGCTGCACGCGCCTCCCGAGATTCGCGGACGAGTAATCGGTGTATTCGCCATGTCTGCAAACGGAATGCGGACGTTTAGCGGCCTGTGCGTCGGTCTTCTCGGCGCCAGCATAGGCATCCATAATTCCCTGAGTTACAGTGCGGCGGCGCTCCTTTTGCTATACATCGCGATCTTTGCCACTCGCTTCGTCACGCGACGACGTGCCGCGATGGCGCCGCCATGACCCCCACCAGCGACAGCGAATTCATGCGGCGTGCGCTGCTGCTCGCACAGAGAGCTGCTGAAGAAGGCGAGGTTCCGGTCGGCGCGTTATTGGTGTTGGACGATGAGATCATCGGCGAGGGTTGGAATCGGCCCATCGCCAGCAATGACCCGACCGCTCATGCGGAGATCGTTGCATTGCGCGCGGGCGCGGCGGCGCTGAATAACTATCGAGTCGGCGCAGCCACGCTGTATGCGACCTTGGAGCCCTGTGTCATGTGCATGGGAGCTATTCTCAATGCACGCGTAGTGCGCCTCGTATTCGGCGCGTGGGACGCAAAGGCAGGTGCCTGCGGCAGTGTGCTCGATTTGCCGCGTGAGCCGCGGCTAGCGCATGGCTTGGACGTATTCGGCGGGGTCTGCAGCGAAGAAGCCGCAGGCCTGCTGCGGCAATTTTTCGAAGGGCGTCGTTAGTTCAGGACGGGCGCACGCGGACCGGCACCCCAGGCCCATTCCAGCAGATCTCGATAGCCGCGAACATTGTCGACGTAGCGCACGGGTTCCCATCCTCGCGCATAACCGTTTTCAGTCTGGGTATACCAGCGTTCCTCTTCGAGCAACGGCAGAAAGGCCCGTACGTCCTGCCAGGAGTCCGGATCGCGGCCGGCCTTTTGCGCCAACACCCGGGCATCCTCGACGTGCCCGTAACCAATGTTGTATGCAGCGAGGGCGAACCAGGTGCGATCCGGTTCGGGGACGTGGGCCGGAATCTTCTCGTACACCTGACGGAAGTACCGGGCGCCACCAAAAATGCTTTGCCGAGCGTCCGACAGGTCCGTCACTTTCGTTTCGTTGGCGGTTTCCACGGTCAGCTGCATCAGCCCGTGAGCCCCGGCAGATGAGGAAGCGCTGGGATTCCACTTGGACTCTTGGTATCCGATGGCGGCCAATAGACGCCAGTCCTGGCTGCTTTGTTCCGCGGCTTCGACGAACCATTGCTTATAGAGCGGCAAGCGGTTCTGTAAATGCTGCATAAAGCCGGGACCTCCGGCAAATTCCGCATCCTCGGAGCGCCCGTAGTAGCGGTTCACTATCGTCGCGAGTTCGCCATCGAGTTTCAGGCGCGCGAAATATTCAAGCATGTCGCGCGCAAAGGCCGGATCGCGGTCGCTGCTCGCCCATGCGAGCGGGCGGTCTTCCGGGAAATCAAAGGCGATGCGCAAGTCCGGGTGCACGTCGTGCGCCAAAGCAAATTCGGTCGAATCGGCTATGGTGTAATCGATGCTTCCATCGGCTACGCCATCCAGTAACGCTTGCGAATTGGTGCTGGCATTTTCAACCCAGACCAGCTCCGGGTAACCATTGCGCGCATCTTCCAGTGTTTTCACATGCGAACTGCCCGCCGCAATCTCGAGATCAGAATTGCCGATCTCGAACAGAGATCCAGGTCTTGGCGCGCCGCGACGATAGATCAGGTGCTCACGAACGCGCTGATAGGCGGGCCCGAATTGCACGCCGGGAACCGCTTGCATCGGTAGCTTTATTGCCGCCGCAGCCAGGTGTGCCTGGCCGGAAGTTAGCGCCGCGTAAATCTCCGCATAGGTTCGCATCGGCGTGATCTTGAGCTTGACACCCAGCTCATCGGCGAAGCGCCGTGCGAGATCGAATTCTGGTCCCTGCGGGGTGCCGTCCGATCCGCGATAAAAGGCAAGCGGGCCCGTGCGTGTAACCACTCGCAGCTCTCCCAGCGACTTGATCTGGTGGATCAAGCCGGGCACTGGCGTGTAGCTGCTCAGCAGCACCATCGCGGAGAGTGCGATCGTGACCTTGGTCCAGCGCGGCCAGTATGTATGTATGGTTAGTCTGCGCACGGTTTATCCATTTGAGTGCCGTGGTGCGGGGCAAGTTCCTGTTCGAGAGGCGAGCCCTTTTCCGATGCGCTAGAATAAACGATTATTTCTTTCCGCGAACCCTTGACAAATGCATTTTTTCTCTGGTTGATGACTGCGTCAAAACTAAAGTTTGCATAAGTAATGCGGAAACGTTTTTTGTAAACGACAAGAATTTTAAGTTAATTGGAGAGGTACCGAAGTGGTCACAACGGCGCCGACTCGAAATCGGATGGTCGGGTAATTCCGGCACGTGGGTTCGAATCCCACCCTCTCCGCCACTGAAAATAAAAGGCCCCGCGGGGCCTTTTTATTTTCAGCAGGTGCAGGGTGCGTGGACGGACCCACCGGTTCGACAAATTCGCCTGGAGCGAATTTGGACGCACTTTAGTGCGCCCGCCGGGCGAGGGCCAGGATGGCCCGAGTCAATCCCACCCTCTCCGCCACTTAATTTTTGAATCGTTTCTGAGACTTGAGTCACTCAGGTCTTCCCCTACTAAACGACTTGATGCGCTCGTCTCATCATTCAAGGCGCGTCTGACTCGCTTTACTCTGTAATACAGAGTACTCTGTATCATACAGTTTGACGAAATAGACGCCGATATATGCGCATTAGAATCGTTGTCTGCTATCGCCCCCGATATACCAGGGGCCATTTGGTTGATTTCGTCCCGCCCGTAACAGGCATACATCTGGCGGCATTGACGCCGCCGGGTCACGAGGTCGAGGTGATCCACGAGCAGCTACGCGCTGTACCCGTGGATCGCGACGTCGATCTGGTCGCTCTGTCGTTCTTCTCAGGATTCGCGCGCGGCGCTTATGCGCTGGCGGATCGCTACCGCGCGCTTGGGATCAGGGTAGTCGCGGGAGGCCCGCATGTTTCCTACTGGGTTGAGGAGGCTCTGCGGCACGTGGATGCGGTCGTAATCGGCGAGGCTGAAGAGGCGTGGCCGCGGTTGCTTCGTGACATTCAATCTGGCTCCCTTGATCCGGTATATAGAGGGTCACCCGCATCGATGTTGGATCTGCCCACGCCGCGTTACGACCTCCTAGAGCGGGCATTTGTCGTGCCCCGGGTCATGCAAGCTACTCGAGGCTGTCCCTTCTCATGCAGTTTTTGCACCGTTCCAAACTTCAATCCGGGATTTCGCGTCCGACCCATTGATGATGTGGTACGCGACATTGAGGAAAGCCGATTTCTGTTCTGGTGGCAAAACAAAGTGGTCTGGTTCTGGGATGACAATCTATTGGTGCGCCGCGTATGGGCCAAGGAACTGTTGCGGGAATTGGCTGGGCTCAAGCGTTGGTGGCTCACGCAGGCTTCCATCGACATCGTCTACGACAAGGAATTGCTGGATCTGATGGAACGGTCTGGCTGCATCGGAATCTTCCTCGGCATCGAGAGTCTCGATGACCGTGACCTGCGCAGCGTCGGAAAACGCCAGAATCACGCGAGCAAATATCAGGAAGCGATTTCGAGACTGCATGATCGAGGGATCTGCGTTATGGCGGGATTCATTTCTGGCTTCGATGATCAGCGACCGGAGACAATACTTGCCACAGCCGATCGTCTGAACGCAATCGGTGTTGACGTGCCCTTCCTTAGCATCCTCACGCCATTCCGTGGCACACCGTTGTACGAGCAGCTGCTCTCGTCGGATCGAATCCTCAACGATCGCGACTGGCCGCATTACAACGGCTACAACGTGGCGTTTCGCCCGGCGCAAATGACTCCAGAGCAATTGATCGAAGCCCATCGAGGTTTGTGGCGCCAAGCCTTCGGCCCGAGATCGGTAGCCCAGCGACTGGAACGAGGCCGCCGTCAATTGAGCACCGGTGGGATGTGGCTCTCGCTAGCGATGAACGGATTCTACGGGCTGAAGCGCTTGACCGGAAGCCTGCCCGCTACAGTCCCGCCAACCCGTGCCGGACTTATCGACCATCCGATCACCCACGCCGAACACGAAGAGAGCGGCCCTGATGCGTCGACTTTACCAGCCGCGACGTGCGATATCATGCGCCAGTGACATTTAATTGGCTTAGCAACCTGGCGTTCTTCGTTGCACCGCGATTGAGACAACGCGCAGAATTGCGCGCGACGTGGGGACGAGTTGTCGAACCCGACGACTGGCTCGCGAGTCGCTCATTTGACCTGTTGCGCACCGAATCGAGAGCAGATTGGGTTGATGATCGCACTTGGCGCGATTTGGAATTTCCGAGGATCTTCTCTGATCTGAACACGACCATCACCCCGATTGGGCGTCAATATCTGTACAAGCAACTTCGCAGATACGAATACAGCGCCGAAATACTCTCCCAGAGAACTCAGGCGTATGAAGTGTTACGCGCTGACAATCTGTTGCGTGAGAGTCTCCAATTAGCATTGAAACCCCTGGAATCGGACTCCACCGCCAACATCGCCGATGCGTTGCTCGGATCGCCACCAGAAAAGCCTAAGCACGACAAGTTAATCTATGCATGGGCACTCTGCTCATTAACAGCACTGCTCAGCACTCTCGTATTTTCATTATCGTTGTGGATTGTGGCTATTGTGTTGGGAATCAATGCGGTGGTTCTCTTGGCGTCATCCCCGAAACGGAACAGGGATGCGCAAACGCTAATAACGTGCGGCAGCATGCTCGGTATCGCGGACAAACTCGGGGCCTTAAAAGGCAATGCGAGGATCGCGTCATTGGATGAATTAGCTACGGAGGCGCCGAAGCGAGTAGGGCTTCGAAAGAATGTTAGATTACTTGCGTCGCTGGCTGGCAATCCTGCGCTTGCCGGAGTTGCCTTGTTTTTGGACTTGTGCTGCCTCGCAAAGCTAGTGACGTTCATTCGCACAGTCGATAGGTTTGTGCGGCTCAGACACGAGTGGGTATCGACGTATGAGCTAGTCGGCTCTATCGATGCGGCGATTGCCATATCCAGTTTTCTACACCGCACGTCGCGTTATTGCCGACCGAGCATCTCTTTCACGCCCATCATTTCAATGGAGAGCGGCTTCCACCCACTTATTCATCAACCCGTGGCGCACTCCGTCACTCTTAATGGTCGCTCAGCCTTGGTGACCGGTTCAAATATGGCCGGGAAAACAACATTCGTGAAGATGATTGGGACGAACATCGTGTTGGGCCACACGCTCGGAATCTGCCTTGCAGACAGCGCGATTATTCCTAAATCGAGTGTCATGGCCTCTATCCGGGGAGACCAATCGGTCGAGACCGGCGAAAGTCGTTTTTCCTCCGAGGTTAAGGCTATACGGGAGTTTATCGACAGCGCATCACGAGGTGAGTGCGGGGTCTTTGTGATCGACGAGATATTCAGCGCCACCAACACGATTGAACGGGTGGCGGCCGCCAAGGCCGTGCTATCTGCGATTAGCCGACGCGCTCAAGTTCTAGCGACTACCCACGATGTGGAGTTGCAACAACTTTTGGCGCCGGATTTCGACTTATTCCATTTTCAGGAGAATCTCGACGTCGAGGGTTTTTTCGACTTTAAGCTGCACTCAGGGATTAGCACCCAGAGAAACGCCATACGAGTTCTCGAACGCATGGGAATACCCGAAGAGATAATCGGCGAAGCGCTGGCGCTGGTTGCTGGGCAGTCCCATAAAGATACACGGTAGCGCCGCCGTCACCCCGACGTGGCAATCGACGAGGGCTACACATGACGGCTCAACTCAATCACACCATCGTCTACTCGTCAGACCGGGTAAAGTCCGCTCGTTTTCTCGCCGAGATATTAGGGCTGCCGGCGCCAGTTCGGTTCGGTCCCTTCGAGGTGGTCGAACTCGACAACGGAGTGTCTCTCGATTTCTCGGCCACCGATGAACCGATCCAGCCGCAGCACTTCGCTTTCCTGATTTCCGAGGCTGATTTCGATGTGGTCTTCGGCCGCATCCGTGATCAGGGTCTACAGTACTGGGCCGACCCGAGGCGTTCGCGCCCCGGCGAGATCAATCATAACGACGGCGGACGCGGGGTCTATTTTCCCGACCCCGACGGCCACTATCTGGAAGTGATCACGCGTCCCTATGGTGCCGCGGGTACCAAACGAATCCGCGTAATCTCCGATGGAACGCCGAAGCGATTCGGCGGACCCCAGTAGCCGGTGCCGCGGCTTACGTAGATCCACAGATTCTTCAATCGATGCAGGCCGCTGGTAAACGGCTGGAATAAATGCACGAACAGATTCCAAGGCCAGAACTGGCCGCCATGCGTATGCCCGGAAAGTTGAACGTCGAAGCCCGCACTGGCGGCCGCCTCCGCAGAACTCGGCTGGTGCGCCAGCAAAACCTTGGCGCCGGCATCGATGGGCGCGCCGCGCAACGCTGCCGCGGGATCGCTTCGCTGCGCGGGGTCAAAATGATGCGCGCTATAGTCCGTCACGCCGGCGAGGACCAAGGATGCGCCGTCGTGCTTCAACACCACATGCTCATTTTTGAGCACTCGCAAGCCGAGCCGGCTGATTTCTTGCGTCCAGGCACGCTCGCCGGAGTAATACTCGTGGTTGCCCGTGACAAAGTAGGCGCCATGCCTCGCTGTCAGCCCGGCCAAGGGCGCAGTGTGCGCCGATAGTTGCGCTACGGAGCCGTCAACCAAGTCGCCCGTCACGGCGATCATATCGGCCTTCAATTCATTGACTCGTCGGACGATGCCTTCGACAAAACCGCGCTTGATGGTGGGACCCACGTGCACGTCGCTGATCTGAGCGATCGAGAATCCATGCAATGCGCGCGGCAAATCAACCACCGGTATTTTTATTTCAACGATACCCGGCCGGCGCCGTGCGATGATCAATCCGGCTAAGGTAACAAATAGCGCGAGATATAGCGTCGCTTGCGCGCTGGGCTTGATCCAAAGTTGCGCTTGCCCGCTGGATAGGAGTAGATGCCCGCCGAGCAGGACCACATCTCGGAGCAGAGTTAAGACAATTAGCGAGGAAAAAAAGCCCATCGCCGTCAGGCCCACCCACGCGAGCCGGTCTGCTAACTTTCGATTTTGCAGGGCCCGTGTTCGCATGGAGAACGGCATAAGGAGGCAGCAACCGATCAGCAGCACTATGCCCGCGGCTATGCCGAGGTGACCTATATTTAAGCCGGATAGCAGGCGCCAGCCGATATATGCAGGCAGCATGAGGAACAGCCAAACGGGATGCAGGAACAGGCGGCGCACGGTCATAGTGGGGAATCAACTCGAAACCCTCAGGTTGGGGGCAGTACAATGCAAGTTCAAGAGCGCGGGGACCTAACGTGAATCTAAGTTTCGTCGCAGGCAGCGGTGAAGTACCGCTAAAATACGAAACCATAGGACAGGCGTTTGACGACACTGCGCAGCGTTTCGCTTTGCGTGACGCTCTGGTCGTTCCGCTTCAGCAAGTTCGCTGGAGCTACGCAGAACTCAAGCATCACGTCGATCTGTTGGCCGCAGGGCTGCTTTCACTCGGTCTGAAACCGGGTGATCGAATCGGCATCTGGGCGCCGAACTGTGCGGAATGGGCGGTGACGCAATTCGCCAGCGCCAAAGCGGGGCTGATTCTGGTGAATATCAATCCTGCCTATCGGCTGTCCGAATTGGAGTTCTGTCTTAAAAAGGTGGGCTGTCGAGCCTTGATCACGGCCGAGCGGCTCAAGAGCAGCGATTACCTTTCCATGCTGCGCGCTTTGGCGCCGGAGTTGGATAGCTGCGCCGCCAACAACTTGACCAGTGCGCGGCTGCCCCAACTGAAGCTGGTCATCCGCTTGGGTCGAACCCGTACTGCCGGGTGCCTGAATTTTGAAGACGTGATGCTGCGGGCAACCTCGTCGGATCGTGAACGGCTGGCGCAAATTGGCGTCGAGCTGCAGCCCGACGACGCCATCAACATCCAATTCACCAGCGGCACCACGGGCTCGCCGAAAGGAGCCACTTTAAGTCACTACAATATTTTGAATAATGGCTATTTTGTCGGTCGCGGGATTGAGCTGACAGAACGAGATCGGATATGTATTCCGGTGCCGCTGTATCACTGCTTTGGCATGGTCATGGGGAATCTGGCGGCGATCGCGCACGGCGCAGCGATGATTTATCCGGCAGAGAGCTTTGATCCGGCCCGCACATTGGAGGCAGTGGATCGCGAACGAGCGACGGCCCTCTACGGTGTTCCCACCATGTTCATTGCCGAACTGGAAACCCCAGAATTTGCGCGCTATGACCTGTCGAGTTTGCGAACGGGAATCATGGCGGGATCCCCGTGCCCAGTTGAAGTGATGAAGCGAGTGATCAGTCAGATGAATCTCACGGAAATCACCAATTGCTACGGAATGACGGAGACGAGTCCGGTCAGTTTTCAAACGCACACACACGATTCCTTTGAGCGGCGTGTGTCAACTGTCGGCCGCGTCCATCCGCATGTTCAAGTCAAAGTCGTTGACCCTCATGGCAGATGCGTGCCGCGCGGCGTACAGGGTGAACTGCATACCCGAGGCTATTCCGTGATGAAGGGCTACTGGGAGGATCCGGGAAAAACCAGCGAAGTTCTGGATGACGCCGGTTGGATGCACACTGGCGACCTCGGGATAGTCGACGAGGAGGGCTACGCCAATATCACTGGGCGCCTGAAAGACATGGTGATCAGAGGCGGCGAGAACGTCTATCCGCGCGAGGTCGAGGAATTCCTATATCGCCATGCCAAAGTCCAGGCAGTGCAGGTCTGCGGTGTGCCGGACGTCAAATTCGGCGAGGAAGTGTGCGCGTGGATTCAACTCAAGCCCGGCGCCAGCAGCACAACGGAGGAGATTCGCGAGTTCTGCCAAAACCAGATTGCCCATTACAAAGTCCCCCGCTACATCCGCTTTGTCACGGAATTTCCAATGACCATTACCGGCAAAGTGCAGAAGTTCGCCATGCGCGAGCACATGATCAAAGAGCTCGGTCTCTCCGAAGAGAAAACCGCCTAACCTGGCCTCGAGCGGCGCGCCGCCTCAGCGCGGCTTTTGGAACTTGAGGACGAAATTGTCGCCTTCGCCGATCGCAATGTATTTGTCGCGGTCTTTTTCACCCATGGCCAAAGTGGGCGGCAGTGTCCAAACCCCTTTCGGCCAATCCTTCGTGTCGCGGGGATTGGCATTGATCTCCGACGACCCCACCAACACGAATCCGGCCTTCTTGGCCATGGCAATCGCATAGTCCTGGCGAACATAACCGCTCTCGGCCTTCGGATCTTGCGGCACGTCGTTTCGCCCGCGATGTTCTTCAATTCCGAGGATTCCGCCCGGTTTCAGGGCCGTGAAACAGCCCGCGAGCGCCTGCTCGGCATAGCCGTCGTTCATCCAGTTGTGAAGATTTCGAAACGTCAGCACCAGATCAGCGGAGCCCGCAGGAGCGATATCAAATTGGCCTGGACCCAAGGTCGATTCGTGAATGGTGCCAAACCTGTCCTTCTGCGCGGCGATGCGCGTACGGAAGCGGGCCGCGCTGGAACCTTCCTCGCCGCCGGAGGGCGGCAACGCGACGGTGTAGTGGCCGCCGGCCGCCAGATAAGGACCCAATATGTCGGTCCAGTAGCCGCCTCCCGGCCATAATTCCACCACGTTCATCTTGGGGCTAATTCCAAAAAAGGTCAGTTCTTCCACTGGGTGGCGCGACTTATCGCGTGTCATTGCAGCGGCGGGACGCGCCGGACTCGCAACTGCGGCGCTTAGGGCGGCATCAGCCGCCGCCGCGGCGCTCGCATATCCCATCGCGGTGATGGCGGCGAGCGTAATTAACGAACGAACGCACGAACTTTGCATGATGTGCCCTTCCTAATTATCAGTTGGGTGGATTGTCGCCGCTGAAGGCTATCGGTGTGGCGCCTGTCACAGCTCCAATCGTAGCCTTGTCGCTGACGTACAGTTTTACTTTGCGCTCGAATGTCAGGTCACCCTGAACGACCGCGCCCGGTCCGATGACGATCACCGGGTCTTCGCTGTTGAATAACATGCTGCTGGGCTTTTCGACCAGGATGCCGCCCTCGACGTGAGAAGCGCCCAAAATGCTGATGTTGCCGTTGACGGTCTTGATGCCGCCGGCTACGTGGGCCGAGTGCAGGTCAATCTTGCCGTTAACATTAGCCAGGGAGCCGGAAACCTCGGCTCCGCTTGCCAGAGTCAGATCGCCATTGACCGAGCCTGCGCTTTCCCTTACGTGAGCGCCCTCGCCAAGGGTGATGGCGCCATTCACGGTTTTCGCCGAAGTTGCCGTCGCGTGCGCGCCCAATCGAACGCTGCCATTGACGGTCCCGGCTGAGGTAACGGCAGCATTGTCGTCGATGTGGATTGATCCGTTGACAGTCCTGGCTTCTTCGGCAGCTTTTCCGGCCGCTATATGCACGGACCCATTGATTTTCGTCGAACCATCTCCGTCGACCGAAATGTCACATCCCGACAAGGCCAAAATCACCGCTACTGCGGCAATAATTCGACATCCATTTGCCGTGCTCATAAATGTCCCCCATTGCTCACGCGACCGGTACTGTACCAGCACCGCCCCAATACCCGAAACATCACACTCCTATCAGCCAATACACAGTTGAGAGAGAAATGACGAGTCATGGGGACGAACTCGTGCCAGGTAGGGACGATCCTGCACCGTTGACACGGTGATCGCCCCAAACGTCAGCGAGGCTGACGGGTCAGCTGCAACAAAGGCTCGTCTATTTTCGTCGGAGGGTTCTAGTAACGAAGGGCATCGTGAATGGCTTCGTTGGTGAGTGAAGCTTTTTGTACAGTTCGCGGATTTCCCGCATCGCTCTGTGATCAGCGTCTTTCACGGTCCGCCAAGAGAGGCACTCGGCGAGGATGTAAAAACAAGTCAGGGCGAAACCGACCAGCAAAACACCCATCAATACATATGCGGTCATCATGCGGTCATCGTAGCCCCATTTACCCGGCTACTGTGGGGTATCGACGCACTAATTCGTACTGC
>Ga0302326_10007364_pt1 | contig 24509 bp, 27 predicted proteins | sample Palsa_T0_3_FD_202264 | JGI IMG/M metagenome (GOLD analysis project Ga0302326, IMG submission 202264) | Peat permafrost microbial communities from Stordalen Mire near Abisko, Sweden - Palsa_T0_3 | ecosystem: Environmental > Terrestrial > Soil > Palsa > Peat permafrost | place: Sweden: Abisko... | reverse complement strand
AACCGGAACGGTAGACTTACTCTTAATGAAAAAAATTGCATTCTCTCATTCGGCCACTGGACACCTTCACCGCAGTCACGAACGCATTCCGCGGCTGACGCGCTCCTACAGTCCATTGACCTCGCAGTGGAGGCCGAGCGCCTGGGAATGGACGGAGCCTACTTCCGCGTTCATCACTTCGCGCGGCAACTGGCATCACCGTTCCCATTGCTCGCGGCAGTTGGGGCTAAGACGCAAAACATTGAAATTGGCACCGCAGTGATCGACATGCGGTATGAGAATCGTCACTATATGGCGGAGGACGCTGGCGCCGCGGATCTCATCGCCGGCGGGCGTCTGCAGTTAGGAATCAGCCGCGGCTCGCCCGAGCAGGTGATCGAGGGTTGGCGCTATTTTGGCCATCGGCCGATGGAATGCGAGGACGATGCGGACATGGGCCGTCGGCACGCCGAAGAATTCTCGAACTGCTGCGCGGCAACGACTTCGCTCAGCCGAACCCACGTCCCATGTTTCCCAATCCGCCAGGGCTGCTCCGCCTCGAACCGTACTCCGAAGGATTGCGCGATCGTATCTGGTGGGGGTCGGCTACCAACGCAACAGCCGCCTGGGCCGCCAAGCTCGGAATGAACCTGCAAACCTCAACCCTCAAATTCGACGAGACCGGTGAGCCGCTCCACATCCAACAAGCCGCCCAGATTCGCTCGTTTCGCGCAGCCTGGAAGGAGGCTTGCCACGCTCGCACGCCGCGCATTTCGGTCAGCCGCAGTATCTTCGCGTTGATCGACGACTGTGATCGCGCCTATTTCGGCCGAGGAGGCCAGGAAGAGGACAAGATCGGCTTCCTTGACGAAAACACACGGGCGATCTTCGGCCGTAGCTACGCCGCTGAGCCGGATGTCCTGATCGAACAGCTTAGGAAAGACGAAGCGATCGCGGAAGCCGACACGCTATTGCTCACCGTCCCAAATCAACTAGGCGTTGCCTACAATGCGCATGTTATGGAGGCAATTCTGACTACTGTCGCTCCAGTTCTCGGTTGGCGCTAAATCGCCGGTACAGAGAACTGATACTCACGAGAAGCCAAATTACTATGGCCATGTCATGGCGCGGTGCTCCACGAAGACTCTGCCAAACGCCAGTGAGGGCTGCGAATACATGCACATGCCGCCTGGAAGTTGAAAGGCCGACGTGAGCTTTAGCTTGGGTACATTTGACGTTGGGGTGGCGGAGTCTTTGGTTCGAAAGCGGGCCGCGCCCTGAAGCTCGCGTAGGTTCTATTTCGCCGCTGCCCGCTTGGCAGGTAGCTTCGCACTAGCCATTTTCGCGCGCGCCTCATCTGCTGACTGGATCGTGTGTGCCGTAACGATCGCACGTATCAAGCCTGGAAAGCGCTGCTCCAGCTCCGTGCAGCGCGATACGTTCTGCAACTCCACGCCATGCCGTTCGCTCCGAATCAGGCCGGCCTCGCGAAGGATCTTGAAGTGCTGTGAGAGCGTGGATTTGGGGATTGCCTTATCGCTTACCTTCAGGAAGTTTGAGCAGCTCTGCGGGCACTCTTGCGCGACGATGTCAGCATACATGGCCACCCGTATCGGGTCAGACAATGCGTGGAGGATTCCTTCCACCGTGACTTCCCCGATCGACGGATGGAACAGGGGCCGCATATCTATAAGAGTAGTGATCTGACGGAAATGGTTCAATAGTTCATTAGTTCTGAACTTGTGAATCTTTTCTGCCTGTAACTCCATCTACTCCGCTAGAACGAACCGAGGGGGGCCTTACGAGGCTGGCCAGAAATCCTCGGCACCTCATCGAAGTAACCGAAAGAGGAATATAAGATGAACAAGCTCAAAGGGAAAGTCGCAGTCGTCACCGGCGCATCCAAGGGTATTGGAGCCGCTATCGCCAAATCGCTGGCCGCCGAAGGCGCCTCCGTGGTCGTGAACTACGCGTCCAGCAAGTCTGGGGCAGATACCGTGGTATCAGCCATCACTGCCGACGGTGGCAAGGCCGTCGCCGTCCACGGCAATGTTTCCAAGGCCGCCGAGGCTCAAGGCATCATTGACGCAGCTATCAAGAACTTCGGCCACCTCGACATCCTGGTCAACAACTCGGGCGTCTACGAATTCTCTCCCATCGAAAGCTTCACCGAGGAGCACTACCACAAGATTTTCAACGTCAATGTCCTCGGTCTCCTGCTCACCACGCAGGCTGCGGTCAAGCATCTCGGCGAAGGCGCCAGCATCATCAACATCGGTTCTGTCGTTAGCAGCCTGACGCCGCCGAACAGCGCGCTCTACACCGCGACCAAGGGCGCGGTTGACGCGATCACGGGCGTGCTCGCGAAAGAGCTCGGCGCAAAGAAGATCCGCGTCAACTCCATCAATCCCGGCATGGTTGAGACCGAAGGCGTACACAACGCGGGCTTAATCGGTTCGGATTTCGAGAAAGGCGCCGTCGCGCAGACCCCGCTTGGCCGCATCGGTCAGGTGGAAGATATAGCGAGTGTCGCCACGTTCCTGGCTTCCAACGATTCCAAGTGGATAACGGGCGAATTGGTGCGCACCGGCGGCGGTCTCCACTAACCAAAGGAACGGAATCTTGCGTCAACGAGAGAGGAATAAGATCAGCCATGGGTAAACTCGAAGGAAAAGTAGCAGTCATCACCGCCGCGACATCCGGCATGGCGCTTGCGACCGCAAAGCTCTTCGTTGAGGAGGGTGCGTATGTTTTCGTCACCGGACGCCGCAAGGAGAAGCTCGATGAGGCCGTGAAGCTCATCGGCAAGAATGTCTCCTGCGTACAAGGCGACGCCGCCAATCTTGCGGATCTCGACCGCCTGTACCAAACTGTCAAGCGCGAAAAGGGCAAGATCGATGTCCTTTTTGCCAGCGCCGGGCAGGGCGAGTTCGCCACACTGGAACAAGTTACCGAAGAACACTTCGACAAGACCTTCGGCCTCAACGTACGCGGGACGCTCTTCACCGTGCAGAAGGCGCTGCCGCTCTTTAACGACAACGGATCCATCTTTCTTAACGGCTCCATTGCCAGCATCAAGGGTTTTCCGGCGTTCGGCGTCTACAGTGCTAGTAAAGCTGCCCTCCGCTCCTTTGCGCGCACCTGGTTAGTTGAGCTGAAGGATCGAAGAATTCGCGTGAACATTCTCAGTCCCGGCACCATAGACACTCCGGCCCTCGACCCGCTCGGTGCCCAAGCAAAGGATAGCTTCAAAGCCCTCATCCCACGCGGCGAGATGGGACGCCCGGAAGAGATCGCAACCGTAGCTCTTTTCCTGGCATCGAGCGACTCGAGCTTCGTTAACGGTGTCGAACTTTTCGTTGATGGTGGTACGGCCCAGATCTAACGCCTGAACTCATTGTGGGCTGTTGAATCAGCTCCGCTGGCTCTTCTGAACTCGCCGTGGATTGGTCAGCGGCGGCGCCGGCCAAACACACTTCCGATGAGGAACGCTCGCGCTAACGTTTGAACGCCTGCACGCACCGCTTTCCAATTCGGAAATGCATGTGCGCAAAGCTAGCTACTGCGCGATGGTGCACTACACCGGCACGCCGACGGCTGGATTAGTTTGCGAAACGATGATCCAAAGCGGCGGTCATGCGGCCCTGTCATTTTGCCCTGACGAAAGTCTAGGTGTGATCGGGGTTGGGTATCTGGAAATGACCGGTTATGCGGGACACATTGTAGGTTTGGATTGAACCGAAGTTTTAGTTAGCGAACTGGTGCGATGCACGCTGCGGAATACTGGCGGAAGAGTCCGGTTACTAATGCGGCCCGACCGGCGCAACCATCTTGATTGTTTGCAGCCTCAGAACGAATGCAGGGCCACATTGGCGGTATGGCCGTTTCTCGTCAAGTTGACGCCGGCCAGCCTAACTTCCCGGATTCGCGTTATCCTTCCTCGGTCGGCACAGTGCTGACTAATCCGAGCGATTCGCAATTCATTACCAAGCAGCGGCGCAGTTTCCGTCCTCTCATTTTTTACGCTGACGTGGAAAGCAAAGACGCGCCCCTTCTGATATGCGTGAATTGCGCGTCATGAGGCGCTCGGTTTGCCAGGGACGTCGGATAGAACCGCTGATGTCTCGGCTCAAGTACCTTTAGGTTTGAGCAACGATAGCGCCGCGACTTTCCCCGGGCTCCTTCGCCTACAAATTGGGCCTCGACGTGAGCGAAAATATATGAATCGGTTTTGCACTTCGGTTGTGCATGTCTGATGGCGCCGTTGCTTCCGCCATGGATCTCATCAAAACGCAATTGAGCGAGTCAGTGTTTGCCGGAGGCGGCGAGATGGGCGTAAGGATGCGCGCGCTCGACTGGTCTGCGACCGCTTTAGGCCCGTTGGACCGTTGGCCGCAGTCGCTCAGAGCCTGCGTTGGCGTCATGCTGGGCTCCGGGTATCCAATGCTCGTTTGCTGGGGGCCAGCTTACACGATGCTGTACAACGACCCCTATCGACCACTGATCGGGACGAAACACCCAGCAGCGTTAGGCCGCCCCATACGCGAGGTGCTCCCAGAGACCTGGGATTTCCTCGGACCACGGTTCGACAGAGTTATGGCAGACGGACAGGAGGCGAGTCATCTCACCGGCCAGATGTTCACGGTCTACCGTAACAACTACCTCGAAGAGTGTTATTTCTCCTTTTCGTACAGCCCGATTCGGGACGACGATGGCGCCGTGGGTGGTGTATTCAGCACGGTTCTGGATATGACGGAGCGGGTGATTGAAGATCGGCGCAGGCAGGTGCTCCGTGATTTGGCGTCGCGAACGGCCGAAGCACGACATGAAGAGGACGTCTGGAGGGTCAGCGCGGAAATCTTCGCCCAACATCGATCGACCGTTCCGTTCGCATTTCTATATGAGTATTTGCCGGTCGAGCATCGGGCTCGCCTGGTGAGCGTCAGCGCGGAAACCGACGACGACTTGCATCCGACAGTCATCGACTGCGACAGGGAGAGCATCTGGCAATTCCACACTGCATTGTCGGAAGATTGCCTCGTTGTGAAATTGGGTGAGCGCGCATCAAGTTCCGGGAACGGGGCGCTGTCCATCCCCGGCTGGCCCTTGCCTGCGCGAGAAGCCGCGGTTCTGCCAATCCGCCTGCGCGAACATAGCGAGGCGGCGGCGTTCGTGGTGCTGGGAATACATCCGGGGCGCGCGTTCGACGACACCTATCGCGAGTTCGTGCGGCGGATCGCCGAACAAATCGCCATCGGGTTGGCTGCGGAGCGAGAAGAGCGGCTGCGGATGGAAGCTGAACTCGAACGCCAGAGGCTGAACGCGAGCCAGGAACTGTTACGGGAGACTACCCGGCACTATCAAGAGCTCCAGGAGCGAGAAGCCGAGATTCGCGCGCTCAAGGATCGACTCCAACGCGAAAACCTGGCGTTGCGCGACGAAGTGGATCGCGTATCCATGTTCGAGGAAATTGTTGGTTCCTCGAATACGCTGCAGACTGTTCTTTCCCGTGTTGCCAAGGTAGCTCCGACAGACTCCACCGTGTTGATCTCTGGCGAGACGGGCACTGGCAAGGAGCTCATCGCCCGCGCCGTCCACAAGCGATCGCAGAGATCCGGCCGCGCCTTCGTCAGTGTGAACTGCGCCGCATTAGCGCCTGGACTGATCTCTTCGGAATTGTTCGGCCATGAGAAGGGATCCTTCACCGGAGCAATGCAGCGGCGGGTAGGACGCTTTGAATTGGCGGATGGCGGCACCATCTTCCTGGATGAAGTCGGTGACATTCCGCCCGACACGCAGATCGCACTCTTGAGGGTCCTGCAGGAGCGTCAATTCGAGCGAGTCGGGGGGACGCTGCCGATCCACGTCGACGTTCGCGTGATTGCTGCCACGCATCGGGACCTGAGAACCGCCATAGCGGACGGAAGGTTCCGCGAAGACCTCTACTATCGCCTCAGCGTATTCCCCATCGAAACGCCACCGCTTCGAGAACGTAAAGATGACATTTTGATGTTGGTCGAGTACTTCGTTCAGCGCTACGCCAAGAAGGCTGGAAAAAGCATCCGCACCATCGAAAAGAAGACCCTGGAGCGGTTGCAGGCGTACAACTGGCCGGGCAATATTCGTGAGTTGCAGAATGTCATCGAAAGGTCGGTGATCCTGAGTTCAGCTGACGTGTTTGCCGTCGACGATGTATGGCTCTCCAACGAATCGTCTCAGGTGACCCAGCGCGTTGCAACGCCGGTGCCGTCGGCGGGGGAGCCGCGGACTGAGCGAGAGATTATCGAGGCCGCGCTGGCCGCAAGCCGAGGCCGTGTTTCCGGGCCGTCCGGAGCTGCGGCCAAGCTTCAGATTCCGCCCTCGACGCTAGAACACAAGATCAGAGCCCTGAAGATTCGCAAGAGCCAATTCAAGTTTGGCTAAATCCTCACCAGAATCACCACATTCGCCGCATTCGCCAAATTCGCAACCGCGCAATCGCGCCTAACTGTCACTGTCTCAATGAGTTGGCTGTGGTGTCCCGATTGCCCCTATGAGAGGCGTACCCCGAGAACGGGGAAATCAAATCAAAAGGAGCAAGACAATGACCCAGACCACTGCCACTCAACGAGGCACCAACCAAGCCTCTGACAACACCGCCATTCGCCCATTCCATGTGAATGTCCCGGAAACCGAACTCACCGAATTGCGCCGGCGCATCAACGCGACAAAGTTTCCTGAACGAGAAACCGTCGAGGATGCGACGCAAGGCGTGCAGCTCGCAACCATGCAGGCGCTGGCGCGCTATTGGGCGACGGAGTATGACTGGCGCAAGATCGAGGCAAAAATCAACGCCCTGCCGCAGTTCCTGACTGAGATCGATGGACTGGACATTCACTTCATCCACGTCCGTTCGAAACACGAAAACGCGCTACCGCTGATCGTTACGCACGGATGGCCCGGCTCGATCACCGAGCAGATGAAGATCATCGAGCCCCTCACCAATCCCACCGCACACGGCGGAAATGCATCGGATGCGTTCGATGTCGTGATTCCCTCGATGCCCGGCTACGGCTTCTCTGGCAAGCCGACCACGACCGGTTGGGACCCCGCCCACATCGCACGCGCCTGGACCGTATTGATGAAGCGTCTGGGATACACGAAATTCGTGGCGCAGGGTGGCGATTGGGGTGCGATCGTCACCGAGCTAATGGGCGTGCAGGCGCCACCGGAATTACTGGGTATTCACACCAACATGCCTAACGTGATTCCGCTCGACATCGACGGGCTGGCCTTTTCCGGCAAGCCGGCGCCGGCGAATCTTTCGGCCGACGAGAAGCTCGCGTACGAACGGCTGACCTTCGTGTATGCGAAGGGCATCGGCTACGGCTTCCAGATGGGGTTGAGACCGCAGACGTTGTACGGAATCGCGGATTCACCGGTTGGCTTGGCGGCTTATTTCCTCGATCACGACGCACGCAGCTACGAGCTGATCGCACGTGTCTTCGCTGGAGGAACCGAGGGGCTCACGCGCGACGACGTGCTCGATAACATCACGCTCACTTGGTTGACGAATACGGCACTCTCAGGGGCTCGCCTCTATTGGGAGAACAAAGGGGCGTCGTTCTTTGCTGTCAAAGGCGTCGTGGTCCCGACGGCCGTGAGCGTCTTTCCGGACGAACTCTATCCAGCCCCGAAGAGCTGGGCGGAGCGGGCGTATCCCAAACTGATCCATTACAACAAGGTGGAGAAGGGCGGCCACTTCGCGGCCTGGGAACAGCCGAAGCTCTTCTCGGAAGAGGTTCGTGCGGGCTTCAGAGGACTCCGCTAGTTGGAAACGAAAGGCACCGTACAAGGAGATCCCATGACTTTCGAGACGCTCGCTATACGAAAGGAGGGGGCCGTGCTATTTGTGGAAATCGCGGCCCCACCCATGAATCTTTTCGGGCCGGAATTGGCCAGCGATCTGGGCTCCCTCATTCATCAAGCTGAGGCCGAGCCCTCCGTCCGTGTGCTCGTATTCAAGAGCGCGGACCGGGACTATTTCATCTCCCACGTCGATTTGACACGGGTCAAAGAGCTAAGGGAGGAGGCCGCGAAGCTGGACGAAAAGTCGGTCGGCCTCTTGTTCCACCACCTGAGCGCAAGCCGGCTCGTCACGATCGCCCAAATCGAGGGCCGTGTACGCGGCATCGGCAGCGAGTTTGTGCTCGCATGCGACATGCGCTTCGCCGCGCGCGAGTCGGCTGTGTTCGGTCAGTTCGAGCCGTCCTTCGGCGTAATCCCCGGCACGGGCGGGGTCCAACACCTCACTCGCCTCATGGGACGCGCCCGGGCCCTCGAGGTCATGTTGAGTGCCGAGGATTACAATGCCGACGCAGCGGAGCGCTACGGCTGGATCAATCGAGCGTTGCCCGCCGGGGAACTCGGTGAGTTTGTGAGATCGCTGGCTCATCGCATCGCCGGCTTTCCGGCGGCCGGCCATATCGCGATTAAGGATCGGGTCAATGCGATTGCGCTCGCGCCGGCCGAGGACTTCCGCCGTGACTCCGAGGTTTTTGGAGTGGGATTGCGCAACCCGGAGGCGCAAGACCTGATTCAAGCGGCTTTCAGACGCGGCTTGCAGACCCGAGATGCCGAAATGGACTTGGCCAGGCTGTTGGGCGGCTCCGCGCCAAGCTAAGACAAGCGACAAGAGTTCCGATTTAAGTGATTCAAAGGAGAATGGAAAATGGAAGACGATACCTTGGTTCAGTCAAGTTTCTCAGCAACGATCGACGCACCGATAAGCCTAGAAGTGCCAACGCTTCCAGGGAGAGACCCGTTATTTCACATTGAACTAAGCCTCCGGCGGTCCGAGGCATGACATAACCCGGCTCTGGTTTCGGGCTGCGATTTGTGGTGTGGTCACAAAGAAAGGAGCTTCTTGTGACCGCACTTCGCCAACGCATGCTGGAGGATCTGCAGATCCGCCATTACTCGCCCACCACCATTCGCATTTACCTGCACTCCGTCGCGGAGTTTGCGCAGCACTTTCGCAAACCGCCCGACCAGCTTGGTCCTGAAGACATTCGCCAGTACCAGCTTTTCCTTATGAAGGAAAAACAGGTATCACTGTCCAGCTACATCCAGATGGTCTGCGCGCTGCGCTTCTTCTTTACCCACACGCTCAGTCGGAAGATCGCCATCGAGCGCATTCCGTTTCCGCGACGCGAACGAAAACTGCCGATGATTCTGAGTCAGGAAGAAGTGAAAGCCCTGCTGGAAGCGCCACGCATCTTCGCCATCGTGCGCTGCTGGCCGTGCTGTATGGTTGCGGAGTCCGCATCGCCGAAGTTACCCGCCTCAAAGTGACCGACATCGACACACGCCGCCATGTGGTGTGGGTACGCCAGGGGAAGGGCCGCAGGGACCGGCAAACGATGCTATCGCCCAAGCTGCTCGAACTGCTGCGCACCTACTGGCGAACTGAACGTCCCACTGACTGGTTATTCCCGAGCGTCAATCCCACTCGGCCCATCTCGCCCAAAGCCGTCTTCTTGGCGTGCCGTAATGCCGCTCAAGCGGCCGGCATTTCCAAACCCGTTCATCCCCACTCGCTGAGGCACGCCTTCGCCACGCACCTCCTGGAAGCGGGTGTCAATCTGCGCACCATTCAGATCTTGCTTGGTCATGCCAACCTGAAAACGACGGCGCGTTATCTGCAAGTAGCCGACGTGACCATCCGCTCCACGCCCAGTCCGCTGGATTCGTTAGACCTCCATTTCATTCCGAACCAGCCATGAACGTGCATCGGCCCGAGCTGGCCGATGTCGTTCGCACTCATCAAGAGGATTTGCTGGCACGCTGGAACTCGGTGCTATCGCGCGAGCAGCGAAAAGCCCTGCGCGACATTGCCAACTGCCGCTCGGCCGCTCTCGGCGGGCGCGTCCAACAGTGTGGTCAGTGCGGACATCGCGTCATCTTATATAACTCCTCGTAATCATCACTGCCCCAAGTGCCAGGCCACGGCGCGCGCCCGCTGGCTGGCACAACGCGAGGCGGAGTTGCTACCGGTTCCCTACTTCCACGTCGTATTCACACTCCCCGCCTCGATCGGCCGACTGGCGCTTCAGAACCAGAAACAGATCTACGCCATCCTATTTCGGACTGCGGCGAACACATTGCTTGAAACGGCCGCCGAGCCCAGATTGCTAGGCGCGTCCATCGGCTTCCTTGCTGTGCTGCACAGCCTGGTAAGAACAACGTGATCTGGTGGGATACTCTACTTATGCCTTTCAAGCAACGTTGTTTCGCGAGCCTCGTCTTGATATTGACCGCCGCCACAATGCCTGTCTTTGCCCAAGGTGATGTGAAGGCGATCGTATTGAAGCATCTAAAGACCTCACGCGACTTTTCACTCAAAGTAGCGGGCCAGATGCCGGAATCGACGTATGATTTCAAGCTCACGGCTCCGCAAATGAGCTTCGCCGAGCAGATGGTCCATTTGTCGCAGAGCTTGGCGGTGTTTCTCTCGCCATTCTCGGGCCAAGAACCGAAACCGGCCAAGCCCGCATCGATGAACAAAAAGGACGTACTCGCATTCATGACCAAATCGTTCGACGATGCCATCGCGCAGGTGTCGAAGTTGACGCCCGAGCAGATGTCAAAGACCTACCAAAGCGAAGAGGGCACCATGACAGGTCTCGAATTGCTCATGGCGATGCTGGATCACAATACTCACCATCGCGCTTCCGCGGAAATGTACTTGCGTGCGAAAGGCATCACACCCGCGGAATACCAATTCTGAGTATTCTACCGACTCTGAATCAGCCGTTATCACCAGATAACGGGTCGCTTACTGGAGCGCTGTTGACACTTCAACCCATAGCCAACAACACGGGCATTGCGGGCCTCGATGTCCCCACGGTAACTGCGCCAGACGTTTTTCGTGATTCGGCCAACCCAGGAAAGCTGTTCGTCCGGCAGCATGGTGAGCAACGGCTGAGCAAATTGTTGTCTGCAAAAGGCCTCGGGATCACGCCACTAGTGGAAGCTCAATGCACACACTTAATCCTGGATTCACGTTTTGGGCCCACAAACGCCCATGATGGACACTGATGGCCCGGTAAGCGATCGCGAGGCCGAGACCCACGCCACCGGTCGAACTGTCGCGCGAATCGTCCACGCGGAAGAACGGTTGGAAAATCTTCGGCAGCAATTCTTCGGGAACTCCCGGGCCGGAATCGCGCACCGAGATACGCGCGGTCTGGTCGGCGCTTTCCATCTTGACATCCACCGTGGATCCTCGGGGAGTGTACCGAATCGCGTTCCTCACGACGTTCTCCACCGCGCGGCGCAGCAGTTCGCGGTCTCCTCGGAGAGTCAGATCCAGCTCGCCGCTTACGCCTACACTGCAGCCCCTTGCCTCTGCGTCCACACGGCAATCATCGACGACACTGCGAAGCAAATCGCCTAGTTGCAAAGGCTCCAGGCGAGTGGCCGACGGATCGCCCTCCGCGCGCGTTACTTCGACCAGCGCTCCCACCAAGTCCGTCAGTCGGTCGATCTCTTTCTTCAACCGCTCCACCGCGGCGGCGCGATCCGGCGCCGTTCGGGTCAGTTCGGCGGCAAAGCTCAAGCGTGCCAGCGGGCTTCGCAGTTCGTGTGAGACGTCCTGCAACAAGCGGCGTTCGGCGGTCACCAACGTTCCAATTCGTACCGCCATCCGATCGAAGCTTCTGCTCAGCTCGCCGATTTCGTCTCTCCGGCGCGAGTTCAGGCGTACGTCTAGCTCGCCGCGGCCGAACCGGTCGACCGCCCGAGCCAAATCGCGTAATGGCCTGGCGATATTCAGCGCCAGAATCCAACAGACCAGTGCAATGGCCACCAGAATGAGAAAGTAGTAAGGGAGCAGGCTCTGGATGCCGAAGGGCGGGGGCAACACGCTGATCAAGCGGTAGCGGTTGTCGATCGAGGGAGTAACCATCACCAAGTGACCGTTCGATACTTGCGGCCGCTCCGAGGGCGGGCGGCCAAGCTTCAACAACGAGGATCGGTCTTCGCCCGTCAGCAGGTCCTTGCCGCCGGAATCCGTGAGATAGTCGTGCTCCTTTAGAAAGCGATGCAGGTTTCCCAAATATGCGCCCAGTCCTCGCGAGCCGGCGGATTCGTATGCCTGCACCGCCTCCGTTGTTTGCCACGCGTGAATATCAGTGATGAATCCTCCTCTGGCCGCGGTGCCCGAGACAAAGGTAGAAACCATAACGAACGCGACCAGGGATAGCAGCAATGTGACGAAACACCACAGCAGAATCCTAAAATAGACGGATCTCACTTGGACTGCTCCACTTTTGGCTGCTCCGAGCGGGGAGCAAACAGATATCCGACACCCCTCACAGTCTGGATTAGGGTCCTATCCGCGCCCTCCAGCTTCTTCCGCAGATGGCTAATGTGCACATCCAGCGAGCGTTCATAGGGCGTGGACTCACGCTGGTACAGGATCGCCATGAGTTCATCGCGCGATACGGTGCGGCCAGCCGATCGCATCAAGAACTCGAGAATGTCAAATTCAATCTTGGTGACTTCGACACTCTCGCCCTGGCACCAAACCTCGCGGGTTTGCGGATTGAGTTCAACCCCTCCCGTCGAGATCGTTCGCGGCTCCAGCATCTCCGCATTTCCGACACGCCGCAACACTGCCCGGACGCGGGCCAACAGCTCTTCCGGGCCGAAGGGTTTCGGAAGATAGTCGTCCGCTCCCGCGTTCAAGCCAGTGATGCGGTCCTCTTGCGCTGTGCGGGCGGTCAGCATGATCACGGGGATTGAGCTGCGCTTTCGAATCATCCGCAGCAGCTCGAAGCCGCCGAGGATCGGCAGCATAACGTCGAGAATCACAAGCTCGAAATCGCCTGCGAGAGCGCGAGCCAAGCCCTGCCTGCCATCATGCACTGCCTCCAGGCGGAACCCCTGAGGCGAGAGAAAGTCGTTCATTAAGGAACAAAGCTCGGTATCGTCCTCAATCAGAAGGATCGATCGGAGGGAAGCGCCGGTCTCGGATCGTATCTCCATCCTGTTGTCGTGATGCCACTGTACCTTAAATTCCATCGAATCGGAGCGTTTCGGAGTTCACTTTTACAAAACTTAAGGCGCATCTAGTGCCCCAGCGTTGTTCACTATAGAAAATGAGGAGCGTCACAAGGGCAGCATTCACTCTGGTTGTGTTCGCTCTACATCTGGCAACGGCGCAGGCGCCGGCCAGCAAATCCTTTATCGGCACGGTGACGGCGTTCAAACCCGATACGAAGGTCGAAATTAAGCCTGATAATGCCTCGCCGGTGGATGTGAAGCTCACGGCCGACACCGTCGCGCAGAGAGTGGCGCCGGGAGAGAAGAGCTTGAAGAACGCAGTCACGGTCAACGTCGCTGAACTGTCGATTGGCGACCGTGTTCTGGTCACGCTGGAGCCAGACAGTGCAAATGCCCGGCGCATCATCATCATGTCCGCCACGGATATCAGCAAACGTGACGAGGCCGATCGCCAGGACTGGAACACACGCGGAATTTCTGGCATTGTCGTCGCCAAGAACGGCAACACCATTGCGTTGCGGATTCGATCGCTTCAGGGCGAAACACGGCCAACGGTTACGGTGTCCAATCAGACAAAGTTTCGCAGATATGCGCCGGATTCGGTCAAGTTCGCGGATGCTAAACCAAGCAAGCTAGACGAAATCAGCGTGGGCGATCAGCTTCGCGCGCGCGGCGAGAAGAGTCCGGACGGTCTTGCGGTAACGGCCGACGAAGTGGTTTTCGGAACGTTTCTGACCACGACTGGATCGGTAGTCTACGTGGACACGGCGGCGCAAGAAATCACCATCAAGGAAACAGGGACCGGCAAGCCGGTGGTAATCAAGCTGACCTCCGACTCTCGGATCAAGCAAATGCCAAGTTTCGCCGGAATGGGCGGAGCGCCTGGAGCTGCTGCTGCACCCGCTGGAGGTTTCAGTGCCGGACCGCCCGCTGGCATGCCTTCGCCGGGCCGCGGACCCACGCTCGCACAAATGGTGGAAACGATGCCGGCGGGAACGATCGAAGACGTGAAGCCGGGCCAGACCATCGTTGTTTCGAGCACCAGGGGCGCAACCAGCGATCGCGTCACGGGAATTATGCTGCTCGCAAACGCGGAAATGTTGGTTCGGATGGCTACCGTGCAATCCGGCGCGGGAGCGCCCAACCGTCAGGATGGTATCGCAGCATCTCCCCAAGGAATGCCGTCAGGTGGAATGGATTTGGGCGGTCTCGGGCTGTCAGGCATGGGCCCATAGCAGGATCACAAGTCCAATTCAGAAAAGCCCACATTTGTCGAAGAGGTTCTATTTCGTGAAGAGTTCACAAAAGCTGTTCGTGCTTATACTGTGCATGGTCAGTCTTTCGCCGCCGTTCATGTTACGGGCGCAATCGGCCCCTGCCAGTCTGCGAGGGACCATTACGGATCCATCGGGCGCATTGATCCCCGCGGCCCTGGTGCAACTGCGCGGTCCGGGAGGCGAGCAGCGAGGAAACACCGACAGCTCTGGCCAGTACAGCTTTCCCAGCTTGGCCAGCGGTAAGTACAACGTGCGCGTCATCGCTAAAGGATTCACCGTCGGCGAGAAGCAGAGCTTGGAGATTAGAAAGCCGACGGTCTTCGATCTGCAACTGACCATTGAAGCCTCATCGCAAGTAGTCAATGTGGACGACGAAGCCAACAGAGGCGCCGTCAGCACGGACCCCGCTTCCAATGCCGGCGCGCTGGTGCTGGGACAGAAGGAACTGCAAGCTTTGTCCGACGATCCCGACGAACTATCTCAGCAATTGCAAGCCATGGCTGGACCCGGCGCCGGCCCGGAAGGCGGGCAAATCTATATCGACGGATTCACGGGCGGCAACCTTCCGCCCAAATCGTCCATCCGTGAAGTGCGCATCAATTCTAATCCGTTTTCCCCCGAGTACGACCGGCCGGGTTTCGGGCGCATCGAGATATTCACCAAACCCGGAACCAACGATCTGCACGGTCAGGTGTTTTTCCAATACAACGACCAGTACTTCAATTCGCGCAGTCCGCTGTATACGGAGTCGTCATCGCTGCCGCCCTACAAGAACCTGTTTTTCGGAGGCAATCTGAGCGGTCCGATCAAGAAGAACAAAGCGTCTTTCACGCTGGACCTTGAACGCCGCGACATTACGGAGAACGCGTTCATTCTGGGCAACGATTTGAATAGCAGCCTGATTCCGCAGATCGTGAACGAAGCGCTATTGACCCCGCAAACGCGCACCACCATCAGTCCGCGCGTGGATTATGCGATCAACGCGAAAAACACCCTCGTCGTGCGTTATCAGGATCTCCGCATCGGTCTCGACAACCAACTCGGAACCAGCAGCCAAGCTGCGGGACCTGGCGCGAGCACATCCGGGAGCACCTTCAATCTGCCGTCCACGGCTTACAACCAGAACACGACGGAACAAGACGTTCAGGCCACAGAGACGGCTGTCATTAGCCCGAACCTGATCAACGAAGCGCGTTTTCAATACATGCGGAGCACCAGCGCCGATTTAGTCAATGGCGACGTCCCCTCCATCTCTGTGCTGGGCGCATTTACCAGCGGCAGCTCTACCTTTGGCGATTCGAAGAATATTACCAACAAATGGGAATTGTCGAACATGACGACATTAAGTCGCGGAACGCATACCTTCAAGTGGGGAGGCCGCTTGCGGCAATCGTTCAACAACGACACCGCTCTCACCAATTTCAATGGATCGTTCACCTTCCTGGGTGGCCTGGGCGAGGAGCTGGATGCAAACGGCCAGCCAATCGCGGGGACGCCGGTTGAACTGACCGCTCTCGAAGTCTATCAACTCACTTTGCTGCTGCAGAAGGAAGGGGATACGGCTGCTCAGATCCGTGCCGCGGGCGGCGGAGCTTCTTTGTTTTCCATCAACGCGGGAACTCCGCTCACTCGCGTGGCGCAGTTCGACGTTGGCCTGTTCGCGAACGATGACTGGAGGGTTCGGTCGAACCTCACCGTCAGCTACGGCGTGCGCTACGAAACGCAGACCAATATCCGCGACTCCGGAGATTGGTCGCCGCGGCTTGGAATAGCGTGGGGAATCGATGGGGGAGCCAACAAGGCTGCCAAAACCGTATTGCGCGCCGGTTTCGGCGTTTTTTACGATCGCGTGGCTGACACCTACACCCTCAACTCCATTCGCTACAACGGCGTCACGCAACAGTCGTATCTCATTACGGATCCCAAGTTTTTTCCGAACGTCCCCTCGCTCAGTTCGCTTGCGGGTACGCCGCAGACTATCCAGTTGCTCGACCCTAGTGTGAAGGCGCCGCGAATCTATCAATCCAATGTCGGAGTGGACCGCCAGATCAACAGATACTTCCGTCTGAGCGCTAACTACATCAACAGCCGCGGGGTCCACTTGCTGCGGCAAACCGACGTGAACGCACCGTATCCGGGGACCAACATCTATCCTTACGGCGACGACACGGTGCGCCTTGCGGAAGAGTCGGTCGGCTTCAGCCGGACTAATCAGCTCTTCATCAATCCCACGGTGAACTACAAGAGGCTGTTCCTGTTCGGCTTCTACGCGCTCTCGTACGGAGAGGACGATAACGAGACCTTGGCTGCAAACCCATACAATCTGCGCTCGGACTGGGGACCATCGTCGTACGCCGGTATTCGCAACCGTGCCGTCCTTGGCACCGGAATTCCCCTACCGTGGAAGATCACTGCGACGCCTTTTTTCAACGTAAGCAGCGGAACACCCTATAACATCACCACCGGCCTGCCGGATCCGGATGGCGACGGAGGCCAAGTGCAACGTCCGGCGCTAGTCGACCTATCAGCCTCCCAGTGCGTGGGCGCATCCTTCAAATACGAGCCTCGATACGGTTGCTTCAATCTCCAGCCGGCTGCGGGGACGGCGATGATCGAGCGCAACGCTGGAGTCGGTCCCATGTCGGTGAACTTGAGCATGCGCTTGTCGCGCACCTGGGGTTTTGGAAGCTTCGGCGAATCCGGACCCGCGGATAAGAACGCCCCGCCGCCCGGGATGGGTGGCGCGCGCGGCGGGCCTGGCCCCGGCGGCCCCGGTGGCGGAGGCCCTGGCGGCGGTGGTCCCCCGCCAAGCGGGCCCCCGCCTTCCGGCATCTTTGGCTCATCGTCGGCTAAGCGATACAACCTGACACTGAGCATTATGGCAATGAATGTGTTGAATCATCCGAATTTAGCCGCTCCGAATGGCGATTTGTCTTCTCCAACATTCGGAGAGTCACTCAGCTTGCAGGCCGGTTTCGGCCCCGAAGGCGGAACGAGCACTTACAATCGCAAAATCAGCCTTCAATTGCGTTTGACATTTTAGACATCTAATAGGACTTCATGAAACCAGCTATTCACCCAGCGGATGAATCTGCTGAGAAGCAAATGAGCGATTTCGGCCACGCCGCTACTTTGGTCTCTCAAAAGAGCACACGGAGGCGATCGGTCGGTTTTATCCACTGGAATGCCAGCAGGGTCTGCATGGACATCCAGTGCCAATGCGGCCAGATGACACACATCGACGGCGACTTCTCTTATCGCATTAAATGTGTAAACTGCGCCCGGGTATACGCCTGTGACCCTCACATTCGCCTGCGTCCTCTGAAGTCCGAGCCTCCAGACACACTGACCACGAGCCGCGATTGACCATCAGGTGGGCTACGCACAGTTCTTGTCGAGGATTAAGGTGCATGAGAATAATCTGCGGATTTACCTACAGTTTCAAGCGCCCTTGGTACATCATGTCCTTCAAAAGGCCTTCGCGATCGACAAGACTGCCATTGATGAGGAGTCCCGGTGCGCGGCTGGCGTCACATCCTCGTCTGGGCAAAGGCTGCCTGAGCGATGTGAATGGAGTTTTGGCGACGTACAGGGGATGCGTCACCCCCCACTGAACTCGGCCATCGTCTTGCCTGGGGACGGGAGCATTGTCACAATGGAGGCATGCAAACAGTCTTTGAGGCGGCTGGGGGCATGGACGGCCTGCGCCGCCTTGCTGCCGCTTGGCATCGTCGGGTGATGGCCGACGAGGTGGTCGGCCATGCGTTCAGCCACGGCGTCCACCCCCAGCATGTCGAGCGACTCGCGGCTTACTGGGCCGAGGCACTCGGTGGCCCCAGCACGTATTCCGGCTCCTATGGTGACGAGACCACCGTCGTCAAGATGCACAGCGGCAACGGCGAGCACGAAGAAATGGATGGCTGTGCGATTGCCTGTTTCGACCAGGCTCTAGTCGATGTCGGACTTGCCGACGACGGTCCGCTGCGACAAGTGCTGCACGACTACTTCGCTTGGGCGACCACGACAACGATGTCTCGCTACCATCAGTCCGCTGATGATGTGCCTGACAGCCTCAGCATCCCACACTGGTCATGGGACGGACTTATACCGTGACGCGTTCTGGCGAGTTTCGCATTATCAGGCGAAGGGCGGGTGGCAGTTGGCTAAGATCGCGTGCTCTTGGGCGCGGCTAGCTACAACCTCGGAATCAGGCTGCTTCGTCGGAGGCTGCCGCGGGAGCCGTGGACATATTCAAGGCGCCGTTGACTCCGCTCGGGAAAAAGCCGCCGGAAGTAGCGTTGGCTTGGCCGCCATAGGCAATGGACAGAACCTGGCCAGGAGTCCGGATCAGTGAGAAGGCCGTCATGCTGTTCACGGAAATGAATTGTGTGCCGGAAGGCGGTGGAACGATGTCCACTGGGTCCACTGGCTTATTGGGACCTGATACAGAGCTGCGTGAAGTCTCAAGTGGCCCGTGTGCAAGGCTTCCGCAGTCAAAATGCGCGCCGCGACGCCCAGGTAGGTTTTGCTCGAAATGAGCGGAGCCGCACCGCCATAAGCCGAAACACCCACATCTTCAAACGCGCGAGCGAAAGTGATGAATTCTTCCTGACTTCCGAAGCCGATTCCCAGCGCATCCAGGTTAATGGCCGGTTTCGCGATGGGCTGCACTCCCGCCGCTATCCGGCTACTCCAGCGAAAAAACGACCAGGGTTCCTCCGAGGTTCGTATAGTCGGCGAGCGAGGCATTGAGACCTACGGCACCCAGTCCTTCGCTGCCCTTGGTCAGATTTTCCGCGAGACCGATCGCCGCCCATCCTCCGACCCCTGTGAGCACCGCAACATACTGTTTCCCTTTGTGGATATAAGCAATAGGGTTGCCGATGATGCCTGAGGGCGCATGGAACTGATAGAGAATCTTTCCGTTCGACTGATCCACTGCCCGGAACCAGCCATCTAGCGTTCCATAGAAGAGCACGCCCCCATCGGTGGTCAGTGGCCCACTGTAATCCTGGAACGTGTCGTTGATAGACCACTTCGTCTCACCGCTGACGGGGTTAAAGGCGATGAGCCGACCGCGCGTGCTGCCTCCGTCGGCAGGGAACATGCTTAGCGTGGCCCCAACGTAGGGGAAGCCGCTCCGGTATTTGACGCTGAACGCCTGGTAGTCCATACAGATGTGATTGGTGCCGACATAGAACAGTTTGCTCTTGGGATCATAAGAAGCCGGTTGGTGATTCTTAGCGCCCTGCGCGGCCGGACAGATACCTTTGACGTTTACATCTTCCTTTGTCATCTTGTCGGGGTCCAGCACGGGGCGGCCGGTCTTCAAATCGATCTCCTTGGCCCAGTTCGTCGAGGGATCAAATTTGTTCGCTCTGAGCAGCTTGCCGTTGCGCCGGTCCAGCACGTAGGCAAAGCCATTGCGATCGAAATGCGTCATCGTCGGAATGGTCTGGCCGTCGATGACACTGTCGGTGAGAACGCTCTCGTTAATGCCGTCATAATCCCACGCGTCATGTGGAGTCATCTGATAGGCCCATGCAGCCACGCCGGTATCCGGATTGCGAGCGAACAAAGTGGTGGACCATTTGTTGTCGCCGGGCCGCTGCCCGGGATTCCACGTTCCCGGGTTGCCGCTCCCGTAATACAACAAATTGAGCTCAGGATCGTAGGTATACCAACCCCAGGTTGTGCCGCCGCCTAGTTTCCACCCGTCCTGGCTCCAAGTCTTGAGACTGGAATCGGCGCCCACCGGTTGTTGGGTCGCTCCATCGATGGTCTTGGCGGGATCAAACAGCATGTCCTGGTCGGGACCGACGCTCATGGCGCGCCACACCAGTTTGCCGGTATTGAGATCGTAAGCGGTGAGATGCCCGCGAACACCGTACTCTCCGCCCGAGATCCCCACTATGACTTTGTCATGGACTACTAGTGGAGCGATAGTCATGGTTTGACCGAGTTGCGGATCCCCGTTCTGAACGCTCCATACGACCTTGCCGGTCTTCGCGTCCAGCGCGTAAACATGCGTGTCCAATGTGGACATGAGAATCTTCCCGTCGGCATAGGCCACACCCTTGTTCACGAGATCGCAGCAGGCCACCGACGGCGAAAACTTATCCTGCTCCGGAGAGAATTTCCAGACAATCTGCCCAATCTCATCGAGGTTGACTGCATATACGAAGTTGGGGTAGGAACTCTCGAAGTACATCATGTTGCCGACTACCAGCGGCTGGCCCTCCTGCCCTCGGAGCGTGCCGGTGGACATCGTCCAGGCAACCTTCAACTTCCCGGCGTTTTTGCTATTGATTTGGCTCAGTTTGCTGTGCCGGATCCCGCTGTAAGCACCCAAGGGAATCACCCACTGATTGGGATCCTGGGAATCCTTCTGGAGCGTATCGTCGGCAATGGTAACCACGGGAGCAAGCAGAGCGCAAGTCCCGAATGCAATCGTAAGGCGATAGAGCTGCTTCGTGGGGTTCATTCCAAAAAGCTCCTTTTCTTTAATCCTGCGCGGACGGCGGCCTGCCGGAAGCTACCAGATCGAGGCTGCGTCCCTTTACATACTTGAAAATGTGAACAACATCATCCTCGCTGAGGAAGCCGGCCCACGCGGGCATTCCTTGTTCCTTTTTCCCCGCCATCGCGACTGACAAAAAGTCCCGCTGCGTCATGCCAACCGCGAGTGAGTGGCGTAAGTCGGGCGCGAGCTGGCTGCCAGTTGCATCCGTGCCGTGGCAGCGGTAGCAGTACGAGTTGTAGAGCTGATAGCCATGGAAGACGTCCTTGGTCACCTTGGGAGCCGCGCCTTCCAGAAAGAGAGGAAACTCCAGGCTGACGGTTGTGCCGTCCTTCAGCGTGTAGGAATACACTTTCAGTTCGCTCTGGCCGGACGCAGCCGCCGATCCGGATTGCGACAGAATCCACTTCACCATGTCTCTGCGCTGCGCATCGGTCAAATCCGGATGCGGAGTCATGCCGGAGCCGCCATCTCGTATTTTCGTGGCCAGCTTCTCGACCGCGTCGGTCTGGCCGGCATGGCTCTTGGCTATGGCCGTATAGGGAGGTCCGACCACCTGGCGATCCACGGCGTGACAAGACGAGCAATCGCTGTCCTTGATCAGTTTTTCGCCATCCTGCGCCGCCGCCGATGTCGCGATAACGAAGATCATGGCGAGTTTCAACGTTGCTGGCCCCCTTGCTGTGGCGCATACGATATCACGCCGCTCTCGGTGAGAATGGTGGTCAGTTCGACCTGGTGATTTTCAATCACATCGTCGAGCCTTTTCTTCAATCCATCATTGCCGGCTCGGACACCCATCGACATGGGGAAGGTGTATTGCTCCGGCGGCCCCAGCGCTCGCTCATTCGGAACCGGCACCACGTCAAGATTCGGAGTGGCACGCAAGAAGGCGCCGATCGACGGCTGCCAGGTGATTAATACGTCGATCTTTCGGCTCTTCAGCGCGTCCAGCATCAGTGCCGGCGACTCGTCGTCATCAGTCGCTACCTCGAAGGCCATCGCGGCGGGGATCATACCGCGCATTTTCAGAGCGTCCTCGGCTGGTGTCTCCCGTTCAAACCCGACCTTAACCCGCTTCAGCACCGGCGAATCCATGCTCGTAATGTCGTACTTCTTGCTCTTGTCGAAAACAAAAACGTAGGACGAGATGTAGTATGGCCGCGTAGTCAGCTCTTCCCGGCTTCCGTAGGGAATGCTCATCACCACGTCGCACTTCTTCGCATCAAGCGTAGACGACAGGAATTGGGGAAATCCGCCATGACCGCGGTGGCTCGCCCAGGTGTACTCCACGTTTTCACCCAGGGCCCTGGCGACGGCGTCGGCAATTTTGTTTTCAAACCCACCGCCGGCTCGATCGGAATATGGCAAATAATTAGGATCGGCGCAAACACTCAACGCTCTGGAGGGAACCGGAAGCAAAATGGGCCACAGGACTGCGAGAACCAACGGGCTGACGATGGCGCTGAATCTCATAAGCCTCCACATGGAGTTCGTCGTCGCACTGGCCCTTCCCGCCGCCTTTATCCCGGCGACGACCGCTTTACATCATATACTGCTTTTGGAGAAGTGGCGCATAAAAACATCGTCAGGGCCGCAAAAAGAATCGCGGCTCCAACTAATTCCGCACCACCTTCGGTCAGGCGGCTGCCATCTCGGTGCTGGGTAACGTGCGCATCTCCAAATCAAACAGCTCCTGGACATGTTGCCGTCGCAGCGCTTCATCGTCGGGACGAGCCTGGCTTACCATCGCGCTTAAAATCACGCTTCGCTTTTCGCCGCAAGGCCAGGTGTTTCAATAGTTATTCCAAGGTCTACGACGGTGGACGCACAAACCGAGGGTATACTGGATCTCGCAAGGCGAGCCATGGAGCCCACTGTAAGAACGCCCGCGCCGGTTGACGTCTCCGAAGTCATAGGCCACAGCAGTTTCGGCGCCTTTCAGGTGGGCCTGTGCATGCTTTGCTTCCTCTGCCTGATCATGGACGGCTTCGACGTGCAGGCCATGGGTTATGTCGCGCCGGCCATCCTGCAGGAGTGGCACGTCCCCAGCGCGCAGTTCGGAACGGTATTCGGCGCTGGGTTGTTCGGCATTCTGGTGGGTTCGCTGTTGTTCAGCATGGCTGCGGATAAAATCGGACGCCGCCCGGTGCTGATAGCCGTCACTCTGTGCTTTTCCGCGCTGACATTTCTGACTGCCCGCGCGTCGGATGTGCAGCAGATGTTGGCGATCCGTTTCCTCGCTGGAATGGCGCTGGGCGGAATTATGCCGAATGCAGTCGCCTTGGTCGGGGAATATAGTCCGAACAAGCTGCGCGTCACGATCATGATGATCGTGGGCAACGGATTCACGGCCGGAGCGGCCGGTGGCGGCTTCATCGCAGCCTGGATGATTCCCCGCTTCGGATGGCGTTCGGTCTTTTATTTCGGCGCGGGGGCCCCCCTGCTGGTGGGCGCCATCATGATTTTCGCTCTACCGGAGTCCTTGCAGTTCCTCGTTCTGCATCGCAAGCATCTGGAGCAAGCCGGCCGTTGGCTGCAGCGGATCAATCCAACGGCTTCCCGGGATGCCAGTCAATATTTCGTAAAAGAGACCAAAAGAAAAGGCGTTCCCTGGGCCCGCCTGTTCCATGAAGGCCGCGGCCTTGGAACAGTCTTGCTCTGGATTATCAATTTTGCGAATTTGCTGAACCTCTATTTTCTAGCGAGTTGGCTGCCGACGGTCGCCAAGCAAGCTGGACATACGATGCGGACAGCCGTTCTTGTGGGCACGATGGAACAGGTCGCGGGTATGATCGGAGGGTTCACCCTGGGCTGGTTCTTGCATCGCTTTGGCTTCGTTCGAACGCTAACCACCTGCTTCACGCTGAGTTGCATTAACATCGCGCTGATCGGCCTGCCGGGCCTTACGCTGCCCTTGTTATTCGCGGTGGTGTTCGTGGCCGGATTCGGAGTTGCGGGAGGACAAACAGCGGTGAATGCGTTATCCGCCACTTACTACCCGACCGATTTACGAGCCACCGGAATCGGCGCCGGATTGGGCGTAGGCCGCATCGGCGCTATCATCGGCCCGATTGTTGGCGGCGTACTGATGGGCCTGCATTGGCCGTCGCAAAAACTGTTCCTTGCGGCCGCGGCGCCGGCGCTCTTATCGGCCAGCGTGATGGCCGCAATGCACTGGGTACTGAAGCCGCAATTACAGTCGACGGCGAAAAGTACAGTCCTTGAGCCAGTTACGTAGGCGCTGCAATTCCATATTTCCATGGTAGTATCCTGTGTCCGTTTCCGCGTGGCACGTCTGTCGCTGTCCCAAAATAGACGAGATTCTAAGTGGAGTTCCTAGGTGATCACCGTTCTTAACCCTTCTAGAGCTAATTCGGAGCCCGATTCGCGAACCGGTGCGGAATTGTATCTGCACAGGTACCGGCTCATGCTGCGATGCACGTTCCCATACCGTTCTCGCCGTCGCTGGAAGATGTGACGGTGCCGACTGAGAAGACGGTTGCCGACGCGGCGCGTGTGCTTTGCGGCTAAAGTCAGTCCGAAAACAAAAACGGAGAATCCTGTGGCATTGAAAACTCACGGAACCATGGCGGTGGATTGGGAGCAGCGCATCGATATGGATCGCTTGCGCAAGGAGCGGCTGGCGCGCGTCAAAGCACTGCTCGCGAAATCCGAGATCGGAG
>Ga0302326_10007361_pt1 | contig 24512 bp, 25 predicted proteins | sample Palsa_T0_3_FD_202264 | JGI IMG/M metagenome (GOLD analysis project Ga0302326, IMG submission 202264) | Peat permafrost microbial communities from Stordalen Mire near Abisko, Sweden - Palsa_T0_3 | ecosystem: Environmental > Terrestrial > Soil > Palsa > Peat permafrost | place: Sweden: Abisko... | reverse complement strand
GTGTGGTTCATCAACCCGACGAGTGGAGCCACCAATCCCTTCGCCACCACGGCCGTGTGGGACGTGGATCAGGCCGACCCCCCGCTTACCACGACGGGGTTCATCAATCAGAGCTTTACCGATGGCGCGAACTTGGCCACGTGGCTAGGGGACGTCGGCGCGACGACCACGCCCGGGGAGATCGAGCTCAGCGAGCTGCGACACGATTTCAACAGCGTGGTGGCCCCGTCGATGCTGTGGGCCTCCATCGAGTCCGCCACGGTGCCGCCCGGTCTACCGACGATGTACTCGTTCCAGACGCCCGTCGGCACCCCTGCGGCGCAGCAGTGTGGCCGCACCGTCTTCAACGACTTCCACGTCGAGGAGCCATCTTCCGGATCAACCGAGGGCACGACGTTCCCTGCGGAATGCCCTGCGGGAACCACGACCCCGCAAGAGAAGCTGCTCGAGTACATGCTCTTCGACCTCTCGTCGTGCGTCGTCGTCCCGCCGCCGCCCACGCCCAACTGCACGTCGACGACATGCGCGGCGCAGGGATTCAACTGCGGTCCCGCGGGGGACGGTTGCGGCAACCTCCTGAACTGCGGCAGCTGCAGCGCTCCCGACACGTGCGGCGGGGGCGGCCAGCCCGGCATCTGCGGCAATCCGTACTGCGCACCGTAACGAGGGGAGGCAGCTCGGCATGGCGTGCCCATGACTACGGCGGCACCTGGGGCATCGAGTCGTCGCTCTGGATGCACGACGACAGGTCGAAGAGCATGAACTCGAGGGCCTTCTCCTGCGGGGACAGGTCGGTCGTCACGCAGCCCGTCGGGAAGGGCTCGCCGGTGCGATCGCCGAGCGGCACTCCCGCGTCGTCGGTCGCGCCTGACGACACGTGGAGGTCGCTGTAGACGACCCGCCCGCACTGCGCGCCGGCGTCGACGTCGAGCGGCGTGTTGAAGCTCATGTACTGAACCGCGGTCTGGCCGGGCGGCGTCGTGTTCGGGTTGGCCAGCGTCACCCACTGCTGCGAGCCCAGGCCGGTGGTCGAGAGGTTGTCCTTCGGCTGGTAGATTTGCATCGTGCCGTCGGCCTCGAGACCGCCGTTGTTCTGCATCCAGTCGTAGAAGGCTTGTCCCTTGGGGAACGACGTGTCGATGGTCCCGTAGGCGGGGTCGGGCGGCGGCGGCGTCACGTCCGTCCAGGTGCCAGTCAGCGGCAGCGGCGCGGGGCCGTTCTCGAACCAGTAGTCGTGCCAGTGCGACGCGAAGACGCGGCCGCCGGTCGACTCGAAAGCGTACATCGCCTGGAGCGCGACCGGCGGCTTCGTTCCGGCGTTGCCCGTCCCAGCGTCCGGGGCGGCGAGGGTGGGCTGGCCCTCGCAAGCCATCAGCACGATGTCGTAGGCCGCGAGGTTGGTGCTGCTGTCCCAGAGGTTCGTCGCGAGCGCGAAGGTCGCGCCGTTGTCGACCGCCGAGGCGAACGCGCTCGTTGCGACGAGCGGCGGGGTCACATAGGGGACGCCAGCTCCCGTGTAGAGGTGCACGCGAACGGGATCGCCGGCCGTTCCGAACTCCGAGTCCGAGATGCCCACCTTGCGAAGCAAGCATTCGAGCGGATCCGCGCCACCGGTCGTGAGGGCGATCTGTGGGAGGTCGCCCTCGCCCTGGTTTCGCGGCAATCGCGTGAGGTCGGTGTTCGAGACCGTCGTGTTGGTGCACGCAGCCGTCGACGGGATGGCCGGCAGGGTAACCTGACGCCGCCACTTGCCGAGCTGCATGACGAGCGGGATCGGAATGCCGACCGGGACGTTGTCGAGCACGAAGTCACCGTCGGCGTCCGTGAGGGCCGAGACCAGGGGGTTGCCGGTGACGTCCCCGCCGCACGGGTCGCACGAGGCGCCCGTGGTGACGGGCTGCACGGCGGTCGTAGGGATGTACACGATGACGTTGTAAAGGGGGACCTTGCCGGCCGGGTCGTAGACGGTGCCGCTGAGCGACGTCGTCCCGGCATCGGGCCCGCCGTCTCCGCAGGTGACCTGGCAGTCGGAGACGGTTCCGCACGTGAACGTGAAGCTTGAATCGGAAGGGCTGCCGTCGCCACCGGCGCCCCCATCGCCGTTCGCTCCGGAGGTCGTCGCGTCGAGCGCGCCACCTCCGTCGTGCCCCGCGCCGGCCGTGCCGGGCCCGTTGCCGTTGCTCCCGCCGCCGCCGCAGCCACCGAGTGGCGCCAATAGCGCAGTCGTGAGAACGACGGCGCGAGCGATCCCCGCGGGAGTTAGCGAGAGTATGGGTTCCATGGTCGCTCAGAAGCTCTCGCAGCGTCCCGCCGTGCACGGAACGGCGTTGCAACAGTCGGCGCTCGTCGTGCAGAGTTGTCCGTACAGGGCGCACGTGCCCCCCGAGCTGCTGCCGGAGGATCCGCCGCTCGAAGACCCCGCGCCGCTCGACGATCCACCCGAAGATCCTCCGCTCGACGAGCTGCTGCCGGAGGATCCGCCGCTCGAAGACCCCGCGCCGCTCGACGATCCACCCGAGGGTCCTCCGCTCGACGACCCGCCGGGACCGCCGTCGGACCCGGGGTTGCAGGGACCGCAGATGCCGGCGATCGCTCCCTGGGCGATGATGCACGACTCGCCTGCGCAGCAGTCCGCGTTGACGGTGCAGGCGCCGCAGGCCGGGACGCACCCGCCGCCGCCCGGGTAGCAGTAGAGAGGAGACCCGCCGTCACCCGGGTTCGGGTTGGGCACGCACGGCACGTTGTTGCAGCAGTCCGCGCTCGTTGCGCAGGCCTGGCCCGCCGCGAGGCAGGCCACGTTGGTGCAGCGCGGGATGCCGATGTCGTCGGGCCGGCACGTGTCCTCCGTCTCGCAGTTGCCTGAACAGCAGTCGCACGACGAGTTGCACGACAGGTAGGAGAGCTTGCAGACGTCGCCATTGGGTTTGCACCCTTCGGGGTTGCGGCAGACGCCGAGCGGGCCGCCCGCCGAGAAGTCGCAGGTGACGTTGCCGGACCCGGGGCCGGGCTGCTCGGCGGACCCGCAGCAGTCGGCATCGGCTGCGCAGACGTCGCCGACGACATGGCAGCCGCTGGCAGGCTGGCAGATGAGAACCCCCGTGGGGCCGAAGGGCGCGCACAGGCGGCTGCAGCACGAACCCCCGCACGACGCTTGCCCGGCGTCGGGCCCGACGACGCCGCCGCACACGGTGCCGTCGACCATCGAGCAGTTGGACGCCGCCGTCGGAGGCGGCCCGCACGTCCCGTAGCTGGCTCCCGCGACGGGGTTGCAGATGTTGCTGCAGCAATCGGCGCCCGTCTGGCAGGTGTCGTTGGTCTGCTGGCAGAAAGATCCGGCCTGGCAGGTGCCGTTGGCGCTGCAGAACATTGAGCAGCACCTCGAGCTATCCGTGCACGTCTCGCCGACGCCCCTGCAGGCGGAGGTGATGGCCGCGCACGTGCCCTGGCCGCCCGCGTCGGCCGCGCAAAGGCCGCTGCAGCACTGGACGTTGCTGGTGCACGCCTCGGTGACCTGTGTGCAGCCCGCGGCGATGCACGCGCCGCCCGAGCACGTCCCGCTGCAGCAGTCGCTCGCGCTGGCGCACCCCGAGCCCAGGTTGACGCAGGAGGCGCCGGAGTCTTGCGGCGGGAACAGGCCCGAGTCCGGCAACGTGCCGCTCGCCCCGCCCGAGGAGCCGCTCGACGCTCCGCTCCCCGACGAGCCCCCGCTGGAGGCGACGCCGCTCGAGGCTCCTCCGCTCGACGCCCCCCCGCTACTCGACGACCCACCGTTGCCGGAGGCATCCTCCGTCGATCCGTCGTCGGTCTCGCCCGACGATCCGTCTCCACCCGACCCACTCGACACCGTCCCGTCGGTCGATCCGTCGCTGCCGCCCGATGACGATGCCCCAGAGGATCCGCCGCTCGCGCTCCCGGATGATCCATGCTGCGCGAGAGCGTCGTTTTGCGCGTCGGCCCCTCCGTCGCCGCTTCCGATCGCCTCGCCGGAGCCACTGGTCCCGCACGCGGAGCACGCGACCCACATCCCCATGGCCGCGATCCGGGCAAAACCCCATCGTCGAGACGAGCTGCTCATGGTGCGCCGGCTGAGCAAGTTCGATGCCCCGGCAAGCTCGTCCAAAAATGCAGTGGTTCGGAAGCGGCGCTCGCTCGACTGGTAAGCCCAGTGACCAGCGCGGGCCTGCGCTGGTCGCTCGAGTGACCAGCGCGGCGCCGCGAACCGACGGATTTCCCGTGTGCGCAGCGGCGGCCCCTCGTTTGCTTGCGGTGGATGCCGAGGTAACGCGCCATGAGCGGCAAGAGCATCTGGGGCAAGAGCATCTGGGGATGGATCAGCGCCGCGGTCATCGCCACCAGCTGCGGCGGAGCACGCAGCACCACGTTCGATGCGGACGCCGGGGCGACGGGCCACGTCGTCGGGGACGCGAGCCTGTCGCCCGACGTCTTCGCAGGCACGTCGCCCGGCGGCACGGCGGGCAGCTCGGGGGGCTTCGGCGCGGGCTCTACGCCCGGCTCCTGCCTCGCGCTCGGTAGTTCGTGCACTGCCACTAGTGAGTGCTGCAGCGGCGACTGCACCAACGGCCTGTGCGGCTACCCGGCGTGCACGTCGGACAGCCAGCCTTGCACCAGCAACGGCAACTGCTGCAGCCAGACGTGCAGCGGCGGGAAGTGCGCGACGCTGAACACGACGTGCCTAACGCTGGGCAACGCGTGCGGCCAGAGCAGCGATTGCTGTTCGGACCTGTGCATGGGCGGAACGTGCCAGCCTTCGTCCTTCTGCGGCCAGGCGGGAGACGCGTGCGCCACAGCCGCCGACTGCTGCACCGGCACGTGCACCGTGGCGTCGGGACAGACGCTCGGCACCTGCGGCGCTTCGCCCCCGAGCGGCCCCGCCAACTGCGGCGTCGTCGACGGCCAGCTTTGCGGCGGCACCGGCACGAGCGGCACCGGGCCCGGGCCGGAAGCCGGGGTCCCCGCGTGCGGCGGGCCATGCTGCAGTCGCGCGTGCGCCCCGTGGGGTCCGAGCGGGGTCCTGGTCTGCCAGCCCGCGAGCGGCTGCCATGTCGTCGGCGACTTGTGCACGAAGGACGGCGATTGCTGCGGCTCCGCAGGCTTGCCCGGCGGGTCCGGCATGCCGGTGACGTGCGTCATCACCGCGCCGGCAACCGTCGGCGTCTGCCGCAACCCGAGCGGGTGCAAGCCCGACGGCGACGTGTGCAAGCTGGCCGTCGTGTCCTGCAACTCGTCGTGCGACTGCTGTAGCGGCAACTGCGAGACCCAGGACACCTGCCACCAGGACAACGTCGGCGTTCCCCGATGTTCGCCCGCCCAGTGCGTCACCGCGGGCGGGGCATGCGCTTCGAGCGCGAGTTGTTGTAGCGGGGCGCCTTGCGTGCCCAACGCGGGCGTCGCGGGCCCGCCCTTCGTGTGCTCCGGAACGTCTTGCATCGCCGCGTGCGGCACGTGCACGAACAACGCGGACTGCTGTCTAGGGACGTCGTGCGTGACGCTCTCCGGCAGCGTCTTTGGCATCTGCGGGCCATGCGGCGCGACAGGCGGCGACGCGGGCGAAGGCGAGAGCGACGCTAGCTCGGGCGGCGGCACGTCCAGCGGCGGATCGAGCTGCGCCCTTTACGGGCAGGTCTGCACGTCGACCAGCCAGTGTTGCAACGGAGTGCTCTGCAGCAGCGGGCGGTGCGAATATGTCGTTGCGCCGTAAGCGCTCGGCAACCTGCGGCCAGACTTCGGATGGGTACCATGATGGCCGGGACAACGGCGCCAGGTCTTTGACGCGTCTTCCGCAGCGTGCCGCCTGCCCTTGGCCGGCGCGGAAACTACTCGGGGGAACGAGCGTATTCCGCCACCTCGGACCCGAGACGGCGCTCCTTGGCACGACGGTGCTCCCTTGTATCGTCGGCCGGATGAGGAACCCGAAACGCTCTCTCCTCGCGATCGGCACTCTGGTGGACGATCTTGGTTCGACCGGTAGCACCGACGAGCGGCCCGCCGAGCACGGGAACGGCCTTGGTGGCTGCATGCGACGCCTGACCCTCGTCAGCGTGGCGCCCGCGGTCCCGGGCGCGCTCGGAAGGTTCAGCGACGAAGGTGCACCCCGACAGCCGCGTTGAGCGCGCGAAGGTCGTAAGGTTTCGTGAGGACGGTGTTCGAGACGCGTTCGACGAAGTCGGTCGCCGCCGGCGTGAATGCGCCCCCCGTGACGAAGACGAAGCGGTCTGCTTGCTCGGGCACCCTCTTCGCGACGGTCGCGTGAAGCTCCATGCCGGTCATCCCGGGCATCATGAGATCGCACAGAATGACATCGAAACGCTCCCCCGCCAGGAGCCGCTCGGCGATGGCCTTGGGCTCGGCGCTCACCTCGACGTCGTGGTCGGTGCGAAGCAGGTTGGCGAGCGACTGGCCTACCTTCTCGTCGTCGTCGATGATTAGGAGACGCCCACGGCGAGGCGGCAGCGCATCGGACTCCGGGGCCTCGCGGCGGGCGACGAAAGGGGCCGAGGTGCTCGCCCTCAATCGCACGCGAAAGGTCGTCCCCTTGCCGACGGCGCTGTCGACCTCGATGCTGCCACCGAAGCTCTCGACGATGCCGTGGCAGATGGACAGGCCGAGGCCGTTGCCCTCACCGAGCGCCTTGGTGGTGAAGAACGGCTCGAAGAGCCGCGACAGCACGCCGGGCTCGATTCCAGAGCCCGTGTCCTCGACGGCGACGATGACCTCACCCTTCTCCTCATCGCAGGAGGTGCGGACGCGGATTTCGTTGGCTTCTGGCGACCCCTCCGGGATTGCCTGAGCAGCATTCACGAGCAGGTTGACGACGACCTGACCGAGTCGAAGCTCACTCGCGAGCGCCGGGGGTACCCGCTCGAGATCCTTCACGAGCCTCGCGCGGTGCCGAATCGCATTGCCAGTCATCTCGATGGCGCGCTCTATGGCCAGGTGAACGTCGGTCGGCTCCAGGCGGTCGTCGTCCTGCCGCGAGAAGGCCTGCAACCCACGCACGATGCGCCGCACGCGATCGGCCCCCTCGCGCGCGCTCTCGACGTGCCCTGCGAGCTCCTGCGCGCCCGGCATGCCGGACAGCGGACCGGTCAGGCGCGCAGCCACGAGCTCCAGGCTCCCCAGAACGTACGTTAGCGGGTTGTTGATCTCGTGTGCGATCGTCGCCGACAGCGTTCCCATCGACGCCAGACGCTCGGTCCGCACGAGGTGCTCTTGTGCCCTCACGCGCTCGGTGACGTCGATAGACACGCCGATGGCGCCGTCCACGTCGCCCGTCGCGCCTCGAATGGGCGTCAGGGTGGTTTCGAACCATGTACGGCCTTGCTGACCGATGACGGTGAAGGTCTCGCCCGAGAGCACCCGGCGGGCGTGGGAGACCAGCGTCTCGTCGTGTGCGTAGAGATCGAAGACGGAACGGCCGAGGAGTTCCTTGGGGCGGAATCCAAGACCCTCGAGTCCCCGCCCTTCGGTGAGCGTCACGACCCCGCGCCGATCGTAGGCGAAGAGAATGATCGGAGCGTGCGCGAGCAGGTGCGTCAGGTGGCCTTCGGCCAGGTCGGCGCGAGATCGCGCCTTGACCTCCTCGGTCATGTCGGTGAAGGCCACGACGACCTGGCTGACCGTTCCTACCGTGTCGACGAGCGGCTGTCCGACGGCACGGACGAACACCTGCGACCCATCGGGGCGGTGGACGACGATGTCGTCGATGGTGACGCTCGTCTTCTCCCGCAGCACCCGCGCGAACGGCAGCCGATCGTCGGGATACCGCTCCCCGTCGCGCGTGTGGATGCCATAGAAGGCCGCACTCGCGCCGCCCAGCGCGTCCGGGCGCGGAGGCATTCCCATGATCCTCTGGAACGCGTCGTTCGCGTAGACGAGCGCACCGTCAGGCACGCGGGCAACGTAGATCCCGACCGGGAGCTGGTGCGCGATGGCTGCGATGAGCTCGTGCTCAAGTGGCGCGTGCGTCGGCAAGCTTTCCATCCTACGCTTTGCGGCACCAGCGGAAACGACCTATTTCGCGGGCCTCGGTGAGCCAGCATTGACCGGCCCGGCCCCACGGCATTTGGGAATGCCGAGTCGCCATGGCGTGACCTGCCCAATCGGGCCCGCGTTTCAGTATGTCTTCAGCGGCGGCCAAAGGGCGTTCCATGAACGCCGCGTGCGCTCCGCTTTGCTCCCACAGGCCTTGTGGTGGCGAATACCATTTCCCAAACCGTTGGTCGTGAACCGGTCGAAGTCGACCATCCTCGGCGCGGCACCGCCGAGCTCCATCGCGAGCCGGCTCGCGATCTCGACGTGCGAGCACTCGTCGGCCAAGAAGTCGCTCGTCATCCCGAGCAGATCGAGCGGCGCCCGCACGTCGACCAGCGCCCGCAGCACCCCGGCGAACGAGGCGACGGCGCGGTACCGAACGGTCAGGACGTTGCCCAGAGGCCTGAGGCCCTCAAATGTTCGCGATGATGAGGCCGTTTGCGGCCGACGCGAGGCCGGGCGCGTCGAAGGGGGGGACGGGGACCTCCCCCATCGGCGCTCGCGCCGCCCTCGCCGATGGTACGCGGCATGCTCTCTGGGCCATGGCGAGAGCGAGAGGGATCGATGGGCGAAGAGCGGCATCCGGCGGCGTATGCGAGCTCGAGGCTGTGCCTCGCGCTGGCATCGTGCCTCGCGACGGCGTGTGGCGTGCTCATCGACCTCGACCCGGGTGAGGCCGTCATCCCCGCGGACGCGAATGCCCTCGAGGTTGCTCCATCTCCGGTTGAATCCCTCGATCCGGAGGACTCCTCGGCCGAAGCGGAGGCGGCATCTTCCGAGGTCAGGCCGGTCCCTGTCGCGCCGGCTTCTGCGATGTCCGCGACGCCGGCGACACCCGCGACCGCGATGCAGGTGTCTCCGGCGTCGACTCCCACGCCGGCGCCTCTCGAACCGGCGCCTTCGATGCCTACGGAGCCTTCGAAGGACGCAGGGGATGCCGTCGCTCCGGCGCACGGTAATGGCAACGGCAACGGCTCGGACAAGCACGAGGACGCGGGTTTGCAGGGGCCGTCATGACGACGCCGGCGCTCGGCGCGAGCGAGGCGCCGGATCCGTTCGCCGCTCCGTGCCGGATCGGTGACATCCTCCACGGAAAGTACCGGGTCGAGAGCCTACTCGGTTGCGGGGGGATGGCGTGGGTCTTCGAGGCCACGCACATCCCGCTCGACGCGCGCGTGGCGCTCAAGGTGCTGCGCTTGAACCCCGATGGCGACAACAGCAACGCGATCGCGCGCTTCCGGCGCGAGGCGCAAGCCGCCGCGCGCATGTCCAGCCAGGCGACGGCACGGGTCCTCGACGTCGCAGAACTCGACGGCGACGTGCCGTTTATGGTTATGGAGCGGCTCGAGGGGTGCGATCTCGAGACGGTCGTCGAAGGCCATGCGGCGCTGCCGCAAGCCACGGCGGTCGACTACGTCCTGCAGGCGTGCGAGGGCTTGGCCGAGGCGCACGCCGCCGGAATCGTCCACCGCGACATCAAGCCGTCGAACCTCTTTCTCACGCGCGGCGCGGACGGGGCGGTGCGCGTGAAGCTCATCGATTTTGGCGTGTCGAGGTTCGTGACACCTCTCGCGAGCCACGGCGAATTGACGCAGACCCGGGCGCTCATCGGCTCGCCAACGTACATGTCGCCCGAGCAGATGCGATCGAGCCGCCGCGTCGACAGCCGCACGGACATCTGGTCGACGGGGGTGGTCCTTTACGCGCTTCTCTCGCACGGGCGCTCGCCGTTTGAAGCGCAGACCCTCCCGGAGATCTGCGCCCACGTGATGGACGGCGAGCCCAAGTCGTTGCGCTCGGTGCGACCCGACGCGACGCGCGCGCTCGAGCGCGTGATCCTTCGTTGCCTGGAAAAGGACCCGGCCCGGCGGTTCCAGACCGTGGCCGACCTAGCCGTCGCATCGCCGGTGCCAACGCGGCATCGATTGCGCGCAAGCGCCCGGTTTGGCGCCGTCCGTACGTGACGGCGGTCGTCGGCGCATTGATCGGACTGGGGCTCCGCGCGACGAACGCCCCACCGTCCGGAGCCGCGGCGGAGGTGGACCGTGCGGAGACGGTTTCGATACCCGTGCGGGCGCCCGCGACACGCGACGAACCGCGACGCGCCGGGCCCGGAGCGCCGGCCGCTCCTTCCGAGGCCCCGCCCCAGCTCTTCGCGTCGACCTCCGCACCCGAGGACTCCGCGGCAAGGGCTCCTCGGCGCAGCGAGCCCGTGGCGCACGCCGCCGCCGGGCAGCTGCGGGTGAGCGCCGCGCTCCGCAATACGGTCCGCGGCGAGCGGAACGTGGTCGCGCTGGCACACGAAGGCGAGGTCGACGTGCCCGAGTTCGGGAGCCGCGAGTGAGGTGGGTCCGCGCGGCCTGCGTGGTGGTGTGGCTCTGCTCAACCGCCGTGGGGAGCGCGCGCGCCGATGGCGCCGACTCCGCTGAGCGCGCCGACAATCTTTACCGGGAGGGCAAGGCCTTGCGCCGCGACCACTACTACACCGCCGCGCGCCTCGTGTTCGAGGAGAGCCGGCGGCTCGAGGACGGCATCGGCGTCACCCTATACGTCGCCGACTGCTATCAGCACGAAGGCGAACTCGCGGGCGCGCTCGCCGAATTCCGGCGAGCCGCGGCGCTTGCCAGGCAACGCGGCGACGCGAGGGAAGCCGTCGCCTTGCGGCGCGCCGAAGCCGTCGAACGGCTGCGGGCGTCCGAGCCGGCGCAGGCTTTCGACAAGGCGTCGTCCGCCGGCGACAAGCCCGTCGTGACCGACGCCGCCCCGCCTGACGAGCCTCCGGCTGGCGATCCGCCAGGGGCTGACTCGAAGGATTCGGCGCGGAGAGCCCACACGTGGGTCGGCGCGGGCGTGGCCGGTGCGGGCGTGGCCGCCGTGGGCATCGGCGCCTACTTCGGTATCACCGCGCTCGCGCGGCTCGGTCAGTCGAACGCGGGTCCATGCGTCGACGACCACTGCTCGCCGGTCGGGCTCGCCCTGCGCCAGCAGGCAGAAACGGCGGCGCGATGGTCCACCGTCGCGTTTCTCGCGGGCGGTGCCGCGGTCGCGGGGGGTGCCGTCATCTACCTCACATCCCCTCGCGGCGGCCCAACACTCGCCATCTCGCCCATCGTGCCCGCTGGGGGCGCGGGCGCGATGCTCGAGGGGACGTTCTAGCGAGCGCCGTGCAGGCGATGCATCACGAGCGCGCCTTCGATCTCCACCACGACGCCCGTCCCACCCTCTCGCCGTGTCCTGCGGCGCGGGCGCATTTTTCTTTGTCACGATCGACCCCCGATCGACATGTGTAGTTAGAAGGGGCGCGGAGCACGCTCGAGAAAGCTCCTCGCGAGCTCGACGAAGCGACACGCTGTCGCAAACGACCGGCTCGATCACGCGATCCCCGTGCATGTTCCGGATGCCGTTCAACGCTTGTTCTTCGAAGGGTCGACCGATCGAGACGTCGAGCCGCACGTTCCGCTTAGTTTGAGCCACATCATCGCGGTCGCCCGCCACGACGTGACTCGACAGACGCTCGACCGCCGGAAAAGGACGACTTTTCTGGCGACCGTGATGCGCGAAGGCTCCGCCGTGCCGGTCGTTCTCGACATCGTGCCGCACGTTCGAGACCCAATCTTCCATTCATTTTCATCAATGACGACCGATCTCGCGATCGGTCGAGCCTTTCTCTCAGCCGGTTGTCGATACCGAAACCCAATGCGGAAGGAGGTCGATGCAAAGCAAACCGTTCGAGGATTCGTGCCGCAACAAGGGTCCATTCAACCAAACATTCGTCGTGGAGAAGTCATGGCTACCTCTCTCAAGACCGTGAAACGTTCATTCGTGTCGCTCAACCGTCCCCGCCGCGTCCCCGCGCTCATCACCATGGCGAGAGGCATCGTCACGGCGTTGACGAACAACGCGACGACGTTCCCCACCCCCGACCCGTCGCTGGCGACGCTATCGACGGCTCTCTCCGACCTCGAGACCGCGGAGTCGGCTGTCCAGGCCCGCGCACGCGGCGCGGTGGCCGGGCGCGACGAGAAGCGCACGGCCCTGGTCATGCTGCTCGAGCAGCTCAAGTCGTACGTCCAAAAGACGGCGGACGCCGACTCCGATACCGCGCAGCAGGTCATTCAGAGTGCCGGCCTGGCCGTCCGCAAGCTGGTCATTCGTCAGAAGCAGACCTTCGCCGCGAAGACGGGCACCGTTTCGGGCGCCGTCGCATTGGCCACGGTCGTCGCGGCCCGGCGAGCGTCGTACGAGTGGCAGTCCAGCGTCGACGCGGGAAAAACGTGGACGACCCTGCCGACCACGCTTCAGACGAAGACGACGGTCTCGGGGCTCACCACGGGCGCCACGGCGATGTTCCGTAGCCGCGCGGTGACCCGGACGGGCGAGGGAGACTGGAGCCAGCCGACGTCGATCGTCGTGAGGTAAGCGGCGCGCGCTGGCCGGCCGACGGGCACCGGTGGGGAGAGCCGCCGGTGGCCCGTGGGCCGGGATCGAGGACCGGCCGCACCTGCGTTTGCAGGATTCTGCGGCGATGAGCTTGAGGCCGTCCGCGGTTTCCACCTCCCGGACGACCGCCGCCACCACGTCCCGAGCGAGGGGGGAGGCGCAGCTCCCCCTCGTCGCAGGCCGGCGAAGCCGGCCGAACTAGTTGCGCGGGAGCGATTCGCTCGCTGGGCCACGTGTTTTTCCAGGACTTCGAGCTCCAGGTGGGGGGGTGACCCCGTGCCGGACGGGACGCGGCGAACCCGACCGTCCGCACGGACGCCCGCCGCTCCCGGTTTGGGAGGGCCTTGCTCCCATCCTGGGAGTGACTATCCTGGTTCCAGCGAGCGCCGGCATGTGGATCATCACAGAGGCCCGGCTCAAGGAGTTCTGGACGAAGCACCACGACGCAAAGGCCCCGCTCGTAGCATGGATCAAGGAGATGGAGTCGGCGCGCTATGAGAGCCCCACCCAGGTGAAGAACAGGCACCGGTCGGCAGACTTCGTGAAAGACAAGGTCATCTTCGACATCGGGGCCAACAAGTACCGGCTCATCGTTCGGTTCCGGTACGCGCGGCCGTCGGCGAAACCGCCCCTCAACGGCATCGCCCTCGTGAAGTTCATCGGCACGCACCGGGAATACGACGCCATCGACGTGGAGAAGCTCTAGAGGCAGAAGCCATCATGGACATCCAGCTCATCACGTCGGACGCGCACTACAAGGAAGCCCTCGCTGAAATCGAGCGGCTGTGGGACGCGAAGCAGGGCACGCCCGACGAGGCGAAGCTCGAGCTACTCGCGATGCTCGTCCACAACTACGAGCGGTCGCGCTGGCCGGTCCCGGCGCCCGACCCCGTCGAAGCCATCAAGTTCCGCATGGACCAGCAAGGGCTCACCCGAAAAGATTTGCTGCCGATCTTCGGGACCACGGCTCGGACCTCGGAGGTCTTGAGCGGCAAGCGCAAGCTCACGCTCGACATGATCCGCAAGCTCCACGACCGCTTCGGCATCCCCCTGGAGTCGCTCGTCGCCGAGCCCCACCGGCGCAAGCCTGCCCGAAGTGGGGGACGAAAAGGTCGGACACGGGCGACGGCGGCATAGCCGGCCGGTAGGCAGTCGGAGCGCCCCTCGGAGATGAACGAGTTCGCAGTTTGGCAAGCGTTTCGGCTTTGGTGGAAAGATGTCCACGTCAAGGTCAACACCGGCGCCGCCAAGAATCGCGAGAAGCTCACGACCGACGGTGAAGCCGATCTCTTGACGCTCCACGCCAATGAAGGCGTAGATTTGAGCCTTGCCACCGCTCCGCAGGAGCGATCGAACGGCGTCTTCATTTCCCTGAACGAATCGGGCGATCGCCGCTATCCGATCCGCCAGGGTCTCGCCCTCGCCGTCAAAATCGGCGCACCAATAGTTGGTAGGCGAAACTGCGCGGCTACTCGGGGAGCCTCGTCGGCCCCCCTTGATGGCGAACGCATCGGGCCTTCGGCCCAGAAGTTCGGATATCTCCTCGGGAGAGTGCGTCCCATGCGTGATGCGCAGCGACACGCCAATGTAACCCTTGCGATGATTATCCGATCCCATTCGCATTTTCAGTGCTCATTACAAATACTCATTTACATTGCCGGCGCACTCGCATTGACCCGTACCATCATCGTAAACAAATACTCCCATCAGGGGCAATGCCGGCCCAGTCGGTTGCACCGAGAAGAAAGTCATTTTTGATTTGGTGAATGGTCTCACGATCGAGCCCGTCTTGATCGATAGGCACGGTTCCGGTGGGGCAGCGAGTAAGCAGCGGTAGAGGGCCGTCGCGCGCAAGCAACGCGTCGTCGGGTAGGCCGGGAGGTTTCCCTCCCGGCCCCCCACGGATCCGGACGTGCGGAATTCCCGCATCCGGCTCTTCGGGTCACGGGTTCGCTGCTCGAGGCTGCCATGGTCGCGCGATGCGTGGCGGCGGAAGCGCGTAGCGCTCCAGCAGCCGAAACATGCGTTCCCACGTCAGGCGTGCGCGTTGCGAGCGGCGGCGCCCACCTGGATGTCGCCGGCGTGGTCGCGCGTCTGCACCACCGGACCTTTGCGGATGAACAAGCCGGTCAGCGTGATGGCCTCTTCGAGCGAACCCCCACCGTTGCGGCGCAGATCGAGAACGATGCCCTCCACGTGTTCGGCGTTCAACTTGGTCAGCAATCGGGCAACGTCGGCGGTCGCGCTGCGAGCTCCGGTTCCCTCGCCTCCCGGGTGGCCTGAGAAGGTATCGCGCGGTACCCGGCGAAGTCGGCGACGTCCGTCTGCAGAAAGACCGAGTGCGTCGGGTCGAGGGAGTCGATATATCGGTCGAGGAAGGTCCCCGCCAGAGCCGCGTCGAACGAGCGATGCGCGAACTGCGAGCGCTCCAGAGGGCTTGTGGCGAGCCGCGTGATGTTGGCCTCGGTCCGTGCTGGCTCTGCTGCGGTTGAGGCGGGCTGCCTTCCGAAACCGGCCGTGGCCACGACCAACGCCAATCCTCCCGCAACCAGAGGAAGAGCTACTTTGGTTCGTAATTTCACAAAAGACTCCAACGTTGAAGGATCCTGGCGGGACGTCAGCTTCCCGGCATCCGGTCGACTCGGCGGGAGCCATCGCCCACGGCGCGCAAGACGGGCGGCACCCTCCTTGCAGCCTGGGGAGCGCATGACCCTATTTGCGTTCATCGTCTACCTCTTCATCGGCGGCATACTCGGCGCAATCGCAGGGCCCATTACGGGAGGCTCGACGCGCTCGTTCGTCGCGTGCGCTCTCCTCGGCTTCATGGGCGCCCTCCTGGGCGCGACGGCTGCACGCCTCACCCAGCTACCCTCGTTCTTGGGGTCCGACTTCACGGTGAGCTCGCTCACGATCGTGTGGGGGACCGTTGGCGGCATCCTATTCATCTTGTGGGGTATCTCAGCGCAGGTGCTGTTTTCGAGCCGCGATCCAGCCACAAGTGGCTGATGGCCGCTTCCTCACGACGACAGCCGCGGCAATCGGACCTCGAACGTCGACCCGGCGCCGATTTCGCTCTCCAGCCTCACCTCGCAACGGCTCCGGGAGAGGGAACGTCTCGTCTCCCAGCGTGACCTGCTGCTCCTGCATCGCCTCGAGCAAGGCGCTCTGCACCTTGGCCGGCGCGCGGTTGATCTCGTCGGCCAGGACGAAGTTGGCGAACACGGGCCCGCATTTCGCCTCGAAGGTGCCCGTCTGGGCGCGGTAGATCGTCGTACCGACGATGTCCGACGGGAGCATGTCCGGCGTGAATTGAATCCGACCGAAGCGCGCCCCTTCGATGCTCCCGGTGAGCGTCTTGAGCGCGAGGGTCTTGGCGAGCCCCGGGACGTGAGCGGGACGATCCAGCGCGACGCCTCGACAATCCGTTCTTCGAGCTCGCGAATCTCCGGGGCTACGGCTCGACCTTCGAGCTTGCACTGAACCTGAGCGCCGGCTCTTGCCGAGACCTGTCGCGACCAATGACAGAAATGAAAGGGAGCGCGGTCCTGCCGAGGGGCGCCGTCTGGCCCACGATTGACATCGCCGGCCCGTCGGGAGAAGGAATTCGGCCGTGCTGGAACGTCTCGAAGACATTCCGATGGGCATCGTGGGCGTGAAGGCCGTCGGCAAGGTCACCGCCGAGGACTACGAGAGCGTGCTGGAACCGCTGGTAGACGGCGCGCGACGCGAGGGTCGTCGCCTCCGCTTCCTGTATGAGGCTGGCCCCGAATTCGATCGGTTCACGCCAGGCGCGATGTGGGAAGACGCAAAGCTCGGCCTTCGAGCCCTACGCACGTTTGCCTGCTGCGCCATTGTCAGCGACCGCAATTGGCTGCGGCAATCCACGCGGATTGCCGGTTTCTTCCTGCCCTGCCCCGTACGGGTGTTTCCGAACCGGGACCGCGACGAGGCGATCGCGTGGCTCGGCTCCCTCCCCCTCGACGTCGGTGTCGTCTACCGTCTCTTGCAAGACAAAGGCGTGATGGTCGTCGAGGTCACGCGACCGTTGAGCGCCCGAGATTTCGACGCGGTAGGCCTCGCGGCGGATCCCTGGATCAAGGCGCACGGTAAGCTCGAGGGCGTGGTGGTCCACACGCGCGCGTTCCCCGGCTGGGAAGACTTCGCAAGCCTCGTCCGGCACGTTCAGTTTGCAGGGGACTACGTGCGTAAAGTCCGGAGGGTCGCCTTGGTTACGAACGCCTCCCTGGTGCGCTTGACCCCTCAGGTTGCCGGGCGTCTTGTCGAGGCCGAGCTCAAGACGTTCGGGTTCGAAGAGCTCGACGCCGCAGTGACGTGGGCCGGGGGCTCTCCTTCATCCTGAGCTCCTCGTCATTCGTGCTTCTGCTTGTGCCCGCCGAACTGATAGCGCATAGCGGACGTGGTCGACTCAGTGCACACCGAATCGCACCGCGCTCGAGCTCCGAACGCCAGTGAAAACAACGCGCGGCAGCTTCAACGTAAACGTCGTGCCGTCGGTTTGGTTCGAAACGACGTCGATCGTGCCTCCGTGGGCCGAGGCGATCTCCCGCACGATGTACAAGCCAAGCCCCAGGCCCGACGTGCGCGAGGTCGCGCGGTCGCTCTCGCCACGCCGAAATGGATCGAAGAGCACGCTGGCAAGACTGTCGGGCACGGGGGGACCCCCGTTGTGGACGGCCATGGCGACGGCGTCGGCGTTGCCATCGACCGTCACGCACACGGAACCATCCGCTTTGCCATGCCGGAGCGCGTTTTCGAGGAGGTTGGCGACGACCTGCGCCAGGCGATCCGGGTCCCATTCGCCGTCGAGATCTCCCGCCAGCTCCACGACGAGGGGACGGTCGGGGTGCGTCGTCCGCGCTTCGCCCGCCACGTCCTTCACGATCTTGCCAAGATTGGTTGGAACCGGCCGCAACGGGATGCCACCACCCAGGCGAGTACGAGCGAGGTCGAGGAGCTGATCGATCATGCGGGTCATACGGAACGCGCTCCGCTCCAGCCGATCGACGATGTCGGCTTGCTTCGACGCGGGCACCGCCCGCAATATCCGGAGCCCCATCATGATCGACGAGAGCGGATCTCTCAGGTCATGTCCCAAGACGGCGATGAACCGCTCTTGAAACTGAGCGGTCCGTTGGCGCTCGGCCAGGACCTCGTTCTCGGCGCGCAGACGCGCTGCATCCGACTCCGCCGACCTCCTGCGCGCCTCCGCGGTACGACTCCAGAAGCCGACAATCGTCGCGAGCAGGCCAAAGAGAATGCTCACGCCGACGAGCGAGGCAATGGCAAGCGAGCGGTACCGCTGCTCCGGACCGCGACGCGACGCGAGCAACGTCTCCTCCAACGTCTCCATCTGGTGGAGCTTGGCTTGAAGCTCGTCCATCGCTTGCAGCGCGCCATCGCTCTCGACCAGGGACTCGACCGCAGCTTGCCCAGCGCGGTCACGAAGCTCGATCCCGCGCTCTAGGTCGTCCAGCTTGCTCCCGACCAGGCGCATCAGGTCCACGACAAGCCCTTGCTGGGTCGCGTTGTCCGCCGTCAGGTGGCCGAGACGACCCACCTGTTCCGAGGCGCGAAGCCTTGCAGCCTTGTATGACTGCAGGTACTCGACCCGCGCCGTGAGCATGTAGCCACGCTGATCCGTTTCCGCTTCCGAGAGCGCTCCAGCAAGGTCCGCGACCGCGACCTTGACGAGCATCGCTCGCTCCACCCGAGCCGTCGTGGCCGCGAAACGCCGCAACGTGTAGACGGCGATGGCAAGGGTGGTCAGAAGCGCCAACGCGGCGACGCCCCCCACGAAGCCAACGAAGACTCGTCTCGAGCTCGTACGGCCCAGCTCGCCCGCTGATGGTGGCATCCTCGTTCGGTCCTCCCCGACCTCGCTTCGCCCGTGATTGCCCGCCCGCGTTTGTTCGCTACTTGAGCTGTGGCGCCGTTACCAGCTCCTCGAGATTCGGTTGCAGCATGATCTCGATTCGCCGATTCTTTGCGCGAGGAGCTTCACGACCTCGACGGCCCGAAGAGCACGCCGTTCCGCAGCTGCAAAACAAGGCGCCCGTTGCGCGTCGCAATCCTAAACTGGCCCGCATCGGACTTCGCCTTCGAGGTCAGCATCTGAGCGACCGCACTCATTCCCGAAGTACGAAGGTCACGATCGCCGCGGCAAAGGGCCCGGCGATAGGTCCTCACCCCGGCTCGTCGCCGGAGAGGGCCGGTTCGTCGGTTTGATCGTCAACGTGTCTCCGTGCGGAATCGCCAACGGTAGGATGGCGCGCGACGCGGTCCTTGCACCCGGGACCACGAGCGTCTCCGACGCGTTGTGTCGCCGATGCCGACGATGTTGGCACCGCGGCGTCCGCAACGTTGTTTTCACCGGCGCGCCTCCCCCGGGACGGAATGCAGAGCGGGCGCGCAAGCAACTCCGCGTTGCCGGCCGCCGTTTGCCTAAAACGCGGGACGATCGCGCGGCAAGAGGTTGGCGACGGCGGTCCGCAGGTCGTCCATATCGAACGGCTTGTCGAAGAGAACGGCCTGCAGATCCTCGGCCCGCTTTCGGGTCGCCGCATCCCCGAACGCGGTCATCAAGATGACCGGCGTGCGCCAGTGCGCGACGCGAAGCGCTTCGAGAATCTGCAGCCCGGTGCAGATCGGCATGCGAATGTCGGAGACGACGAGGTCGACCGGATCGCCGTCGCCTCCGGCCTTGATCTGGGCCGCGATGTCGACAAGGAGTCGGCCACCGTCGGCCAGCTCGACGACGTCGTAGTCGTCGGCGCGAAGTGTCTCGACCACCAGGCGACGCATCTCGGCGTCGTCTTCTGCCACGAGGACGCGAAAACGGCGGCTGCGGGGTTTGACCAGCGTTCGAACGCTTTCGCTCGAGGGCATCATGAAGGATGTTCACGATGCACTCGGCATGCCCCGGCGCAGCCTTGGATGCGCGGCAAAACAGAGCGCGGACCATCCCCGCTCGGTCCAAGCGCGCGTCGCATTCTGCGACATGCCGCGCTCTGCAGCCCGTGATGCGGCGCATCCGCAGCTCAAAACGCCAGTCCGAGAGCCAAGGGCCGTTGGTCCCGCTCTTGCTGAGGCAGAGGGCAGGCTTCACCGGAGGTTCTCCAATGAACACGATCTCGTTCACCCGCCCGCTGTCCATGCTCGTCCTCTCGATCGCGCCGGCGCTCCTCGTCACGGCATGCGCCGCCGACAAGCCGCCCGCCCCCAACTCCGCCGCGTCGGCGGCTGTCGTTGCCGCGCCCCCGGCTCCCCCCGCTCGAACCGAACCGACGGCCGGCACCATCGCCATCGCGGACCAAGTCCGGAGGGCATGCGGCATCCCGGACGAAGACGCGTTCTTCGCGTTCGATTCTTCCGCGCTCGTTTCGACCGATATCCGGCCGCTCGACCTCGTCGCCAAGTGCTTCAGCACCGGCCCGCTCGCCGGACGCGCCATGCGTCTCGTCGGCCACGCCGACCCTCGCGGTCCGTCCGAGTACAACATGACGCTCGGCCAGCGACGCGCCGACTCGGTCGAGGGGTACCTCGATCTGCACGGCGTCGACAGGACCCACGTGGTGACCACCTCGCGCGGCGCCATGGATGCCACAGGTCGCGACGAGTCCGGCTGGCTCCACGACCGCCGTGTCGACGTCACGCTTGGCGTCTAGAGCGGGCGCACTCGGCGGCGCCTATGGGGTCGCGTTGCGTGCCCTGTTGCCGGGCCTGCACGTCGTACCGGCGGCCTTTGCGCTCGCCGGAATGGCCGGCGGCTCTTCGGAAACTGACGGCCAACGCCATCCGCGTCCGAACCTCGACAAGCACCCGTCTCCCCTCGGGATCTCCCCAGCGTCAGCGACCGTGAACCTGCGCGCGTCCTCCGCGCTCCGCGAAGAGTCCCCGGGCACGTTCAGCCTCAGCCGCAGTTCCGCTCGCGATGAGAAGAAACTTGTTCGCCTTGAGCTCCGCTTCGTACCGGATGACGCTGTCCTTTGGGAGGCCCAGCCCAACGAGCCCCGCCGCAAGCACGCTCGTGCCGCCGCCGATCGCAGCTCCGACGGCCGCGCCCTCGATGGTACCCATCAGAAAGGAACCGACGAGACCCCCGGTCAGAATCGGCCCAACCCCGGGGATCCAGAAGAACGCCGGCGCCAGAAGAATGCCGAACATGCTGCCCCAGAACGCGCCGTGCTTGCCCCAGTACTTGACGCGGTCGCCGGCGTTGTAGAAGCCGACTGCGTGCTCCTCGGTATGGTAGTCGCGGCCCACGATCGAGAGCTTCTTCATGTCGAAGCCGCCCTTCTGAAGCTCGCGGATCGCGGCCTCGGCTTCCTGATGCCGATCGAAAACTGCGACGCAGTTGCTTTCGTTTCGCGTATCCATCTCGTCCTCCGTTTTTGGCGACCGTCACGCGGCGGCCCTCGGCCGGGCGGATGTGCAAGCCCCATGCTCGTGTCGCGCGTTTGCGGCAACCTGAGCGGCAAGAACTCCGGCACGCTCAATGCTCCGCAGTCTTCCGAGGAACTCCCCATGGTCTCTCCCAGCGTCTCTCCGAGCGCCGTTCGCTGGTTCTTCGACCGCCGTCGGCTCTTCCGTTCGTGTTGGCTGGTATGGGCCGTGCCGTTCGCAGCCATGTGGCTCGCCGGCGATGCGTCCGCGTCGCCCACCGACAAGACTCTGGCCGACCTGTGGGGGCGATGGCAGGGGGTGTGGATCATTCGAGACGCCGACTATCCCGGCGCGGTCCAGGTGTGGAACGTCAAGGGAAATGAGGTGAGCGTGTACGACGCCGGACGAAGCAGCGTCGAAGAGGAGCACTTTGCGCTCGTCTCGCCCTGCCGGGTTTCACGGACGGCCTTCGTCGGGACGGCCTCGGTCGACGGAGGCCAGGGAGCCATCGTGACATCGGACATCTTCGTGTTCGCGGACGACGGTCTTCACGTCGCGCGGGCGCCTGCCGCCGGCGGCTTCCAGCAGGGGTCGCTCGTCGACGTCTGCGCAGGCGACTCTTTCTACCAATACGACGCGCGCACGGACACTTGCGAAAGACAGGATGCCACGGCGACACTACCGGTCCTTACCGACCGGGCCGAGTGCGCCATCTACAAAGGGGTGGCGAACGTATCCTTCGTCGTGCGGCCGATCGAAGGCGGCACGCCCGTTTGGATGGACTTCTACGGGCGCGCACTCCTTTCGCAGGGCCTCGTCGCGCACATCGCCGAACGTCGACCGACGTTCGTTGGCGCCACGAGACGCGCCGACGCTCTGGCGCAACAATAATAAATTTCGTCCGACTTCAGATCTCCGCCGCAATCGCGGCGCTCGGCCTCGGGACGCTCGGCGGCTCACCGAGGCGTCGCGGTTCTTGAGGATGACGTGGCTGGTGCTCTTGGTCGTGGACATGGCTCATTCCCCCGCGGGTTTCCCTGGTCCAATCGGCGAGGACCCCGTCGTGAACGTGGGCCGGGGTCAGCATGCCTGAATTGTATACTTACGCGCCGAGAACATGCCGAACGACGGAGCGCGGCGACACGTCAGTCGGCGAGCGCGCGGCGCACGACTTGTGGCCGCAATACCGCGGGCTCGCGTCTGACGAAGTGCAAATCGAGATCTACGAGCGCTGGCTCGAGCCCATCGAGGAGGCCAAGCAATGAGTGAGTCGCAGGGTCCGCGCCGAGGTTCTCGCCCTGGCGCCGGCGATCGTCCCTCGCCTCCTCGACCTCCTCAACGACGTCGACGGCGGTTGGGCGTCGGTGCACGCGGCCGACCTGCTGGTCGACCTCAAGGCGACGGAGGCGATCGAACCGATGCTCCGCGCGCTCGCGGAGCTGGACTTTGACGACGTCCTCTTCAACCGCGTCGCGGTCCGCCTGCCGGAGCTTGGCGCCCCAGTCCTCGAGCCGGCGCTTGCGTTCCTCGCCGACCAGGAGGCCGACGAGGACACCGTCCACAGCGTGTGCGAAGTGACGAGATGGCGGGCGCGGCCACGTTCGCTGACTATGGCGACCCGAGGGCGCTGCCGATGCTCGAAGAGGCCGTCGCGCGCTTCGAGCCGGACTTCACGGATCTGTGGAGCAGGGCACAGCTTCGGGAGCTGGTGGACGCCTTCGAGCACCTTGGCGACATCGGCCGCGCTGAGCGCCGCGCGCTTGTTTCCATCGATGAACGGATGGTTCGGCGTTTATGTCGAGGAGCAGACGGGCTCAGGGCCCAGGTCGATCTCGAGTGCGACGCGCTCACGGGGGACGATGAGGCCATCGTGAGCCACGACGCGGCCGTCATCGTCAACGCGCGGCCCGAGTGCGCCCTTCCGGTCGTCGTCCGCAACTGACCGGCCTCAGCGGCGACGGGCCCGAATGATGCAGGCCCTGGCTCTTCATGGAGACCAGAACCAACTTCGCGGTGCGAGGAACGGCCGCGCTTGGCCTCGTGCTGGCGGGTGTCGTGGTCGGCTGCGCGAGCAGGCCCACGGCACCGGCCGCCGCGCCCACCGAGACCGCGAGCAGCTACGAGGCGGCGACCGATCTCGCCGAACACGACAGCCATCACCACTGCGGGGGCCTCGCGATGCTCGTCGCGATGAGCCTCGAGTCCCTCGGCGGGGATCCCGGCCAGCAACCGGCGATCGACGACATCCGCGGCGACCTGTACCGGCGCATGGAGCCCGCCCGCACGGCGGAGCAGGCGCTCCTTCAGGCGCTCGCAGACGGCGTCGTGGCCGACCTCATTGACACGGCGCGGGTCGAAGACGCGCTCGCACGCCTCGCGTCCACGACCACCGGGCTCTCGGAGACCCTCACGGCCGACCTCAACCAGCTCCATTCCATCTTGAAGCCCGAGCAACGCGCCGCGCTCGTCGACAAGGTCGAGGCGCACTGGTTGGTCTGGCAACGCGCCAACGGCGAGGACTCGACCGGTATGCAGCGGCGCCCCCGGCTCGACCGGCTCACTGCCGAGCTGTCGCTGACGCCGGCGCAGGTCGAGAAGGTGCGGTCCGCGCTCGACTCCGCGCAGGAGCGGTCTCGCCCCATGGCCTTCGAGGAGGTCGACGCTCGCGTGCGCGCGTTCGACACCTTCCGCAGCGGGTCGTCGTTCGATCCGTCGGGCCTCGGGTCCGGCGGGCCCAGCGCTCACCTTGCGAGCTGGGGCGCCGCGCGCATGGCCTACTTCTTCGAAGCGCTGAACCCCGTCTTGACGTCCGATCAGCGCACGAAGCTCGCGGACATCCTGCGGGCGCACGCTCGCGATACCGAGGAGCAGCAACCGTCCTGACGTGCACGGGGGCCGGCACCTGCCGATCGCCGGCGACACCCCTCTTTGCCGTTGTGGCTCGTCGATGCCGTCTCGACCCCGGGGCTTCGAGACGCGCGGCCAGATCCTGGCCTTCAGCTGCCGTTGGCTCCAAAGTCCGAGCTTGTTGCGGCGTCACGATCGCACTCGTCGGCGGACTTGCAGTCCGCCCGGCGGCTACCTCCCATGCGACGGGCCCGACGGGCCGGAACAGAGATCCGGCGATCGTTGGGGCTCGTAGCCGAGGACCGGCCGATTTTGAACCTACGACCCCCGGGCTGACAACCCGAAGGTCGTAGGGCCGAGCACCTTGCCGTCGCCCTCGGCCGGCTTGCGCGGCCGCGCGAGGGATGCGGCGGTCGCGCCGTGCCTGACCGCGCTTCGATCGCCGAGGATGCGGTCAAAGGTCCCGCTTTCCTTCCTGGCGACGCCGACGTAAGGGAGGCGAATGAGCGGCGTGCCATGCTGACCGTGCCGCTGACCGAGGGCGCCACCGCTTCACCAACGGTTGTACCGCCCGTCGCTCCCAAGCGGCTCGCCCCGGGCGCCTCGAAACCCATCGGCCCGTTACCCTTCGCGCTGCTCGCCGTGCTCCTGGGAAGCGTCGCGGGCGTCGGTGCGTATGCTTTCCGTGCCCTGATCTCCCTGTTTCACAATTTCCTGTTTCTGGGCCGGATATCGCTTGTTTACGACAGCAATCTGCACACGCCTCCCGG
>Ga0302326_10007357_pt1 | contig 24518 bp, 20 predicted proteins | sample Palsa_T0_3_FD_202264 | JGI IMG/M metagenome (GOLD analysis project Ga0302326, IMG submission 202264) | Peat permafrost microbial communities from Stordalen Mire near Abisko, Sweden - Palsa_T0_3 | ecosystem: Environmental > Terrestrial > Soil > Palsa > Peat permafrost | place: Sweden: Abisko... | reverse complement strand
GAGCTCTCCGAGACGCGCGAATACCTTCAGTCGATGCAGGAGCAGCTCGAGACGGCCAACGAGGAATTCCAGGCAGCCAACGAGGAGGTCCAGTCGGCCAACGAAGAGCTGCAGAGCAGCAACGAGGAGCTGGAGACGTCCAAGGAGGAGCTGGAGTCGACCAATGAGGAGCTGACCACCGTCAACGAGGAGATGTCGAATCGGAACGTCGAGCTCAATCGCCTCAACGACGACCTCGTCAACCTGCTAACCGCGGGCAGGGTCGCCATCGTGCTGCTCGGGCGCGACCTGGGCATCCGCCGTTTCGATCCGCAGGCGGAGAAGCAGTTCGGCCTGCTGGCCGGCGACGTGGGGCGGCCAATCGGCCACATCCGGCACGAGCTCGTTCTCGGTGACGCCACGCAACCCCCGCTCGACCTGGAGGGCCTGTGCGCCGAAGTCGTCTCCATCGGGCGCGAGCAGGACCGCGAAGTGCGCGACACGGGCGGGCGCTGGTATTCGCTGCGCGTGCGCCCCTACTTGACGCTCGACAACAAAGTGGACGGCGCGGTCATCGTGCTCGTGGACATCGACACGCTCAAGCGCAGCGAGCAAGCACTGCGCGAGAGCCACGCTCAACTTCGGTCACACGCGGAGGAGTTGGCCCGCTTCAACCAGGTCGCGGTCGGGCGCGAGCTTCGCATGATCGAGTTGAAGAAGGAGATCGACGAAGTCTGTCGGCGGCATGGCGAGACCCCGCGATATCCACTCGAATTCGAGCGCGAGATCGAGACTCGAGTGGGGCGGTCGGAAGAGCCACCCTCGCTCGAGCAGACTCAGGAGTCGCGTCTCGGCGCGCTCAACCTGATGGAGGATGCGGACCAGGCGCGCCGGGCGATGGAAAAGCTCAACGTGGAATTGCGGCAGTCCGCCGCCGAGTTGTCGGAGGCCGACCGCCGCAAGGACGAGTTTGTCGCCATGCTCGGTCACGAGCTCCGCAACCCGCTGTCCGCTCTTTCGCATGCCCTCGATCTGCTGGGCAGGGTGCCGGACGATCGCGGGCGGTCCGAGGAGTTGCGCGGGATAATGGCCACGCAGACCCAGCGCATCGGCACGCTGCTCGACCAGCTTCTCGACATCGCACGCGTCGCCTCGGGCAAAATCGTGCTGTCGAAGGAGTGCATCGATCTCGCGGACGTGGTCCGGACGGCCGTCGAAACGGTGGGACATCTCGTGGAGGCCCGGAAGCAAGAGCTCACCCTCTCGCTGCCGCCCGACGGGAGCGCGATCGTGCTGGGCGACGCGGTCCGGCTGGCCCAGGTCGTGGAAAACCTCCTGACGAACGCGTCGAAGTACACGACCGAAGGCGGACGGATTGCAGTGACGCTCGAGTCGGACGACAACAAGGCTCAGATCATCATCGGAGACACCGGAACCGGGATGAGCGCCGAGCTTCTTCCGCACGTCTTCGAAGTTTTCGTGCAGGCGCCGCAAACGCTGGAGCGCGCCATGGGAGGGCTGGGGCTCGGCCTGCCTCTGGTGAAGCGTTTGGTCGAGATGCACGAAGGACACGTCGACGCCCCGAGCCCCGGCCTCGGCCAGGGCAGCGAGTTCGTCGTCACCTTGCCGCGCCTACTCGAGGGACGCCCCAAGCAACGCCCCGAAGGTGAGCGTGCCCCCGCCAAGCCCGAGATTCGGCCTCGACGGATCCTGGTGGTGGACGACGAGGCGGAAATGGCCATGCTCTTCGCAAGCCTCATCGAAGCGAACGGCCGCCAGACCATGGTCGTCCATGACGGGCCGTCAGCGCTGGCGGCTGTCCGCTCATTTGGCCCCGACGTCGTCATCCTGGACCTGGGGCTACCCGAGATGGACGGCTACGAGATCGCGAGAAGGATCCGCGAAGAGCATGCTGACGAGAAGATTCTCCTGATCGCGGCGACTGGCTATCAGAAAAACGACGCGCGGCTGAAGCAGGCCGGCTTCGACCAGCACATCCTCAAGCCGCTCGACGTGCAGCGCTTGGCCGCCTTGATCGCGGGCTTGGACGGCGGGGCAGTGGGGACCCCGTGACGGCCTCGGGGAGGGCCGCGAACCGCGACGATCCTCGGTCGCAACGCGACTTCGTGGGGCTATGGATTGAGACCGACGAGATGGTCATGAAACTTCTGACCAAAGTTTGCTGTCGGCGTTCCGGTATAGTCGGCGATGAGAATGTTCGAGGAGTCGCCCCAGGCGTTCCAAGTCCATCCCACATATGAGATTCCGTGAGCGTCTTCCCAAGGCAAGAGCGAATCGACGTACGTTGCGGCGCCGGCGACGTTGTCACCGATTTCGCCGGTGACGACGGGCACCTGCAGCGCCACTGGGGCGACCGTCGAAGTCCAGCACGAGGCCGCGTCGCAGGTCTCTCCAGGGTAACTATGCCAGGAGGCGATGATGGCATTCAGCGGGTCCTTTGGCTCGTGTGTGAGCCATTCCGACAGATCGTTTGCCCAAGCGAGGCCACCGACCATGAGCGGATTGGTAGCTCCGACGGCTCGAATCGTATTGACCAGGGTTTGCATGCCGACGGTGTTCCACGCGTAAGCTTGCGTATAGGGGTTGCCGCCCGTCATGTACTGATTGAGCCCGCATCCGTTGAGCCAGCAGTCCCACGGATCTCCGCCGGAGCTCTGCATGTATGTGCCGTAAAGGAACGGCTCGTTGTACAAGTCGAACACCACCGCCTGATCCGATGAGAACGTCTTTGCCACCGACTTCCAGAAGTCGACGGCGTGATCGGCGTCCGGCAGGGGCTGCTGCGAGCCCGCGACCACGGCTCCCGGTGCGTTCCAGTGCAGATCGAGGATCACGTAGAGACCGGCTTGGTGGATTGTGCTGACGTAGCCAGCAATGGCCGCTTGGTATGCGGCTCCGCCGTAGCTCGGGTTGACGCCGTTGATGCCGAGCCAGCAGTCCTCATTTAGCGGAATGCGGACCGTGTTCGCGTGCCACGACGCGATGGCCTTGACCGATGCGAGGTCGGTCGGGCCGTCGAAAATGCCCCAACCGAGAGAGGTGGCAGACCCCTCCTGGACGCACTTGAACTCCTGTCCGGAGCGATTAACCCCCAGAAGCCGCACGGTCGTCGCGCTTGCGTCGACGAGGTGGTTGCCGACGACCCGGAGCGAGAGTCCGGCCGCCGAAGGCGCGGGCACAGGACTGGGTGACGTGGTTGCAGAGGCCATTGGCGCTGCGGGCTTGGGCGGTGGGGCCGCCTCGGGCATGGGCGGGACGGGGGGATCGGACGATTTGGCTGGGGCCGCGTCGGCCATCGGCGCTACAGGGTTGGGCGGCGGGGCCGTATCGACCGCCGGGCCAGCATCGGAACCTGATCCAACGGCATCCGGGCCGATCGCTGGGGCGCTGGGCGAACCAGCGTCGCCGGTTCCGGAGGCGGCTGGGACGCTTGGGGACGTTTGAGCCCCTTGATCGCCCGAGCCGCTCGCCGCGGAGAGGACTTCCTGAGCCTGCTGCGGATCGGGCCCGGAGCATCCAAAAGCGACCAGCGCGAGAAGGGCGACCGGCACCGACATCAGGGCGTTCGTAGATCCTACGGAGTGAAAGTGGCGCATGGACGAGTCCTCCGCGTCGCTCGGCAGCGACGCACACGGGGGGTGCGGTCGACTCTGTCGCGCCGAGAGATCTCGTCGCGTCGACACGCTTGCTACCCTCCTAAGACACCGCCGGAGACAGACTGGTAAAAAAACAGGACGTGGGCCAATCGCGAATTGAGGGTCGCAGACACATCCTCGCCGACATGGGACCCAATCGCTGACGCCGGTGCCATCGCACGGAGCGTCGCCACTCGGCGGGCTAAGGTGTGGACGCCACGACGGAGCGCAGCCGCTCCGAACAGCCGCTTGCCACGCGAGTCGGGCTACGGCTTCCTATCCGCGTCAATCTTCGGGCGATCGTCCGGCGCCCCTTGCGATAGGGCGCAATTACGAGAGGGTGAGCTCAGAGGCTCCCCGCCGCTCGCACCTCGGGGACCCTCATTCATGACCTCGTCCAGATCCTCAATGAGCTCCAAAAACCCGTGATCACCACAGAATCTGTGGTTTCTCGCGATGACGTCGCGAAGGAACCCGATGGCTTGGTCGTGCGTGCAATGCCCTCGCCGGCGAGCAGCGTCGTACTTATCGAGCAGGATCACGAGCTTCTCGGGTCGCTCGAACGACGCATGCTTGCCGAAGTATTTCGTAAAGCGGCCGTCCTCCGCGACTAGCGAATCCGGGTTCACGTTCTCCAGGATGTGGTGCGTTGCCGCCGCGGGCACCGCTTCCATAGGCACACCGTCACCCTGCAGGACGTGCAGGGTCCACGCGCTGTGCAGATTCCAAAACGATCGCATGGTCATTCTCGTGTCAAGACCAAGGGCTCCGAACCTTCGAGCACGCTCGGCTGCGTCTGCGGGAAAGTGGAGCTCGAAAAACCGCGCGACGGACGTCGCTTCGTCCATGAGGCACTCCACGGCGAACATCTCCGCCACGAGTTGCTGCCCATCGGGACCGGCGCCAGCGGGACCTGACTTGCCGATGTCCGAAAAGATGGTGCCTATTACGACGATGCGTCGTTCCAGCGCAGTGAAGCGCTCGAGCGGCTTCGAGACGTCGTAGTAGCGGAAAATGTCGTTCGCGATGCGGACGGCACGCTCACAGTCGTTCACGGTCTCCGTGGTCTCAGCCAGGAGGCGCATCCGCGCGACGATCGAAGGACGAATCCGCTCCAAATCGAGGCCGACGTCAGCACATATTGTACCGAGTCGCTCGAAGGAACTCATGGGAACCATGATGCCACCTCGTGCATGATCGAGACCAACACCCCTGCGTCGCGATCTTCGCGCGCGCATAGCACATGAAGTTTGGGTCGACGTTAGATATCCTTTTCGCGCGAATCGCGTCTGCCACGTTCACGACTGAAATCATGACCTTCGACAGCGTCGGATCGTGGGCCTGTCTTGATGAAAGACAGCGCCGGGCCGGCCTTCGCAAAGAATCGGTAAAGTACGATCGTCAACTTTGATTCGCGCCGCGTTTTCGACCGCGCCGCCGGGCTGCCCAAGCGCTCGCTAACTACACCCCTTTGCGGCAATTCTCACGACAGCCGCTATGCTCATACCGAGGCACGATCCATTCTCCCCCGCCAATGCGTGCTTCCACCGCCCAATACCTCTTGTACTCTTCGCGTCAGGGAAGCGGGCGTGAGAGGCTTTTGAAGGTACGCAACGTCCGAATCGAGCACTCCGTGCTGGAGTACCGCGTCATCGGTATAGCCGGACATGAAGAGCACCTTCATCCCCGGCCGCAGGGGCCCAAGCCGCTCGGCTAATTGCCGGCCGCTCATCCTGGGCAGCACCACGTCGGTCAACAAGAGGTGGATCTTGGCCCCGTGCTTCTCGCAGATGAGCAAAGCTTCCCCAGCATTCGGGGCCGTCAGGACGACGTAGCCGCAGCGTCGAAGGATGTTCTGAGCGACGGCACGCACTTGGTCGTCGTCCTCGACAAGTAGGATCGTCCCGGTGCCATGAGATAGCTCTGCTGTGGGTGGCTCCAAGGGGCGAACCTCGGCAACTCCGCTCACCTTTGGGAAGTAGAGCTTGAACGTCGTCCCTTTGCCTGGCTCGCTGTAGACCCAGATGTGCCCGCCGCTTTGCTTGACGATCCCAAAGACCGTCGCGAGCCCGAGCCCCGTTCCTCTTGCCTCGTCCTTGGTCGTGAAGAAAGGCTCGAAGATCCGCGCTTGCGTCTCCTCGTTCATCCCAATCCCATTGTCGGTCACGGCAAGCCTCACGTACGATCCGGGCTTCACGTCGTGGTGTGCCCGGGCATAGTCGCTGTCCAGCACGACGTTCTCGGTCTCGATGGTCAGCTCCCCGCCCCGAGGCATGGCGTCGCGCGCGTTGACCGCAAGGTTCATTAGAACCTGTTCGATCTGACCCGGGTCGGCCTTGATGCTCCACAGGTCGTTCGTCGGGAGCACCGTAAGCTCGATGTCGGCTCCAAGCAACCGGTGGAGCATCTTCTCGACCCCGGTAACGCTCTCATGCACGTTCAGTACCTTCGCGTCGAGCACCTGTTGGCGGCTGAAAGCTAAGAGCTGCCTTGTGAGACCGGCCGCCCGCAGAGCAGCCTTCCGGATCTCTTCGATGTCAGCTCGTACGGGCTCCTCGGCCTTGAGGTCGCCGCCTATCAGGTCGGCATAGCTCAGGATCACGGACAAGACGTTATTGAAGTCGTGAGCAACGCCCCCGGCCAGTCGACCCACCGCTTCCATCTTCTGAGCTTGACGGAATTGCGACTCCAACTGCCTCCTCTCCGTCACGTCCGTCTGCACTCCTACGAAATTCGTCACGTGACCTGCCGCATCGTTGACGGGCGAGATGGTCAGATGATTCCAGAAGGTCGTGCCGTCCTTGCGGTAGTTGAGCAGCTCGACCGAGCAGGCGCCTCCCTGGCCGAGTGCATCGCGTACCGTTGCCAACGTTGCTGCATCAGTGTCTGGGCCCTGCAAACATCGGCAGTTCTTGCCTACGAGTTCTTCGCTCTCGTAGCCCGTCAACCGAGTGAATCCTGGGCTCGTGTAGATGATTGGGTTATCGGGCTTGCAAGGATCCGTGATGATGATGCCCTGCGACACCGCCTGAATGGCGCGGTCGCGCAAGCGTAGCTCGCGCTCGGCCCGCTTGCGCACCGTAATGTCCCGGATGTTGCACTGAATGACCTTCTTGTCGTTCACGAGATAGACGTTGCTGACGAACTCGACCTCCACCTTGCGTCCGTCATTCGTCTTCAGCGGGAGATCGTCGTAACGAACGTAGTCTTTGGCTTGCAGCTCGGCGAAAGAGTCCTTCGAGGCGGCCGTGTCCTTGAACGGGCCGATCTCCCAAAGGTGTTTGCCCAAGAAGTCATCACGCAGATAGCCCGTCAACTCGGTCATGAATGGATTGACGTCGACAATGCATCCGGTGCCCGCAGCGAGAATCAGGATGCCGTCCTTCGCGGACTCGAACAGGCGCCGGTATCGCGTCTCGGACTCTCTTAGATCACGGTCGGCTCTCCTCCGGTCCGTGATATCTATGACATACGTGAGAAAGTGCAGTGGCCCCCCGTCGGCGTTGCGCCGGAGGCTGCTCGTAACATGGACCCATACGGGGCTGCGGTCCTTGTCTAGGAACCGCTTTTCGAATGAACACGTGTCGCGCTCACCGGCGAGCAGGGCGCGAACGGTTTCGCGAGTCTCTGCGAGATCGTCTGGGTGGGTGATCGCAAGGAACGACGTGGCCTCCAACTCCTCCACCGAATAACCGAGCATGGTGGCGAGCGCCGCGTTGACGTGTATCCACGCTCCGTCCGGAGCGGTGATGGCCTTGCCAATCGGTGCGTTGTCGAAAAAATCTCTGAAGAGCTGTTCCGCCTCGAGAATGTCGCGCGACGGGTCCACGTCTCCATGCGAGCTCGATGAGATAGGCGCCGATCCGTTGCGAATGCGTGAGCCGCTAGCTCTATTCACGACGGTTCGACGATCTGGCACAGCCGAAGGTCGTCCTGCGTCGCAAGCATCTCGCCGCGCGAGCGGAGAGGGCTCCTCTCACCCGACGCCACGGCGAAGCTCTCAACTGGCATGAATATACCCCCCCATCGTTTGTTGCCCGAGACGCGATCGGCGATTCTGTCGTGCTTTGCTCCCGCCTCGAATCTCATTCAGGCACGATCCAGGCCGTGCGCGTCCACGCAGCTTGTGAAGCGGTGGAAGTACGAATCGCGAGGGATCTGGGGATACGTGGTGTGCGTCCTACCGCATTAACCCCAAGGATCATTTGAGTCCGCGTCGATAGCCGGCGTGGAGAGTCCAACTGAGGCAGTGGGCAGGCGAGACGCGTCGTCGCGCGTTGTGCGCGACCCGTTGCAAGGCGTCTCTCGTCCGTGGAGCGCACGCCCGGATGCCTTGCGCACCATCCGAGCTCTGCTCGACAAGCGGCAAGTAAGCGTGCCGCGTCTCGATGCCCATCTGCGAGCGTGTCCGAATTGTCCGTCCAAGCGCGTCTCGCCACGCATCGTCACCTAGGGCGTCTTGCTGCAGAGGGGGCGACGTGTGGTCCGCGGGACTGACGAAACGCGGACGGAGGGTTCGACGGGCGTTGCCTCGCGCGTCCAGAAACTTCACCCCTCCGAGGATCCAGTTCCCATTCGAGATCGAGAACGCGGCGCGATGCCTCCCAAGGCCCTCCACGAGCTGTTCGCTGGTCTCGACCGCATCTCCGTTTGACCATGTCCGGCGTTCGGTGGTCACTCGCGAGAGCGGTGCCGACGGCGTGTATGTGTAGCGAGTCGTCGGTCGTTCGACGCTGTCCCCAGGCCGGATGACCGACGCAACGCGTCCAAATGGATCGTATTGGACGGATGTTGCTTGGCCGTTGTATCCGGTCACGGACAGGAGCGTCCCGAATGCGCGGTCGGTCACCGCGCTTTCCGTCAGGACCCCGTGGTCAAGCTTTCGGGTCTCACTGAGCAGTGTGGTGCGGTCGCTCGGATCCCACGCAAATAAGCTCCCGCCGCCGCGTGCATTGCGCGTCTCGAGCGGGTTGCCGTCGATGTCGTAAGACGTGCTGTTCTCCAGCTCGAATGCCCCCAGGTCGGGCCCCACCCACTGCTCGGTACGGGTTACATCGCCGCGTGCGACCTGGCCGACTGGCAGTCCGACGAAGGGGGCCCCGTCGTAGTAGACGCGCTTCATGCGCGCGCGATGGGCGGATGCGTCCTGCAGCTCCTCGGTCGCGAGCTTCCCCAAGATCCAATCCTGCGGATCGTTCGCGAACGTTCGCAGAGTGATCGCCTCGTCGTTTCCCGCGAGCTTGTTTCCCGCGACGACCTCGCCCCACTTGGATTCGGTGGTGACGTTTCCGTAGCCGTCCTGAACCCACTCGGTGAGTGTGCTTCGGGCCTTGGAGACGTCGGCGCCCTCGATCGAGTCGACCTGTTCGCTCGACTTGTACGAGTACATCACTGAGCGCCCATCCATGCCCAGATCGATGGCCCCGGTAGTCCATATCGCCGTGGTTCGCGCGAAGATGGTCCCGCTCGTGTCGTTCGTTTGGCCCGTCAGGACCATTCCTCGCAGCTCGCGATCCACAAGACCGACGTCGAACGTCGAGGTCGTCACGAGCGCAGGCGTGTACATGTCGCCGAGGTCGGTTTCGCCTCCTCCCGCGAATCCGGCAAACGTGCGCTCAATCGGCGACCAGGTGCCGTTGTTGTAGCAGTACTGCGTTACAAGCGGTGGATCCCCGAGCGAGTCGTCGACCTGAACGCTCTTGACGACTGGCATCGCCACGTTGATGCGACTTGTCCACGAAGTCCCCGAGCCTCGGGCGGAAGCTGCTTCGAGCGCCGCCGAGTCGTATTGAACCGTGGTGACTTTGCCGAGACCGTTGTCGACCCTCTGCAGTAGCCCGGCTCGCCCCGAAGGAAAGAGCTCCACGTATTGCCAGGGCGCGGCGGCAGCGCCGGATACATCGATCCAGACGATGTCCGTCGAGCCTGACCCGTTCATGTCCGCGAAGCGAACGACCGTGTTCGCGTCCCGCGTGGGAACCGAGGTGAAGGCCTGCGAAGGACCAAACTGACCGGCGCCTCGCGCGAGCGCCACATCGACCTCGTTCACCCCAACATGAACAAGGTCGAGCCAGCCATCGCCATCGAGGTCGTGAAGTTCCCAAGGACTCGATGGGTCCCAATTCGGCACGCCCGTGGCCACTTGCGCAGGCTCAAAGATCCCGCGTCCGCGTCCGAGCCAGTAGACCAGGCTGCCCGGCGTCAGGTAGCAGAGGTCCTCGACCCGGTCCCCATTCACGTCGCACAGCTGCGTGTGGCCCCCGTCGCTGAACCGGAGCGGTTGATTGGGGTCTACGACGCCGACAACCTGCGGAACGCTCCAGTCCGTACCCCCCAGGTTGTAGCCAATGGCGATGCCGGCCTCGGTCGTGATGACGACGTCAATCAGTCGATCGCCGTCCATGTCGGCAAGCTTCGTGTCGGGGTCTTCGAAGGTGAAGTTCGGCACGGTCTTGATCTCGACCGGTGTGCGAAACGACGTCGTGTTGTTACCCGGAAAGTAACGAAAATCGCTCGTGCCGCTTTTGACCACGAGGTCGATGGCTCCGTCCCCATCGAGGTCGGCCAGTCCCTCGATCGACCCGGGACCACTCGGCAGCGAGAGGTGCGTCGGATCGAGATCGCTACTCGCAATGGCGGGCGCCGACAGAAAGAGCGACGCCACGGCGAACGTAGCGAAAGTCGAAAGGCGCATTCCCGAGCGCGTTCGCAAGGCGCGTGCCGCTGCGGTCCCCCAGAAACCGGCCCACGGTGGACTGCGCATCGCTACGACCGCCGAAAGTTTCGTCAGAGTGCCGAAGGCCTCGGCAACATCGAGACGCGCGAGTGAGGACGGCGCGGTCCCTTCGCGGCTCGTTCGCGCAACGTCCCTCGGTTGGAACTCATCCCCCTGGCAGCGGAATGCAGCGGCACGCCCGTTGCTGAAAGGGGCCGACATCCTGGACTCAACGGAGAAGAACCATGCGCTATCTCGCCGCCACTGCACTCACCGCCTGCCTGACGTTCGCTGGACGTCACGCCCATGCGACCGAGCCCCGGCCGAACGAACAGAAACTCGTTTCGGACGATGACGATGTCCGCTTTCGCGTGAGTCGGCAGACGTCGCTAGTGTTCAACGAAGGCAGCGCCTTCCAAGGGTCCATCGACGCCGAAACGTACCGGGACCTCTGCGTAGCTCCGTGCCGCACGCTCTTGCCTCCGGGGAGCTACCGTCTGGCCTTGTCCAAAGGCGACGACAACTCCACAGCCGAGGACGTCGATATTCCCGCCGGCCCTACGACCGTTGAGGGTCAGTACGTATCTCACGCCACCACGAGGACCATTGGCTGGACCCTCATGCTTGGAGGCGGGGCAGTCGGCTTGGGCCTCGTGGCGTACGGTGCGCTGGGTCACCAGCAAACGGTGTGCGCCAGCGATGGCTCCTGCCAGCAACTCGCGAATACGGACACCACGATGGTCACGATCGGAGCGATTCTCGCCGCCGGATCCATCCTCGGAAGTCTGCTGATGATACACGTGCCGGACGAGGCACACTTCCAAGTTCGAGGTACGCAAGTCGCGGTCAGCCCTTCGCTCTGGAGACTGCCGAAGCGCGAAGGAGTGGCCGATAGCGCGGTACCGGGCGTGTCCGCGAGCACGTCGTGGTGATCCGTTTCGTCCCCCGAAACCGCGAACCTCCATTTCGATCGCGCAAGTCTGCGCGACTTACTTTTGGCTAGAACTGTTCATAGAGAGGCTTCCCGTGCAGAGGATTCGACGCGGGGGGCGCGGGACGCGCCATCCGCATCGCAGACACCGGTGTCAGTGCCTCGCTTCGGTTTCCACCCGTACCCACTGACCCGGGCGAAGTTGAAATCTTGCGTGTCGGGTCCGCAGAGGAACCGAAAGTCGCGCCGGCTTGACTCGCCGCCCTGGTGGCTGATGCCTCCTTTTCCGTCGCGCCAGTGGCCTGGGACGCCGGCTCGGTTGCATCGAGCTTGAGGTCACGAGGCGTGGGGATTACGGGTGTCCCAACGGCCTCGCTTCCTGCGCGCGTCCCTTGTGTATGCGCCGAGTCCATCGTCGGCAGGCCGTCCCTCGTCATCTCGATCCCGGTCCGCGCGGGTAGATCCGGACGCCATCGCCGACCGTTGGTTGCGACCGCTCCCACCAGCGCCGCTATTCCACAAGCCGCGACGATCGTTCCGGCGCGAATTCGCCGCAGACGAGGACGGTGCGCGGGATCCCCAGGCGCCGCATCTGGCAAACCAGCGACCGATTCGCCTGTCATGGGCGTTTCCGCGCCTTGAGAGCCGCTGTGGCCTGGAGCTACCCGTGCATGATAGGGAGCGGCGCCCCGTTCCGAGATGCGCAGCGAAACCGCGTGCGAGCGGCTTGGCGTCGCATACATGGCTGGCGCATCACCGGCAGGCGATCGGCCCAAGACTTCCGCTCTCGCCTCGACGGAGGCTCGCGACATCGGCATATCCACGTCTATGCCGTTACCGACCTCGGCAATGCTCGCCATCTGGTCCTCTAGAGACTGCAACACGGGCCCGATCATCTCGGGCTCTTCCCGGACGACGGCATACCCGTCCGCAAGCGTACCCACCATGGGATCGGTCGAATGGGCGTCGGTCGTGGCATCCGAAAAGCGCTCGAGCCGCTGCAGAGCGCGAAGCTCAAAGATCAGCCCATGAACACTCTCATGGCGGGCACCGGGATCCTTCGAGAGTGCTTTCAGGATCGCCGCGTCCACCCGCGGGGGTAGCCACGCGCGGAACGTCGACGCCGGTGCCGGAGGCACTGAAAGGTGCACCTTGGCCATAGCCGACACGTCGCGCACGTCGACGTTCCAAGGCAATCGGCCCGTCAACATCTCGTAGATGACGAGCGCGAGCGCATACTGATCCGTCTGCGGCAAGACGCGGTCGCCGCGCAGCTGTTCCGGCGCCATGTAGCGCGGAGTGCCGATCTGAGTCCGGTCGCGCTGTCCGACAATGGCCGCGACGCCGAAATCCATCACCTTGACGACCGAGTCGAGGCCGCCCTCCGGCCGGTGCAGGTAGATGTTCTCCGGTTTGATGTCGCGGTGCACGATGGCGCGGGGGTGCGAATGGGCCCTCGAGAGACCCTCGCACACTTGCGCGGCGACGGCGTACGTGTTGGCGGGCGTCCAGGTCTTCCCCCTCTGCCGTGTCTCGCGAAGCGCCGCCCGGAGCGTCCGACCCCGCAGCCGATCCATCACCATGAACGGCGCACCATTTGCCAAGCGGTCGAAGTCGAGCACCTGCACAATGTTCGGGTGCTGAAGCTGCGCTGTGACCTTCACCTCTTCCAAGAACCGATCGGCAAACTCGGGCATCCTTGCGAACGACGGATGCAGCACTTTCATGGCGCCCGGGATGAGGCGCGCCTTCATGACGTCGAGCACAATCCCCATGCCGCCTTGGCCCAGTTTGCCGTGCACCACCCACTTGGTGCCGGGCATCGGCTGGCCCAACGGATACTCGATGGAGTCTGACACCTGCTTCATCCCACAACTTCCCGCGCGAAGCATTTGCGCGTTGCCTGCTCACCGTCTCGATTTCGTCCGCTCTATCGCTCTCCCCCGTGATGGACTCTGATGCTTCCCTACGGCGCTACCGCGCGCAACTCGCACGTTTGGCGAACACAGCCATATCGGGTCGCGTATTCCAGTTTCAAACGGATGAGATCGTTCACCGCAAGCCACGTCTCAAGTCCACGCTATGAGCAGGACCGCGCAGGCGACGCTGCCCATCACGCAAACGAGCAACAGGGCCCACCCCAAGACCTTGTCAGTGCCGTCCGCCGCTGCATCCCCGGCAAGGCGCCAGCCCTGCTTCGCGCCATACAGCGCAGCGGGAAGAAGAAGCGCAAACATTATCCAACCGGCAGGAAGCGACAGGACGATCGCGAGCCAGCGCGAAAGCCCCGAAGCGCCGTCGCTTCTCGCCACCCAGAAGGGCTTGTCGCTTAACGCCAAGCTGTACCCGGCGTGGACGCAGAGGGAGCCGAAGGCCACCACCGCCGCCAGCAGGGCCGTGATTCGATGCGGCCTCCAGGGCTCCTCCGCAAGCTTGCGTGCGATTTCCACGCTGGTCTGCGCGACCCTTTCGGATAGGAGTCGCTCCACTTGCGCCGCTTCGAGCCTTGCGGCCGCGGCGAATGCCGCGCGCGCGTTCTCGATGGATTGTGCGGTCTTCTCTGCGACCTTGTCCGGATACGCCCGGAAGAACGAGTCATAGTGCTCCAGCGCGATCACGATGCTCCACAAGGCATCGTTGTCGCGTAGGCCCAGCGCATCGCGGAGGCGATACAAGCGGGCACGTTCTTCATCGGAAGCACTCCGGCCCACGACCTTCGCGAACACGTCGTCCACGTTCAAGAGACCACCTCGGCAAGAATCTTGCGCACCTCCCCTCTCCAACGTCCGAGCTCCGCCCGATTCCCGATGGGAAGCGTCTTCGCTGCAACGCTGAGCGGTAGCCTCTTCGTATAGATGTCGTCAGCCACTCGGTCGGCGAGGTCGGGCAGCGTGACGGATTTGCCCCCCTGGCTCTCCACGAGCGTTCGAACGCTCGACGTGTTGTAGAGCTCGAACTTGCCTTCGCCCCCGAAGTAACCGTTGCGCACCACGTGCACGTTCGCCTTCGGCACTGCTTCCATGAACTGTCGCAATAGCTCCAGACTGTCGCGCTGGCGGTTGATGACCCACAGGGCGACCAGCTTGCTTGCAAGCTCCTCCAGGCTGTCGTCCAGCGTTCGACCGAACTGCGTGACCGCGTGGTTATTGCGGGCGGCTGTATTTACGACCACGACGCTGTCCTTATGCGCGTCGCATGTGTTCACGAGCTGAATCCATCCGTCTGCGTCGTCGAGATCGACGAGATCGGTCTTGAGCTCATCCTTGTACGCCATCCACACATCGGGATTCGACGTGTCGCATTCCACCAGCACGACCTCATCGCCCCGACTCATCACGTAGTCGATCGTCGCGATCGTCATCATCGACTTGCCGACACCTCCCTTGCTTCCCCCGATCCAGTAAATGCGTCTGTTGGTAGCTCCTGATTCACTCATGGCGATCACTTCCCTTCTTTCATATGCACTCTCAATCAACCGCGCGGCGAGTCACTCCGTGAGAGTCACGTGATGCCCTTCGCGAGTCTTTGCGCGACACTCCCTGAGGTGTCTCTAGATATTCTCGGTGTCCTTTCGCGGAACAAAGCCGAAGCGATTCGGCACCGGTTCGTGAGAGACTCGAGGAGACGCCTCCGTGGCGACTGTCGGAGACATCGTCTTGGGTGGTTGCGAGCTTTTGCCAACCTCTCCTGGAGTCTTTGACGCAGCGCTGCCGACGGTCGGTCGCGACCTATCGAGAGAGTCATTTGCGACCGACTGCGGCTTACTTTTCGCAGAGACTCCCGAAACACCTCCTCCAGCGGATCGAGTGCTTCTACCTATCGGTATGCGCTTGCTGTCGGGCGTCTCTTTGAGCTTGCCCAAATAGGCTCTCAAAGTGATCGGTGTAACCACAATACCCTTCTCCGACAGCATCGAAGCGATCTCCGATACTGTGTATCCCTTGTTCAGCATGACCTGTATTTGAGGCAACAGCATCTTGATGGCTTGAACTTTGTTGACATCCCTCACGTGATGCTCACTTGCGTCCTCGAACATCCGTTTGAGCTCTTCGATGGTAGAGTTCGGTATTCGGTACTGACGCATCTCTCGACCTCGGTCTGCAGCTAGGTTTGGAGCGTTTCGCGACCCTCCACTCCCACTTGACACCGAAGCTCAGAGTCGTCAAAGGAATAGGTGCAATCCCGGAGCGAAGCGTAGGGCAAGATAAAAAGGTGGATCCTCGCGGTGCGTAGTTTGATGATGAGATTCAACAAAACCTGGATCCTCGTATACCGATCAAGGATCCATGGTGTGTGCAACCTGTTGAAGGACATGGTCAAAAGTTGGATCCCATCCTGACTGGACCCGAAGATCCCGACGATTTGCCGATCTTCCGCCCACGGATGGGCCGTCGGGCGTGGGGTTCGACCGCCAACGACCGTTCGTTCCGCAACGCCTTGCTGCGCGCGACGCGCGGATCATTGCGAGGAGGCGGACGTAAGCCGCTCGCGCGCTCGCGAGTGTGCGTCGGGCGGCCCAGCGCGAGCTCGCGCCGGGTCATCATCAAAGCACACGTCGTCCGGATGACCGCGACCGGAACGAAGGCGGCTGCGCTCCATCTTCGCTACATCGAACGTGACGGCGTGGAGATGGACGGCTCGAAGGGCGTCCTGTACTCGGCCGATGGGCTTGCTCGCGCCCGAACGTTCGAGCAGCCGCGCCGCGGCGAGGGGCACCAGTTCCGGCTGGTCGTTTCGCCGGAGGACGCCGGTGAGCTCGACCTCACCGACTACGTGCGCCGTTTGATGGCCAGGGTCGAACGCGACATCGGCCGCAAGCTCGAATGGGCCGCCGTCAACCACTACAACACCGAGCACCCGCACGCGCATGTCGTCGTCCGCGGGGTCGACCGCGACGGCCGTGAGGTTCGCCTCGATCGGGGGTACATCGCCAACGGTCTGAGGTGGTCAGCGCAGGAGCTCGCGACCGAGGAGCTCGGCCCCCGCCCCGAGCGCGATGTCCGGATTGCCCGGAGCAACGAAGTGACCCAAGCGCGCTTCACGTCGCTCGACCGCGAGCTGGAGCGCCGCGCTGGGGGCCAGGGCCTTCAGGTGCGGTCGCACGCCAAGCCAGGACGCATCGACGAGTCCACCCTTCTCGCGCGTCTTCGTCACCTCGAAGCGCTCCGCCTTGCCGACCGGGTCGGGCCTACGTCTTGGACGCTGACGCCGGGCTGGCAGAACGAGCTCCGCGAGCTCGGCGCCCGAGGCGACATCTTGAAGCAGATTCATAAGGCCATCGCTGGCGATCCAAGCCGGTACCGAGTCGTTCGACCGGGAAAGCCCTTACCCACTGGCGAACGAACCGACTCGCGCGTGCTGACCGGGCGAGTCGCCGACAAAGGCCTGTCCAACGAACTCAAGGGTTCGGTCTACGCCGTCATCGAGACACCATCGGGCGACGGGTATCACGTTCCTCTGGGCGCTCGCTCCGCCGAACAGCTCCGCGTCGGGGACATCGTTTCCTTCAAGACTGAGCCCCTGCCCGCCATACGTCCCATCGACCGCGAGATCGCCGACGCTGCCCGCGCCCAGGGAGGTGTCTACACGGGGGAGCCGACAAGGGACGGAGCCGATCATCCCCACCGTCGGCGACTGCGCGAGCTCGAGCGTATCGGACTTGCCGCTCCGATAGCTCCGGACCGCTGGACGTTATCTCCCAACCTGCTCGAAGAGCTGGAACGTCGATCCCGCGAGAGCCCCCCTCGCCATCGGCTTATTGTGCGAAAAGAGCCCCTATCTGTTGAACAGCAGGTGGCGCACCCCGGACCCGTGTGGATCGATCGACTCCGAACCGACTCGCTGGATCGCTACGGCTTCGGCGCGGAACTTCGGGACGCGATCGGTCGGCGGCGCGAAGCTCTCCGCAAGATCGACATTCAACCCGACGGTCCGAAGCGAACCGAACAGTTACGGGGACTCGAGCGGCGCACGGTCGCCAACGAATTTGTCGCGCGCACGGGTCAGGCATTCGTCGAAAACGTTCCACCGACATTCCGGGGGCGAGCCGAGCCCGCGGGCACAACCTTTCCCGCATCCGGTTACGTCGTCGTATCGGACGGAGTGGCCTTCGTCTTGGTACGCACCACAGCGTCGCTTCGCGCAATGCAGGGCCAGACGGTCACTCTTGCAGGCGATACCCACGGTCGGATTGTTGCGCGTACCGAGCGGGACAGGGGAATCGGTTCATAAGACACGCGCGTCGCCTGCGTCACGCCCAACGACGCGGCGACGTCCCGGCCGCCCGAGGCTCGCGAGCGCGGTCCCAACGTCGAACTGCCGCCGGGAGCGGTCGAGCCCTGAACGCGACTCGGCGCCTGATCGCTCACGAGAATGGGCATTTTCAACAGCGACCATCAGGCGAGCCAGACGGACAGGGGCTCGACCCTCGGTGCCTCAGGAGGCACGAAGCCGCGTCGAGCCCCCGCGTCCTGCCACGTCGCGGATCACGTCCGAGAAAGGGTCCTTCTCGGACACGAGAGGGCACGGCGTCGGATGGGCTGCCGACCTCCTTGGCCCGCGATCAGAACGTCATCGTTGTTGGCGCGTTGCCGGCCTGGTAGCCGGCGAGGCTGAAGTCGGTCTTCTTCTTGACCACGCCCGTTGTGTCGAAGACGAGCACTTGGGTCGCTTGCGGACCGATGCTGCCGCTCGTCTGCGCGGTTACTCCGGCGTCTACGATGATGTTCGCGGAAGCGCCAACTGTCAGGGAAAGCGAGAAGGGGTATGTCGCCGTCTTGTCCTCGTTCAGGATCATTACCGCGACGTGCGCGGTGTCGACGGTCGCCAAGACCTTGACGTTCGCAAGGCTCGAGGTCGAAGGCGCATAATGTCCCCCGAAGTCCTGCGTGAGCATCTGAATGTGGTAATAGGAAGAGCGCCGGTAATTGCCTATGAGATTGCCGACGTCGCCGATGTAGCCGAGGTCCGTCGAGCTCCCGGATCCGCTGCCTTCGTGGATGCTCCACGTATCGACGGCGTAGGCCTGTTCCGCCATCCCGACGCCAAACACCTCGGCGAAGAACTGCCCGTTCAAGAACGATTCTACGGCGAAGTCCGCCGGGCCGTTGTTGCTCGGGTTGCTGTAGGTGATGTTGAACTCCGTCAGCGCCCACGCGAGCGCAGACGAGCCGGTTCGCATGTTCTTCGCGTCGGCAGCTGCGATCATCCCCTTCAACTGCTGCACGCTGAGCCGAACGCCCGCCGCGGCCCCCACGACCTGGTCGCGCGTGAAGTTGTTTCCGAACGGATAGGTGTGGAACGCGATGCCGTCGACGTAGTATCGCCCGTTCGCGTCTTTGCCCGTGATGTCGTCCGCACCGCCGAGAAGAGACGCGAAGTAGCCTGTATCCATCCACGCGAGGTCAGGCGCAAAGATGAAGATTGACGGATCGACGCTTCGCATTGCTTGGGCGAAGCTCCGTACGTAGATGCCCACGTCGCTCACGATCTTGTGGTTTCCGTTTTGCAAGTCGGGCTCGTTGCCGATCGACCAGAACTTCACGTTCAGGTGCCCGACGACGTTCAAGTCGTTGACGATGTTGGCTGCGTCCGGTGCTTGGACGTTGTCCGAGACCTGAACGAGCGGCTCGCCACCGACGCTGCGGATGTACTGGATCGCCGATTTGTAATAGGTGCCGCTGGTCGCGCGGTCCGCGTCGACGCCGGCGCCCCCGATTCGAATGAGCCGAACGCCGCTTTGCTGGACGAGCGGCTGAAGGGGAGCCAAATCGCTCCCGAGCCAGTAGTTCACGCCCACCAGATATGGGCTGATCGCCGATCCGCCGTCCCCCGATGGCGGCAGCCAGACGCCGCCGTCGGGCCCCGAGGACGACGAGGTGTCCGCGGCATCCTGCGATGCGCCGGCCTCGGCGTCTTGTGCCGAGGTCGACGCGTCGGACGCAGAGCCGGAGGCGCCCTCGGCGCCGTAGCCGGCGTCGGGCGAGGCGTAGGTCAACGAATCGTGGGTCGTAGAATCGCCGGAGCCCGGGGTGGACCCGTCGAGCGGGGCACCCGCCTCCGCAGCGGGTGCTGCGGGAGCGTTGGGGCGCGAGGCGTTTTGTCCGCAGGCGACGACGCAGAGCACGAGTGGGAGAGCGCACGCGAGCACCGATCGCTTGGAGACCGGGGTACCGCACGCGCGAAGGATCGCTGGACGGTCGGTGAATGGGGAGGGCATGTGTCTCCTTTTGCTCCTACGGCGAGCGACCTTGCACCCGCGAGAACCAACGGCCTCCCGCGAGGAAGTGCAGGCGCTGGGCGCCGCGGCCGTCGCATTGACTCATTGACGCATGCGACGCTGAACCGTATCGCAGATGGCTAGGCTGTCAAGTGGCCTGACCAGTTGACCACCGACCATCGAAGGGCGCTCCTCGTGAGGCCCGCGTTCAGCTGCCCGGCGCCATCTAGAGGATCGGCCCGCGCATCCACGGCGCGAATTCCGCCTCGCCAACGCCCGCCAATTCACTCTTGGTCTTCTTTCCTGACGCGACCGCAAGCACCTCGTCGAGGATTTGTCGCCCGACCGTCTCGATCGACACTCCGTCGAGAATGACCCCGCAATCGATATCCATGTCGTCCCCCATGCGTCTGAACAGAGCGGAGTTGCTGGCGAGCTTGGTGGAAGGCACCGGTTGGCATCGGAAGAAGGATCCGCGGCCCGTCGTAAGCACAGAATGTTCGCCCCGCCTGCCACCAGATCAGTCACTGAGATCGGGTCGTAGCCCGGCGTCCATGTAGACGAATCCCTTCTCGGTGATTCGCTCCGCGTAGCCGACGACATCGACCAAGGGGCGTGGTCCCCGACTTGGTGACCCCGCCAAGCGACTTTTCGATGAGAGTCGATATGCTCCCCGCTCGATTGCCCTGCGTCGCGCGGGTGAAGTTGATTGTCCTGTATGCAAGTGCAGTCATCGCCTTCTCGCGGAGCCCACCGAGCGGGCGATGGCCAGGCGCATCCTGAGCCCCCCAATGGTCAAACGAACGCGGCTTGGTTCGCTCGCAACGAGCCCTTCCCCGACCCGTCAACGCTTCGCATTATCCCCAATCTGGCGAGTGTTCGCAGCGCACTGGCACCTTTTTTCGCGCGACCCCGTCGAGAACTTGGCTCACACATACGCTGAGCGACGGTTTCGACATCAGCGAGCGGCTCACACGGGAGGCTGCGACCGTATCTGCGATTCGCATCGCGGATTGCCTCGGTCGCTCGGAGTTCCGCTCCCGCGCGCTCTTCGATCGGTTCAAGCTGGTGACCTCCACCGCGTCCGTCCGTTGGGGCGTGCCACAACACGAATTGCATCCGAGCGGGGACTCACCGATTCGCGCTCCTTGCGGAATCCCCACCCGCGATTGAACTCGCGCTCGACGCGTTCCAGATGTCGACGCATGGCGCTCCGCGCACCCCGCGCGTCTCTCGCCTCAAGCATGTCGAGGATCGCGCGGTGGTCGCGCAACGCAGCCGCTCGCAACTCCGGCGTCTGGAAATGGAGTTCCATTCGCTTCCAAATCGCGCCTCGCCCACTATCCCAGAGATCGTGAACAGCAGACACGAGCGCGCTATTGTGTGTTGCAGCGGCGATCCCGAGATGGAAGTCGCGGTCAGCCGTGTCCGCACTTCGCTTCCGACCCTCGCTCCGCTGCATCTCTTCGACAGCCAAACGAATCGGGTCTATGTCTTTCGGTCGGCCCTTGCGAGCCGCTTCCGCTGCGATCTCGCCCTCGATGAGCCAGCGGGCCCGCAGGAGCTCGAACGGCCCTTGCCCCTCGCTTGTGGCATCCGAGATGGGGACCGGCCGCGAAGCACCGACATAGATGCCCGACCCAACTCGAACCTCCACTTTTCCGTAGATCTCGAGCGCGATCAAAGCCTCCCGCACGCACGCGCGCGAGACACCGAGCTGCACCGCAAGGTCGCGCTCGGATGGCAGACGCTGTCCATTCGCGAACTCACCGGATGCGATCAACGTAGACAGCTGGTCGGCAATTTGGCGATAAAGCCTTTGACTTTCAATGATCTGTATCGGCATACGGCAAATAAATCGACATTTGCGAAATGTCTATGGCGAGTAGGTCAAGCTGTCAAGAGGTCAGGCCACTCGTAGCCATCCCACCTAGCCTCGTGCGAGATCCGCATGGACCCATCATCGGGGTAGTCGATCGGAAGTCGGTGCGAGATCTCGTGTTGGCTACTTCGCCGATCCGGCCGAAAGCACTGTCCCTTCACGCGACTCGTCGGTAATCGTGATGGGGCCCGCCGAAGACCGGCAACGTGATGATCTTCCGGTCGACGGGGCGCTCCGCCGGCACCAGTGTCTGCTGGCGGATCCCTTGGTGAGGGCGTGCGCCATTGTGGTAACGGACGTACTCGGCGACGACCCGTTGGAAGTGCCGGTCGTCGAGCACGAGGACGTGATCGAGGCATTCGCGACGCAGCGAACCGAGAAACCGTTCACAGACCGCGTTCATGTCCGGCGCGCGCACCGCCGTGCGGATCACCCGGATGCCGGTGGCCAGGGCGAGCGCATCGAAGGCGACCCCGAACTTGTTGTCGTGATCCAGGAGCAAGAACCGTGGTGCCCCACCCAAGGGGGTCGCGTTGCGAAGCTGCTGCGTCACCCATGCGACGGGAAGCGCGTGGTCGCGGCGAGCACGACTTTGCGGGTGGAGAGCTCGATGAACACGAGCGCGAAGACCGGGCGGAAGAACACGTCGTAGGCTTGCAGAAAGTCGCAAGCCCAGATCTCGTGGGCGTGGTTTCGTAGGAATGTTGACCAGCGCTGCCCTCGCGGCCCGCGGGGCCTCTCCGTGCGCATGTACCTCTGGATCGTGCGTTTGCTGACTTTGACGCCGGGCTTGAGCAGCTCTCCGCGGATCCTTTCGGCGCCCCAGAGTCTGTTCGCCGAGGCCATGGACCGAACGAGGGCGACGTCTGGGGAGCGAGGCGCGAGGCGGGTCGCGTTCGGCTCCGCCACCGCCAGAGAGCCTTGAAGCCGGCGCGGTGCCAGCGAAGCAGCGTTTCGGGTTGAACGATACGCAGCACGTTCCTCCATGTCGGCGTGACGCCTGCGAGCGCGACCAAGGCGATCCGGTCGAATCGCGTCACCTGCGGCCTGGCGACCGAGCGCCGCAGTATGGCGAGTTGGTGTCGGAGCAAGGCGATCTCCGTGAGCAGCGACCCGCGAGGGCGAAAGACGTCCGCCACCGCGGCGGCGAGCACGAGCACGGCTTGGAGCATGGCCGCGCAAGGGTAGCGCCGAAACCCCTGAATCTCTCGCTGATCCGGGAAGTAGCCAGGACGGGCTGCGAATCGCCTTGCGGCGTGTACCGTTTTAGGTACACTACTCAGAGTGTGTCCAAGCCTGTCCCCAAGCTCGGGTGCGCTTTCTACCGAACCGCCGGCGGCGATGAGCCCGTACGTGAGTGGCTTCGCGCCCTCGACGCAGATATCTGTGCGACCATCGGAAAGGACATTCTCAAGATTCAGTGGCGCTGGCCGATATCCAAGCCGCTTGTTGGGACCTTCGGCGAGGGTCTCTACGAAGTTCGATCGGCTCACGACCGCAACATCTATCGTGTGTTCTTCTGCATCGAGGGGAGCAGCATGGTCTTGCTGCATGGCTTCATGAAGAAGACACAGGCCACACCCACGGGGGAGCTCGACGTAGCGCGCGCGAGGCAGCGCACCTTTCGGAGGAAGTCATGAAGAAACACATCGGTTCGTCGTTCGAGTCGTTTCTCGAAGAGAAGGGAATCAAGGACGACGTCGAGCTCCGCGCACAGAAGGAGATCCTCGCGGAGCAGATTCGCGAAGCGATGGATCGGAAGGGAGTGAGCTTTTCCGCGCTCGCTTCGTCGATGGGAACGAGCCGGACCGTGGTCTATCGGCTTCTCGATCCGAGCGACACCGGAGTGACGCTCGAAACGCTCTCGCGCGTGGCTCGCGCGCTCGGGCTCGGGCTCAAGGTTTCGCTGGCGCGAGCTCCGAGCGCAGGGACCCGCGTGGGGCTTCGCAAGACCGCGTGAGGGATAGTGCCGCCCGCACTTCGCTAGTCATGAACCCGGCTCCGCTTCGTTCGCTAGAACTCCACCGGCATTCGACGCCAATGACTCCCCGGCCACTGTAGCCAAAGCGAGCCAAGCTAGAGGCTTAGTGTGGAGCCTGCGCCGACGGTCGCCCTCGACGGCGTAGTGTCCCTGCTACGGCATCGAACCTCCTGGAGATGAAGCGATGCAATTGCGTTCGCGGCAATTTTTCGGTGAATCCGGCGTACTCTTCACGCGGCGGCGTCCTCGCTCGGCAGTGGCGAACCCTGGGGCACGCCGCGCAAGCCTGTGGTGACGAGGAATGCGTTTCGGCGGAATTCGTGGCGGACTTTGGACGCCAGGGCGGGAGCGGGACGGTAGCGGATCTGGATGCTCGATTCGCGGCTGACAGGGTGGCCGGATTGAGGGATGGTCGCTGGCGTGCTGGCTCTCCTCGAAGCGGTCGCCGGGTCGTTGGTCTCGGCATTTCGATCCCGTGCGAGCCTGGTTGCCGAGAACCTCGCGCTTCGTCAGCAGCTGGCCGTGGTGCGGATCGGCCGGCGACCGCGCCTGCGACCGATCGACCGTGCCTTCTGGCCAGGCGTTCGGCCAATACATGCGGCTGTGGCTTGCGGCGCATGCGCCGAGCACCACGACCGCAGGCAAGGGGGCAGTTTGCGGTGCGGCCGAGGCAGAGTACCGGCAGTTCGCGCAGGGTCACCGCTTCATTGACGACTTGCCAGTGGAGGCGGTTGAGGGCGAGGATGACGTCAAATAGGTCTGTTGCCCTACGCCCCGGTGCTCCGGCACACGACCTGGGTAGTCCGTGTTAGTGGCCGACCAGATCCGAGGGAAAGCGACGGTTCGGGCCGGTGCCTCTTGCGATAACGCGTTGACGGCGGGCGCAGTCAACGATCGCCGTCGTCGCCAACGAGGTCGACGGGAAGTGCACTCCCAAGCGGCGCGCCCTCGCAGGGGCCAGTGACAACGGGAGCAGCGCCCGCAAGCCGAGAACGCGGAGCCGGAGGAGAGCGACCGCGCGCACGGGACTGTCCCCGGCCCCGCCAACATCGCGGCAAACCTCAAGCGTGTCGCGGACATTGAGGGGATGATAATTGCACGCGCACTGGAATCAGCGGACCCATTTGAGTCGTTTGAGCCGCGAGCCACCCCGCTG